>ENA-OSET01005353-OSET01005353.1-sediment-metagenome-genome-assembly--contig:-NODE-5353-length-10887-cov-3.220907_pt1 | contig 10887 bp, 9 predicted proteins | sample MGYA00237882_ERZ534229 | MGnify/ENA primary metagenome ERZ534229 (study PRJEB26408, sample SAMN06266212) | sediment metagenome | isolation source: Hudson Canyon methane seep mesocosm | place: USA:Hudson...
TAGATATTAATGGATCTAAGGTCACCACTATAGAAGGTTTGGCAAAAGATGGAAAACTTCATCCAATGCAAGAGGCATTTAAAAAAACACATGGATTACAATGTGGGTTTTGTACACCTGGAATGGTTATGAGTGCTGTTGATTTACTACAAAAAAATAAAAATCCTACTGAGCAAGAAATAAGAGACTGGTTAGAAGGCAATATTTGTCGTTGTACGGGTTATCAAGGTATTGTGGCAGCTGTAAAAGATGCGGCTTCAAAAATGTAAGGAAAAAAAATATGGCTAATTTAATTGGAGCAAGAGTAGAGAGAAAAGAGGATAAGAAATTTTTAACAGGTAAAGGTAGATATACTGCTGATATTAATTTAGCTCATCAAACTTATGCATATTTTGTGCGTTCTCCACATGCTAGAGCAAAAATTACTAAGGTTGATATATCTAAAGCTTCAAAAGCCTCTGGAGTAGTAAAAATATTAACTGGAGATGATTTAGTAAAAGATAAAATTGGTGGATTAATTGCTGGTTGGAAAATTGTGAGCCAAGATGGAAAAGACATGAAAGTTCCCCCACATCCTCCGCTAGCAAAAGATTCAGTAAATTTTGTCGGAGACCATGTGGCTGTTGTTGTTGCCGAAACACTTGAGCAAGCTGAAGAAGCTGTTCGTGACATGCTATCTGGCAATGCTTTTGGCGAGGCGGGTTGCCGCGTAGTGATTGAAGAATTTCTAGAGGGGGAGGAAGCTAGCTTCATTGTTATCGCAGATGGAAAAAACATACTTCCCATGGCAACTAGTCAAGACCACAAACGAGTCGGAAATGGCGATACAGGCCCTAATACCGGCGGTATGGGAGCTTATTCACCAGCACCTGTCGTGACACCTGAAATTCATGACCGAATTATGAAAGAAGTAATAGAACCGACTATCAAAGGTATGGAGCAAGAAGGTAATGATTATACCGGATTCTTATACGCTGGGCTCATGATATCTAAAGACGGAGAAGCAAAGGTTATAGAATACAATTGCCGTTTTGGAGACCCCGAAACACAACCCATCATGATGCGATTAAAATCTGACTTAGTATCCTTATGCGATGCAGCCCTTGATAAGGTGCTTGATAAGACGAACACTGAATGGGATGACCGAGCTGCAGTTGGCGTGGTATTAGCTGCTGGAGGTTACCCTGAAAGTTACGAGAAAGGTATGACTATCTCCGGCCTCAATCAAAACACCAATCCAAATTCAAAAATATTTCATGCCGGCACTAAAATGGTCAATAATGAAGTTACTTCAGTGGGAGGGCGAGTACTATGCGCAACAGCACTAGCGGATTCAGTGACTGCAGCACAGCAAGATGCCTATACACTAGCGAATCAAATTAGCTGGAAGGATATGTTTTTCAGGAGTGATATTGCTTATCGGGCCATTGACCGCGAGAAATTAAAATGACTCCCGAGACCCTAATTGAGTTAGAAGCATTTACACGAGAAATCGCATTAGAAGCTGGGCAACTCATTGTTGAAAAACGCAATGCTGGCGACCTTGATCACCAGTACAAAAACCAACAAGAACTCGTCACTTCTGCCGACACTGCCGCTGACCAGCTCATCATAAGCCGCATTCAGGCCCGATTCCCAGAGCACCGTATTCTTTCAGAAGAAACCTTTACAGATAAGTCACAAGCAAAAGACTTATCTTCGCCCATTTGGATCATTGACCCTATAGACGGCACAGTGAACTATGCGCATAACCACTTCATGGTCGCAGTTTCAATAGCTTTCGCAACAGAAGGAGAGGTCCAAGTTGGTATTGTTTATAATCCATTTTTAAATGAACTTTTCTCAGCTGTCGAAGGTCAAGCGGCAACACTCAATGATCAAGCTATCAGCGTTAGCCATCAGAGCTCTCTTAGAAAGTCATTAATTGCTACCGGCTTCCCTTATGATAAAACAACCGTACCCGAGATAATGCGTCGTACTGAGAAAGTACTCATGCACTGCCAGGATATTCGACGGCTTGGCTCGGCCGCTCTAGATATCTGCTGGGTGGCTAATGGCCGCTTAGATGGTTATTTTGAATCCCTGAGCCCGTGGGATTTTGCTGCTGCGCGTTTAATAGCCAAACAATCAGGCGCTAGATGCGGGCATTTCACTCCCGTCCCCGAAGACACCCCTGCCTGCATATACAATAAGAACCTATTGATTACCACACCTGGCATTTATCAAGCCCTTGATGAACTTTTAGACTAAGTCGTACACGAACGAAGAATCCACGCTCTCTAATTGTTATTTCTCAAGCAAAAAAAGGGAGTCATCATGACTCCCGAATAGTATTACAACTAGGGTTTTGAAAGTGACGACTGGAGAGAATAATAGCGCATTGGCGTCACTTTCTGTTGCGCTAATACCTTAAGACTAGCTACTTTTTTATAAAACACTCGCCCCTGTTGCAATTTCTAACGCAATTCAACACCTCGTTACAAAGCCGAGGAATGTCCTGTAATAACATCATATCTGCCCTGCAATACTGCTATGCAACTTTCTTCACATGGAGGCCAAAATATTAAATTTTCAAGAAAACCAATGATTTAACTTGCTAAGCTATAAATTAGGTTATATCATCCTCATAATGCACTGTTACATAACATAAAGAATATTCATTTATATAGAGTCAGGCCCTATATGTGTGACATCTACTTGTTAATGTATAACGGAGGAAAGTGCAGGCTAAAATGGAAAATAGCTAAGTTTATTAGCAACTGAAAAGAAACAGAAAGATAGGTCCCACTATGCAACAAGAAGCAGTCGCACTCACTGAGTACTCTAGTGAGTCACCACAAGTAGTAAGAGATGATGTTCAACAAAAACTAAGCCATGATGTTGCTTCGTTTTTATCAAATGGAGGAAACGTTCAGCAAGTTGAAAATAACGTTAGATCTGATCCTCCAAAAAAACCAAGCATGAACTACGGTTCTGCACCAATCTAAGATGTAAAATGAATTATGGCTGTATTCATTTAAGCGCCTTTAACTCTATTTAAAGGCGTTTTTCCTTTCCTCACGCATAAAATCTACTCCTGACAACGTAAAAAGCATCTTTTTTACTAAAATGTATTGCAGATTCCTTAAAGTATGCGACAATTCGCACTCCTAATGTGAATCCCATCACACTTTAAAGCGGCTTTGCTTTAGATTAACTACATTTGGGTCTAAAGGAAAAAGGTTTTAATGGACGCATTTGCACTACTTATAGGTTTAACTCTAGCGATAGCTGGCGTATTTCTCTACAAAGATTACGCGCATTTTCTCAGGGGAGCGTATGCAAAGCAGGGAAAAGTAGTATCTATCCAACAAGTATTTACCAACAACCTGCATTCAGAGCCAATAAACAAAAAAAAATCCTTTGTGGAAAACGGGTTCTATCCCGTTATTGAATACTTAATTAAAGGTGAAGCAGTTCAATTCACTGCCATTGACCACAACAACTCCGGTAACTTTCATGTCGGGGACCAAGTAAAGCTTAAAATCATTAAAACGCGCCGTAAAGAAAGCCGACTTTGCAAAACAGCAGTCGCACTTGTTTCTATGATTTTTATACTCGGAGCAGGTATTGTATCTGCTGGGCTTGCATCAACAATCCAAATAACGATCGGCCAAATTTTCTTGTCATCGCTGGTTATTGCAATCTGTTTAGCTATTTTAGTGTTATATATAAAAGATCAAGACGAACACTTCATCCAAGACCTTACTCAAACTAAAAGTGGTCGAACCCAAATATGCCTTACCGAACCTACTGCGTTTAGAAACTGGAAGTCTGCATTTTGCGACCCAGTGCAACGCAATAAAATACGTGGATCTCAGTTTTGTGGCGCAACATTCATGTGCTCTGCTATGTTTATGTTGGCTCTCGCAGTGCAGCCATTGACGCTCTTTTTCATCACACTGTCTTAAAAACTTAATATCCCTCTATAAAAAACAAATCTGTTTTGAATATATAACATAAGGCTTTTACCAAAGGCTTATGAATAGTCTAAACTCTTCATTAAGGTTTACGATATCCAATGGAGAAATAAGTGCTTACTGCTAGTCAAAGAAAATTTCCACATAGCCGCTTAAGACGAATGAGGTTTCAGAACTTTTCTCGCAGACTGATGCAAGAGAATGCCCTTACCACAAATGACTTGATCTACCCAATGTTTGTTCTTGAAGGGAAGAACAAAAAAGAAAGCATCATTTCCATGCCTGGGATAGAGCGTTTGAGCATCGACCTACTTCTGAACGAAGCAGAAGAACTCCTAGAGTTAGGTATTCCAGCTATCGCGCTTTTCCCAGTGACACCTGCAGAGGCAAAAACGTTAGACGCAAAAGAAGCATGGAACCCCGAAGGCTTAGCTCAAAGAACCGTCAGAGCATTGAAATCAACTTTCCCTGAGTTAGGTATAATAACTGACGTTGCGCTTGATCCATTCACCAGTCATGGCCAAGACGGCATTATCGATGGCCAGGGCTACGTACTAAATGACGTCACCGTAGAAGCTCTTGTTAAACAGGCCCTATCTCATGCTGAAGCTGGGGCAGATATAGTCGCCCCCTCAGACATGATGGATGGTAGAGTGGGCTCTATTAGAGCAGCACTCGAATCAGAAAAGTATCAAAATACCTTAATCTTGGCGTATGCTGCAAAGTATGCATCAGCATATTATGGACCCTTTAGGGATGCGGTGGGATCAGCGACCAACCTAGGGAAAGCAGATAAGAAAAGTTATCAAATGGACCCCGCCAACGCTAATGAAGCGCTACACGAAGTCGCGATGGATATAAGCGAAGGTGCCGATATGATTATGGTCAAACCTGGCATGCCTTATCTGGATATTGTTCAAAGAGTAAAATCTGAACTCCAAACTCCAACCTTTGTATATCAAGTAAGTGGTGAATATTCCATGCATATGGCGGCCATTCAAAATGGCTGGCTGGATAAAGAAGCAATCATTATGGAATCTCTGCTTTGCATTAAACGTGCTGGGGCCGATGCAATTTTAAGCTACTTCGCAAAAGACGCCGCAAAAATACTCAAACAAAGCCAATAATATACTTTTAGCCTATTTTGTAGACAACTCCAATGACTAAAAATAAAAGTGTTTCGACACCACCAAAAGATGAAAGCTCAGAGCTTGACTTAAATCGTCATGAATATTACTTCAACCGTGAGTTGAGCCACCTTCAATTCAATCATCGCGTATTGAAACAAACTATTGATGAGTCGCATCCTCTTTTGAATCGTATGCTATTTTGCTGCATATTCAGTAGTAATATGGATGAATTCTTCGAAATACGCGTGGCTGGCTTAAAACATCAAATAAAATTTGGTCGAGAAACGATTAGTTCAGATGGATTAACTCCCTTACAAACTCTTGAAGAAATTAATCAAATAGCGCACAGCCAAGTACAAGAACAGTATGAAATATTGAATGATGTTTTACTACCAGCTCTAGCAAAAGAAGGCATTAGTTTTCTGAGACGCAGTGAGTGGACCCAAGAACAAAATGATTGGTTAGCAGATTACTTCGACAGAGAAATTCTTCCGATTATCAACCCTATTGGCCTTGACCCATCACACCCATTCCCTCGGCTGGTCAATAAAAGCCTGAATTTCATCGTTGAATTGGACGGAAAGGATGCCTTTGGAAGAGAAACAGGGCTGGCGATTGTTCCAGCTCCGCGCTCATTACCACGATTAATCAAGCTACCTACCGACATGTCTAAAGGAGATGATATCGCATTTTTATCGTCCATCATCCATGCACATGCATCCCAGCTATTTCCAGGAATGGCTGTAAAAGGCTGCTATCAATTTCGCTTAACCCGAAATGCTGACTTTGAACTAGAACAAGATGACATGGTAGATCTTGCATCGGCCCTAAAAGGTGAATTACTTTCGAGAAGATTTGGCGACGCTGTCAGACTTGAACTAGCCGACAACTGCCCTGACCACCTCGTTCAATTTCTCCTGAAAGAGTTTAATTTAGCTGAAAGTGAACTCTACCAGGTAAGAGGCCCCGTAAATTTATCCAGATTAATGGAATTATCAAAACTCATTGATAAGCCGCAATTACTGCACCCAAGTTTTGCACCAGGACAGCCTAAGAAAATCAAAAGTACTAACCAAATATTCTCCTTAATCAAACAAAAAGATATCTTGCTGCTTCACCCATTTCAAAGCTTTACCCCCGTGATAGATTTTTTACGTCAAGCAGCAAAAGACCCTGACGTTATTGCGATCAAACAAACACTCTACCGGAGTGGGGCTGATTCAGAGATTGTAGTCGCATTAGTTGACGCGGCAAGAAGAGGTAAAGAAGTCACCGTTGTCATAGAGCTTCGTGCCCGCTTTGATGAGGCTGAGAACATTGAGTTGGCAAGCCGCTTACAAGAAGCTGGCGCCGTCGTTGTGTATGGTGTTGTAGGCTATAAAACTCATACTAAAATGATATTAATCGCCAGAAAAGAAGCCTCAGGTTTCAAAAACTATGTACACCTTGGGACGGGTAACTACCATGCGACCAATGCGAGATTATATACAGACTATAGCTTTATGAGTGGTGATGAAGCGCTTGGAAAAGACGTCCATAAAATTTTCCAGCAACTTACCGGAATGGGTAAAGTACTTAAGATTAAAAAGTTATTTCATGCCCCTTTCACCTTACATGACAAGTTATTATCACTGATTGATAGAGAAGCCAGCAATGCCAAAGCAGGCAAGCCCTCCGGTATCACATTAAAAGTTAATGCCCTATCCGAACCCAAAATAATTCGCGCTTTATATCTAGCATCACAAAGCGGAGTACCGGTCAAATTAATCATTAGAGGTATATGCTCTTTACGCCCTGGAATAAAGGATGTTTCCGAAAACATTGAAGTCCGGTCAGTTATTGGCCGGTTTCTAGAACACTCTAGAGTGTATTGGTTCCACAACACAGGGAAAGATGAAATTTACGGTGCTAGTGCAGATTTAATGTCTCGAAATTTACTTAACAGAGTAGAGACCTGCTTCCCTATTGAAGACCCTAAGTTGATCGAAAGAGTCAAGCAGGAGCTTGGATATTACCTTTCAGATAATTGCCAAAGCTGGGAAATGGATGCGCAAGGAGACTACAAGCTTAATCAACCTGCGGCAGATGAAGAAAGATTAAGCGCGCAAGAACAACTATTACAAGATTTAGCATTCATCTAAAATCGTATAAAAAGTTTTTGATGAACGAAGTTTTTAGTGCACAAGCGTTAATTTAAGCTTAGTATATTTATAAGCCTCATTTAATAAAAATATCAAAGGTTGTTATGCAAAGCCTCTTCAAGCAATTCTATTGCTGCTGCTTGGTTGTTTTGGCCCATTTTTTGGGCAGTTCTTTCGCTGTAGCAGAGTCAATTAAGTTTGAGGTAGAAACAACGCCCTCTAATTCGAGCAATATTCTTGATCAACAGCTATTGCATACCTTAGAGACCTACTCTGTTTTCGAAAAACTCAAGCAATTCGTAGAGCAAAATTTCATCTTGAAAGAAGACATCACGATTGCTTTTCAACAGAACAGTAATAATTATTTTGAAACCAGTGCCACATTTAAAACTACCCCACTACCTCACAATAAAATCATCACTCACTATTCATTTCTGAGGCAAATGCACCAAAATCTTATGGTAAAATTTCCTCAACAAACTGAAGTGCGTGATAGAATTTTCGTTTCTGCGGTTGAGAAGCATCTCTGGCTTGAATTAGGCCGTATTCTGGTTGATAAATATGACTTAAGTTTTCCAGAGGGTGATAGCTTCATCCTCGATCACTTTTCAACCATTATGCTACTGAACCTAAGCGATCTAGATAGTGAGTATCTTCTTGATGCCACGGAAACCTACCTTCTTGTCAGTCAATCTCATCTAAGTCAAAAAACTAATTCTTTCCAGAGTGAAATAGAGATGGATGAAAGCCGTTACCGACTAGTAGTATGCTTAATTCTTGGTAAAGACCTTAGCCTTAACAACACTCACGATTTAAGCGCTTCTGCCCCCTACACCACATTACTATCTGACTTCTCTTGGGGACAACAGAGGTTGAAGCAATGCATGGCGCTATACAAAGGACAGTTGCTAGCATGGCATGAAGCGTTAGCTCCTCACTTGAAAGAGAAAAGCCAAATCAAGAAGTGGTTGTAAGCCGTACACTAAAACTTAGCAAGATATGTGCATCAAGGGCTACTCAGCCACTAGACCAAACGTCAAACCTTTATCTTTGTATTCTTGTAGGTGTATTCCAAACTTTCCATCTGTAAACACCTCTCTCACCCTTAGGGGCTTGCCGGTTTCATCTTTAAAGTCTTTACAGAGGTCGACTATTCGCTCTACACATAATTTTTTTTCTTTATTTCTAACGACGATGACTTTAGGGCGCAACTTATTATTTGGTGAGCATGACAAAATAATTCCAGCTTCGCCATTGGTTAACTCAACGATATGTCCTGGCGGGTAAATACCGATCAAGCGAATAAATGCACGCACAATATCGGCATCAAAATGATGCCCCATACAATCATAAAGCGCTCTCATCGCCTCAAGAGTAGAACGCGCATTACTATAAACCCGGTCACTTGTGATCGCATCAAAGGCATCTACAACACTGACTATCTTTGCGAAGTAAGGAATTTTCTCCGCTGTAATGCCTCTTGGGTAACCATTACCATCTACATGTTCATGATGGCAATAGGCGACATCAACGGTAACAGGAGGTACATCCGCTTTAGACATCAATAGCCTACGACCTTCAGTCGCATGCGTTTTAATGAGTTCATACTCCTCTTTAGTCAGTGCTCCATCTTTATTGAGCACATCAATAGGAATGGTAACTTTGCCCACATCATGGAGCATTGCAGCCATGCCTAAATCTTCTAACTCTTTTTCAAGTAAATTCAACTCTCGACCTAAGGCAACTGCTAAGATCGATACTCGCAAACTATGCTCAGCAGTATAATCGTCTTTGTTTTTTATCTGGCTTAACCAAAGCATCGCATTCGGGTTTTTCAAAATGCTTTTGACACAACCTCTCACTACCAATTTCACTTCTTGAGTGTTGATATCTTTAGAAAGCCGTAGCCCCGACAAAACATCATCAACGCTCTTTTTTGCCTTATCGTAATAAGTAATCGCTATCGGTAGCTCACGTTCAGTCGACACTTTATAAATTCGCTTACTATGTACTTGAGCGACTGCTTTGGGTTTATCTCTATGTTTAACTTCTGTTTGCGTCACATCAATCACAACAAAATCACAATACTGACAAAGCTGGTCAATTTCATCCTCATGATGGATAAGAAAGCCTTGGTATAAAAAAGGCGTCTCTATCCAGGGACGGTCAAGTTCAACGACATACATACCCACCCGGAGCGAATGAACCGACATTCGCTCTTTAACCAGTTTTTTATTTATTTTGTAGTTTTCGTGGTTATATTCACCGAACATGGCATCCCTCAAGCAGTATCACAACCTACTATAAAATTAGCATATACCTGAAAATTGACCCTTTTTATTGCGGTTAAAATACAAACAAATTTCAAAGGAAGGCTCAGTTTTCATATAACTTGAGTGAAATTTCACCTAAAAGAGACAAAGGATATAAAAAGCATAATTTATATTTAAATATTGTCTTTAAACAAGGGTGACAAAATACCAATCCGGACCCATATTCATATAGTAAGTAGTTGAAAAGAAGTCACGAATTATGAATGCAGAACTTTCAAGAGAGTTTATTCGACACCATGCCAAAGTTCCTTTGGAAATTTCGCCTCACAGTACACGTGAGCAACTAAATTTGCAGTTGAATAACGTCAGCATGGGCGGCTTATCTTTTGACTCTCCCGTCGAGTTTCACGCCAACACGCTCATAAAGATCAAAATTTCATCACTTAAACCCGTATTCAAAGTTGATGCAGTTGTGCAATGGTGTCAATCTCAAAATGATCACTTTGAACTCGGTGTTCGCTTCCTAGACCCAGATGATGCTTTCAGAGTACGTATGGTTGAACAAATTTGTTATATCGGACAATACCGAAAGGAAGTCCAAGCTGAATCTGGAAAACGGCTAACCTGGAACAAAGCGTCCTTAGAGTGGATCGCGAAAAATGGCGGGAGCTTTCCTAACTACCAATAAATAAGCCCTAAACAAAAGCACATTTTTTATACGAATAATCCAAAGAAATGCACATAAAATAAAGAGATCAAGTACACATTATTACAGGATAAAAAAGGATTTTAACCTTAAATAGACCTGTTTACCCTAGTTTGACATTTATTTTTCTAGAAGTACTTTTTACAATTCAATTTCCAGTGTTACTGGATAGCCACTTTTTAATTAGTCTTAGTGGAACTGATTGATTGTGCGGTGAACTGAGTGCGAATTCACATAACAAGGATTTGAAGTGGATCGTAAATAAGAAGAATTATAAAGCCAAATTTTGCGCTTTAACTAACGCATAGAACTAGCCCGTCCTCCTTTCGGGCTTTTTTTTGTCTAAGAACCGACCGGTAAAGGCTAGACTACCAAAAACCGACGTTTAGATTTGAATGAAACAGCTATATTAGCGCCCGAACGGAAAATCCCTCGTAGCGAGGCCGCTTAGTTTCAACGCAAGATAAAACAGTTCATCCCATATCACTCATGTTCAAATTCATCGAAGCACAAAAATTATGTGGTATCTTTCTAGCATTGAGCCTTAGTGACAGTTGACTATTATGAGAGAATTTATGAACGAAATCGACAATCAGACCTCGGAGTCATATGGTTATTTTGCTGTTGAACATTTTCAATTAATCGCCGCTGACGGCATTGAGCTGTCTCTAACGCATA
>ENA-OSET01005354-OSET01005354.1-sediment-metagenome-genome-assembly--contig:-NODE-5354-length-10887-cov-2.943386_pt1 | contig 10887 bp, 8 predicted proteins | sample MGYA00237882_ERZ534229 | MGnify/ENA primary metagenome ERZ534229 (study PRJEB26408, sample SAMN06266212) | sediment metagenome | isolation source: Hudson Canyon methane seep mesocosm | place: USA:Hudson...
GGAGGAGGCGCTGCCCGTTAGAGTAGGGCAGCGCTTGTGAGGCTTTGGTTTAGACCTGAGCTTGCCGGCGGCGGGAGAGGCCCAGCCCGGCAAGACCTAAGCCCAATAAAGCCAGAGACCCGGGTTCAGGTACAGACGCAATCGAGAGCGACATATTCAAGTCCCAATGCCCGCTTTCCCCTGTATAAGCAGGGCCATTTGAATCATAGATATCCAGCCAGGTCGAAGCACCAAAGCCCGCGCTTTTGTCATTTGCGCCGTTACCGATTTGCAGCACAGGCATGTCTGCAGAAGCTGTTCCTGCTGCGGGCTGGCCTATCAGCAAGGTGGTGAAGTCGTCGCCATTGCTAAATGAAATGGTACCGGGTGTGGCAATGTAAGAATAAAAATCCCAGTCCAGCGGGAGATCTGTGCCATTGTAGTCTGGCGTGCCGCCATTTTTGTAGTGGCTGTAGGTATCTTCGAAGCCTTCAAAAGTGATATTGATTGTAGCAACGGTCCCGCTGCCATTAATCGCTGTTGCGTCCAGCACTGCCGTCACGCCGTCAACCGTAAGAGTAGAGCCCGCTTGAAAGTTGTAGTACTCATTGCAGCCACTGCTGTTATAGCTGTTGGTCCACAGTCCGTGCGGGCTGCCGGAGCAGTTAATCGTCGGGGTGCTTTCAACCGTATAGATCACGCTTGAATTGGCTGAGCCTGCAAACAAGATAACTGAGGTTAACAAACCTGCGTTGAGTAATGCCTTCATGTTGAGCTCTCCTTTTCCTTTATTTGTTAGAGATAAATTCGCATTCCAATTGCAAAACCCCATCTCAGGGTTGGGAGTTCACCGAATAAAGAACTCGAGCAACTACTACTTGGGTGCTAGGGCCGAGAAAGCACATTTTGTGCCAGTTACACTAAGTTGTTGTTTTTAAAGGCTGCCCTGGGTAGTTTGAAGGTGTGATAGCGTTGAGATGTAAAAGAAGTCGACAATATAATAATGGGTTGTAAGCATTCACTCGCGGGGGCAGCCTAAGGCGCGGGGCTTAAGTCACAATAAATCTGACAGGGAATCAAGTAGCACTGAGCGGACCTCACATGAGGCGCCGTTGCTGAAATTTAGTGTGCCAATGGGATCGTCAGAGAGGTTGTCTATGGTCAGTGTGGCATTGTCGAAGTCAACAAACTCTACACAGAACCGGGTTTCAATATAGATGCCACTGTTCAGCGTGCTGTAGGTATTGTTGGACAGTCGGGAGGTCACCACCGAATAACTATCGGCATTTAACGTTGAGGGCGCCAAGAGATATTTCACATCGCAACTTGTCCCATTGCTGAATTCAAGGGATGCAATTACATCGCGATTGTCTTCCGTGACGGTAAGTGTGGCTTCATCGAAATGGTAGATCTCGTAACAATTCTCAGTGGCAATATAACGTTCATCATCGCTGATGGAATAGTAGTCGGCACTGTCCCAGCTTACGGTAAATGCGTAGCTATTGGGGTCGTTGGGGTCGTTGGGAGAGGTGGGGTCCTCAGTGGTTCTGTCAGGGTCTTGGGGGTAGGCATCTGCATTGTCACCAACACCATCTTGATCGCTGTCCAGGGTCTCCGTAGGGTCAAAGGGAAAAGCATCCGCCTCATCGCCAGTGCCGTCGCCGTCGATATCGTCGCTTCGGTTCACAATGGTGTAATCGCTCAAGCGGTAATTATCCCCATTACAAGACCAGCCGATACCTTCACCTGCGGCGACTGCTTTCGACAGTGTCTCGGACGGGGTGTTGTCATTAAGTTCAACCACTATCGTACTGACACCTGTCGGCACCTTAACCCAGTTTCCGGTGCCGGGTGCGATCCAGCCGTAGCGTGTACCCTCTATCTCATATCGGAGGTAGGTTTCACTAGCGGGAGATTCACAAGAGTCCATTGCATTGATCAGGTAATAAGTGACCCCAGTGCGCCATTGTTCGACCAGTTCAACCCCCTCGGTTTTCGAGCTTTCTGAAAACGTTACAGAAGAAATAATAGCTCTTGCCGCAGTGATATCGTCAGCATTGTAGGTGAGGTTGTTAGTTTCAATGAGATCACTGAAGCTGTTGGCAACGTCGACCTTGTGGGTGAAGGCAATATCGTCGTTCCCCAAAGTGCCATCTGCAATTTGTTTTGCGATGGATGCCAAGGTCGCCTGGCCACTGGACAATCGATTGACGTAAAATTCCAGGCCCGCGGGATCAGAGTCGCGATTGAACATCTGCTGGAAAAGCCCATTCACTAACTGCTCGTGGTTGAGAGTCCCAAAGTTGTCATTGTATTCCTGAGAGTTTCCAAATGAGGAAAGTACTCTGTCTAACCCATCAGACACATCAAACTGATTGGCCCAATAGTTAACGCCGCCAGGGTCACCGGGTCTGCCGTAGTAGGATACAAACATTTGTTGTGCGAGATTGATAGACTCTTGAGTTTGAGCGCTGAGTGTAGAAGGTTGTCCGATCAAAAAAGCGGCAATACCAATCGATTTTAGCGTTTTTTGCCGCAGTAATATTTGGGCGAAGCTGTGGAGCTTTTCTTTCATGGGTCACGTCCGTGATGATTTTAAAAACGCGTTATTTAACAGAATAATGTGTTGGTTTTCCAGACCTATGTTGGGTATTTTTAGAATCGGCTGAGGTGGTGTTTTATGTCTTATAGAAAATGACCGCGTATTAAATTGGTCAGACGGGCGGTCCAGTCGCCAGCGGTAAAGAAATGTCATACACTATGTTTAATCGTCCAACCGCCTTGTATAAAAATATGACAGCTAAAAAAGACCCAGCATCTGAACCAGGAAAAGATGGTCGCGTGATGCGCAGTGAGCGCAGCCGCTTGGCTCTGATTGACGCCGCCTATCAAATCATGGAGGCGAGTGCCGTTGTGCCCACAGCACAGACGATTGCCGATGCGGCGGGGGTCACGATACGCACCTTGTTTCGGCACTTCCCTGAAATGGATCTACTGTATCGGGAGTTGCACTTGCGGGTTCAACAGAACTATGCAAAAGAATATGACAAGGGAGATCGAACCGGCTCTTTGGAGGCACGAGTAGAGAGTGCAGTGGAAACGTTTACCAATGCCTATAGCAAACAGCGCAATGTATTTTTGGTCACCAAGTCAATGTTGCCTACCTCCGTTTTCCTCCAGAAGAACTACTCGCTGGTGCAAAAACGATTCAGTGACAGGCTGTTGGAATGGATTCCTGAGTTGGCTAAATTGCCCACCGAAAGGCATGAGGGGGTAGACGCCCTATTATCCTTTGAATTCTGGCACCGCTTGAATGTTATTCAAGGGGTGAGCAAAAAACGAACGGTAGCCCTTACAAAACGTTTAATTCTGGATTTACTTGCTGAGTGACACCCGGTCAGTTTGAGGTCGGGATAGCGCTGCCGCCTTCCGCCAGCATGTCAGGGGTGTCGCCTTTCTTCATCATTGCAATGCCCTCTATCGCAAATTTTTCCAATTTAGGGTGCTTGGGGTCTGAGAAGGAGTCCCGATCGATTACCTCTCCTGAGGGGGCTATAAAAATAAGAGAGGGTGTGCCTTTGACGCCGTAGTGTGCAGCAATGGCGTCGCCTTCCAGTACTGTGTCAAAGGTGTATTCATGATTGCGCCAGTAGACGTCGGGCTTCCAGTCCTCATAAATGTTTACCGCCAGCACTTTCAAACCCTGACTTTCGTATTTATCATTCAGCTCCGCAATGCCGGGCAGAAGTTTTTTACAATAGGGGCACCACGTTGCCCAGAACACCAGTAGTGTGGGTCGACCCTGGAAGTCTGAAAGTGTTACCGCTTCTCCCGCCAGATTGTTTAAGGTCCAGTCTTTGTCCTGATAAGCACTTTGCGTCTTGCTGCTACTTTCTTCGCTGCGCTCAGGTTCCCTCTGTTGTGAGTCGGGCAGGCAGCCTGTGAGAATCACAGTAAGCAACGGTGCCAGGAGTAATGATGCACGAGGGAGCATGGTCTTTTTCCTTGATGAAGTCTGTTTTCTCCTGCGTTCAAATGCGCTTGTGAGGCGATAGATTGAACGCAGCATATTTTTACGATGACACTATGAACCGCTCTACTGGCTTTAGTTCCTTGCTCCATTGGCAATCGTCAAACAATTCTTGCCCTTGTCTTTGGATTGATACAGGGCTGTATCGGCTTCTTGATAAATGGCCTGTGCGGTGGTGGTTCGCAGGCTGGAGTGAGAGAGGCCAATACTAATTGTGGTGTAAATAACACTGCCATCCATCATGTTTGTGGGGGTCGACTCAACTTTTTCCAACAGGCGCCGGGCAATCTTTTCGGCTTGTTCTGGCTCTGTTCTTGGTAGTATGGCCATGAATTCCTCACCGCCCACCCGGCCTAGTATGTCGGTCATTCTTAGTGTTTTTGTGCTTAAAGAGGCAATGTGTTTGATCACTGCATCTCCCGCACTATGGCCATGGGTATCGTTGATTTTTTTAAAGCTGTCTATATCCATGCACAGCACCGAAAAGGCACTCATCTCATGCATTTCTTCGCTGTAGATTTTCTCCAGTTGTGCAAACACATAACGTCGATTATATATGTCTGTCATACTGTCCTTTATGGAAAGTAGGTGAAATTTTTCTGACTTTCTATAGTACAGCACCAACAAAGCTGCGAGGATTGACAGCATTGCGACTCCGGCCAGAATCGCATAAAAATAAAGAGAGGCTTGTTTCTCCTGGTATAGACTTCTTTCTTTTAGTAACTGAATTTCTATGTCTTTCTGTTGTGCGCCAAGTGTTAATCGTATGTCGAGCAATCGATCAGAGTAGTGTTTTTGATTAATTGCTAACATCTCACTATTGTATTGAAGCAGATGTTCATAAGCAGCACGAAAATTATTCTTAGCTCCCTCAATAGTTGACCCAATCTCGATAAGTTCAACTGCCCACCGGGTGTTGTGAAGGTCTGGCAGTTCGGCCAGTAATATCTCTGCTTGAGAGAACACTTTATCGGCTTCTTTAACATTTCCAAGTTGCAAATTACAGCGAACTATTCTTTTTAATATTTCTAGATCCCAGTCTTTGGGTCCGCCTATCTTAAGGGCCTGCTGCAAGTTGGGAAGCGCTTCATCGCAACTTCGTTTTTCGGCCAGGGCCACTCCCAGGCCGTAGTAGGCTGTAAAGTGGCTTTTTGTGAAGCTGGATGATTTCACTTCTTCTTTGTATTGCGTGAGTAAGTGTATCGCCTCGTCATAGTTCTTTTGATATCGATGTGCTGAGGCAATACCAAAAAGGCTGGCCGACGCATAGTTGTTGTAGCCAAGTGCCTGATAGCCTTGTCTGGCATCTGACCAATAGGCAATAGCATCGTCAAAACCTCCAATGTCATGATAGATGTTTCCATACATCTGATTCACATAGGCAATAACAAAAGGGTCGTTGAGAATGCTGGCCTGGCTGAAGGCTTGATAGTTCAAAGTGAGTGCGTGTTCGTAGTCAGAGATATTAACGTAAGCGTTAGCCAGTTCAGACGTTGCCAGTGCATGGATGGCATCAAACTTGTGTATCTTGGCCAGAGATCGGGCGGACTCAGAAACTTGAATGGCTTGATTGAATGAAGCGCTATTGCTGGCGTGTCGAGCTCGAAGCAAGAAGTGTGTGGCTTTGGCTTTCTGGTAGTTCAGGTTGTCTGGTTCATCAAAACTATCGCTAAACAGGGATTCAGCGGCGTTCAAACTCGCGTTCATATCTTCATATAATTGTAGTTGAGCCTCGATGAGTGCTTTGTTGAGGTAATGCCAGCGCCGGGCTTGAACAGGTAGCTTGTCAGGCTCTGTCCAATTTAAAGCCAAAAGAGTCTCCTCTGCATTTGTATAGCTTGCATCCAGCAGAGAACTCAGCTCTTGTCCCTTCGCCTGAAGAGGCAGGGACAAGAGCGTTGCGATGAATATTATGATTAGCGCTCTGTTTTTCATGTCTGTAGCTGCTAGTCAACGAACCTCGTGTTATTAAGTACCTATGTTTTTGGTAAAGTATTATCCGGATCGTAAAGTGCTTTACACCCTACAGCTTCTACTTTTACCGGGAAGGGCTCGTCGAAATATTCGACCAGTAATTCACGGCCTACTTGTGCATATTCGTAGGGTAGATAACCCAGAGCAATGTTTTTGCCAATAGTGGGACCAAAGGCGATGCTGGTAGTGTAGGAGCGTCTGCCTTGTTCGTCTACGAGCACCGTATTGGTTTTGGGATCAAGTATAGGCAACTGTCCTACCGGGTAGCGGGCAACCCCGTTTTTATCAACATTGTTGGTCAGGGTTAGAGTACAAAGATAGGCCGATTGATGTTCTCGCTCACGCTGACTGATATAGGCTGCCTTGCCGTGGAAATCGGCTTCCTTCACTTTAGGGCGTGCAAGGCCAGCCTCATACAAGTTGTATTCAGTTAATAAGTCAGCATTTTGCAGTCGCAGGCTTTTCTCCATGCGTCGACTGTTGGCATAGGTTTCAATGCCAACGGGAGTGGGGCCCTGATCGTAAATCAAATCCCACAGTGCGATGCCATAACTGAAAGGCACGTGCAATTCCCAGCCCTGCTCTCCAACATAAGAAATGCGGAAGGCCAGGATCGGAATGCCGTTGAAGGTGATGTGTTTGGTGGTGGCGAAACCAAAATTATCGACATCTAATTCTTCAGGAGCGTCGGCCACTGCCTGTAGAATTTTGCGTGCATTGGGGCCCCACACACCCAGGCAGGCCAGATCGTCACTACGATCTTCAATGTAAACCTGATAGCTCCGGTCGGCGGCCAAGCGTTGTAGCCAAACAAAATCCCTGTTACCCGCATCCGCACCGTCAATAACACGGTACTTGTCTTCAGCCAGGCGAATTACAGTCAGGTCAGCCCTTATGCCGCCTTGTTGGTCCAGAAAGTGTGTATAGACCCCTTTACCGATTGCCGTATTGCCGCCAACCTTTGCGACACACACATATTCCATCAATGCTTCGGCATCGGCGCCAGTAACGTCGTAGACGGCAAAGTGGGACAGGTTAATCATGCCTGCATTGTCTGACATCGCCAGTTGTTCAGCATTTGATACACGCCAGAAATGGCGATTGTCCCACTCGTGCTCTCGGACCGGAATTTGATCCCCGTATTTTTCCAGTAAGTGTTCGTTACTGGCATATCCGTGTGCACGCTCCCAGCCTGCCAGCTCCATGAAATAGCCGCCGAGAGCCTGCTCTCTGGCCCAGAAAGGGCTGCGGCGAATGTTGCGGGCCTTGGCGAAAGGTTCTCTGTTGTGTACGGAGGGGTTGTATATCTTGCAGGCAGTTTCCGAGCAGCGATCGTGGATATAGGCGGGTGTCTTCTGGAAGGGATAGAAGCGGGCAATATCAATGCTGCTTATGTCCACATCAGTAATGCCGTCGGTCATCATGTCGGCCACTAGTTTGCCGATGCCGGGAGCATCTTTTACCCATACCGCTTCGCTATACCAGAGGCCGCGGGTTTGTGGTGACTCACCTATCACTGAGCCGCCGTCTGCGGTGACCTGTAACAAGCCGTTGAACGAGTGTTTCTCGTTCCAGCCCATTTCACCTAAGAAGGGTGTGAGCTCGATGGCCTTCTCCAGTGGCTCCATAATGTGTTCTATGTCCAAATCCCGCTGGGAGGGCGACAGGCGTGCCTGTTCTTTTTCAAGCAGTTCGCTGGGGTGCACTAGGCGGGGGTTGGTCTCCTCATAATACCCCCACTCTACCTGGCCGCCCTCTGGTGTAGTCGGGTCGCCAGTGTCGCGCAGATAGGCGGAATTTCCCTGGTCTCGCAGCAGTGGGTAGCCAATATGTTTACCTGTTCCCGCAAATTCATCATAAGGGCCAAAGAAACACAGGGGGTGATCTACGGGCATGATTGGCAGGTCCTCCCCGGCCATTCCTGCGATTAAGCGGCCCCAAAGCCCTGCACAAACAACGACGGTGGAGGTTTCGATATAACCCTCGCTGGTGTGAACCCCCTTGATTTCTCCGTCCACAATATCCAGTCCGGTGGCCGGTGTGTTTTGAAAGGTCTTCAAACGACCGCTTGCGGCGGCCTGCTCGATGAGTTCTCCCGCCACAATCTGAGAGCGAGGTATCACCAGGCCTGCGTCAGGGTCCCAAAGGGCGCCCTGAATCATGTCTTCCTCAAGCGGCGGAAACTTCTCTTTGGCTTCGGCGCTGCTGATCATTTCGGCACGGGTGCCAAACGCTTTCCCCGAACCGACTTTGCGTTGCAATTCGGCCATGCGTTCGTCATCGCCTTTGCGTGCCACTTCAAGCCCGCCTATGCGGCTGTAGTGCCCCATCTTCTCAAAGAACTCCATGCTGTAGTTGGCGGTATAGCAGGTGAGAGGGTCGTGCGCTGTCATATAACAAAAGTCGGAGGCGTGGGAGGTTGAGCCTATGTCGGTTGGAATTGAAGACTTATCGATGCCGACAATATCGTCCCAGCCCCGTTCAATCAGGTGGTGAACGACTGAGGCGCCGACAATGCCCCCTTGACCGATGATGACGACCTTGGCTCGTGCAGGTAGTTTGGCCATATGATTGCTTCCTTATTATTCCAGCGTCTAAATTCTTTAGGGACCTGCGAGTCTCTCGCGTTAATGTGCTTCATACTTTGCCGGCGGTCAATGAATAATGATATATCGGCGACTGTATTTGACAGTGTTGCCTCTCGGGAACACACTGTTCCATCGCCATTCATTTCACTGCCTGATTGGTACAAATGGATACATTAAACACCTTGTTAAATACTTTCCTTATCTGGTGCAATAGACGCTCGAATGACTAAAGGTCGCGGCTGCAGTTTCAGCTGATGGTTGACGGAGCGCAAAACGTGTCTAGGCAAATTGTGATGGTGGTGATGTTAGTGGGCATGCTGTTTAGCTTGTCCGTGGTGGGTGGTGGGAATAAAGCAGAGCAGGAAGGTGTATTCCCTGTGGAGGCAAAATTATATGGCCTAGATATCTCCAGTAATCAAATAATTTTCACCGTGATGAGCCATGGGTGCACCCGCGCTGAGCATTTCTCTTTGGTGTTATTAAAAGACACACCCATTACTCTGGGGGTGAGCCGGGTAAAGAGAGATCTGTGCAGAAGGCGAGCCATGCCAATGTCAGTGACATTGTCCTTCTCCCGCTTGCCTGATACGGTAATGAATCGTTTGAAACGGGGCGATGGATTCTGTTTGGCCAATCAACTGTATAGCCTGCCGAAGCAACTGAAATAATATCTTATACCAGCCCTGCTGGTCCGAACCGGTTTTTGGGTTCATTGAGCGAGATCTTATCATGACCGATAGACTAACGCTGCGCTGCATATTGGCTGTGATGACATCCCTGCTTGTTACGGTGTTAATTAACTTTTTGATCGATACCGCAATCCAGCGACAGCTTGAGCGCCAGACGGAAGAGGCGGCTTTTGAATTGCTGGACAAACTGGAATCGGTGGACCTTGAATCCTGGCCCGCCGTAATGGCGGCTTTTGAAAGTCGCTACGTGAGCCAATTGAATTTGGATCTGACTCCACAAACTGAACATAAAGTCAGTGAAGCTGAATCTACAACGCTAAGCGCCTGGACTGGCGATGGTGAAAGTATTTATCTGGATTACGACGAAGCAAGTGTGCTCAGCGTGCTGGAGTTGGTTCAGACAATAGAGGGCACGGGTTGGGATCTTGTCGTTCAGGCAAGTTATGAGCACTGGTTCTTCCCCGATCGAGTGATGACGGGTCTAAGTTTGATGTTGTTATTGTTTGCAGCGATAAGCTGGTCTTTGCGTCCGGTATTTATCCAGCGTCAACGTTTGCGGGAACAATTAACAAAAGCATCGCAGGCGAGCTTGTCACATGAGGCTCTCTCGGTCGACATTTATTCTCAACTGAATTCGCTCGTGAGCGAAGCGATCAGCCTTAAAAAAAACGAACATCAAATGCAGGAACAGTGGCGCGATTTGTTGCATGCGATTGCACATGAATTACGTTCGCCGCTTTCTCGCATTAACTTTGCAATTAGCGAATTGGTCAGTAGTGAATCCCAGGAGGAAAAGCAGAAACTAGAGGCGGCTATTGATTGTGCTACAGACGAAATTAATGCAATGGTCAGCGAAGTTTTACAGTATTCCAGATTGGAGCTGGAGGTTAGCCAGACTTTGTTTGAAACGATTGACTTGTTAGAGCTTGTTTCTGGATTGTGTCCCAGGCTCCAGCAAACCTATCCCGATGTCGACTTTCAGATTGAGCGAGAAAACGTAGTTGTGCAAGCCAATGCGAAGCAGTTGGAGCGGGCCCTTATAAACTTAATGCGCAATGCCGCGCGTTATTGCCAGAGTGTAGTACGTGTTCAGTGGCATACAAATGAGACAGCGCTTCACCTCAGCATCGAAGATGATGGGCCCGGTGTAGCCCCGGGCAAACGGGAGCGTATTTTTGAACCCTTCACACGCCTGGATCCAAGCCGCTCTCGCGATTCCGGTGGGGTGGGCCTGGGGCTGGCGATTGTTAAGGCGGTGGTCAACAATCATGGTGCCACAATTTCCGTGCATGACGCCGAACTGGGTGGCGCCAGGTTTTTGTTAACGCTGCCACTCAAACACGAGGATTTGTGAACCCGTTCCGCAAGTTGGATACAATCCGATACAAAACCCCTACATAACACCAATATCACTCCAGTCGTTTTTGTTTTGAAATAACAGCACAGGCACAGACCTTGTGTTGACTCAACTTTACAAGACAGGACGATACTATGAATCAGAAACCAAAATTGGTGGCACCTTTGTTAGCAGTATCGCTGACCGGGCTACTGCTCAGTGTAAATACGTTTGCAAACGAAGGTGAACGGCAGGCCTCCAGAATTGTGGGTGGCACCGCCGCGTCAGAGG
>ENA-OSET01005355-OSET01005355.1-sediment-metagenome-genome-assembly--contig:-NODE-5355-length-10884-cov-22.738873_pt1 | contig 10884 bp, 8 predicted proteins | sample MGYA00237882_ERZ534229 | MGnify/ENA primary metagenome ERZ534229 (study PRJEB26408, sample SAMN06266212) | sediment metagenome | isolation source: Hudson Canyon methane seep mesocosm | place...
AAAAGCGGCCGTTAGCAATATTATGTGCGTAACGTTTTGCTAACTCTTTAAATTCAGTATCCGTTTGATATTGTTTTATTTTTTCAGCTAAAGCACTTTGATATTGAGGGTCATTACATGTTGAAGGGATATGTAAATCACTAAGTATACGTAATGAAAATACTACTTTTAGTGTATTGCAGTGGTGCGGCAATGCGGCAATGTCAACGGTTTGCAAGTTGGCCTTTGATACTTCGGCATCTAATTTTTCCGGATCATTTGCAGTAGTCGCTTTTAAACGATTTGAGATTGTTCCTCTTACCGCTTTTTCACCAATAACTATAGGTTCCCATTTATCATCACCGATATTCCCTGCAAACATTAATGCATCAGAGGGAATTAGCTTTGCTTCGAACGCAAGCACTGAAGGGTTTTTAAGTTTTACATCTGCCATGATTAAATCTCCATTTTATTATAAAAAGTTGGGGTCAAATACACTATTGTTATCTGACGCTAACGTATCAGGCTCGATTATTGTTTCGTTATGGCTTGAGCTTGCCTTAAACGTTTCGGCCTTAGCGATATACCAAGGATATTGATTTGTATAGCGCCAAACACCCGCATTAATATCGTTAAGACGGCGAACGCTTTGCCACTCTCCTACACTATAAGCTGTTTCAGCAAATACAACGGGGACGTTTGTATCTCTCACATTAGCAACCTCACCAGCTGGGTATAATGGCGAAATAGCATAATAACCCGTTGAAATTGGGACTAAGAAACCAGGGTTCGGCTTCTTTTTATAAGCCCAAGTTGCTTTAACCTTCGGTTGTTCTGCTGTATTATTTGACTTTACATCAACAAAATCTGTTGATGTTTTAGTTGCTTGATATGCTACCTTCGCAAAGTCACACCATGCATCAAACAGACTCGCTTGAGCATTATCATTAATTAAAGAAGTAAAATGCTGGGCTAGGTAGTCACTTCGATCAAGCAATACAAAACCTGGCATTAAGGCACGTAATGACATTTTCTGTTGCGCTTGGGTATTGAGTATTTCAATATTTTCTATCGCCGTTATTTTTAAATAATTATTATTACTGACCAGATCATAATCGCCATCCCCCGAATCAGGGTTGCTTTTATTAAAAAAACTTAAGGTATCATCATCTCCACCCCCTGCATTAAGCCATACAAATTCATTATCACCCGCCCCACTGACAGCATAATGTTCATTAGTATTATTTAGCCCCAATATTTTATAAAGACTAATATTGGTATTATCAACAATAGGGATATGCGCGCCATGACGGAAATCAGGTGAGTAAAAATTGGTTTTTTGAGAATCAGGGTCTGTTGAGCCATTAACCTGAAAAAACAGAATTTGACCATTTTCAGGAGATGTACTTGTTTCCTTATAAGAAGAGCCTTTATAAAAATGAGCCCAGTTTTCAGGATTACTAAAAACCACATTATCGACAGCAACAGTATCTGTTGTTAAGGACTTGAATGTTATTTTACCTTTAGCCAATTCACCCGCTGTAGGCGTATATTGACCATCAATATTTATCTCAATTTCTGTTCTATTCAAACTAAAAGCATTCTCTCCAGGTGATGCATCAGATAAAGGGACCACAGAAGATAGCTGTAGACTATTCAGTGACCCACTAATTGATAGTCCTGTACTATTCCCTCCCAAACTACCCGAGACTAATGAACTAGCCCCTATACCAGCCAGACCATCAACACTGGCTCTGGAAATTAATGATCCTGTATCACCAGAAACAGTACTTAAGCCATCACTTGTGGTGCCTAATGTATCAACTGCACTGCTAAATCGAGATATTGATACAGGCCCAACTGGAGCTGGAGCTGGAGCGGTAACGATTGATCCAGCAAATTCATCAGCGACAGGCGATTCATTTGTAGCAATATCAGTAGATTCATAAGACTCAGAGCCTGCAAGGCTCTGTTGACTAATGCCTTCTCCCTGATAAGCCCCCCCTTGCTCACTTGGCCCAGTTATCTCATCTTGATTCATCGAAAGACCATCACTGGTTTCGACATATTCACCCTTCAGACCTTCTGTTACCGACTCTTGCTGAGTTTGAGAAGCTTTTGAGTCATCAGTTGTTGACAGAGTACTTAATAATAAAGAATCAAAGTTTGATGAACTTAAAGTAACATCATTTGCTACAGCTTGTAGAAAGTCACCTAATTGCTCTGAACCAAGGTAATAAACCTCGGTCTCTGCAACATCCAGTTCAGCAGGCAAACCAAACTCTGGCGCATAATAGAAAAAATAATCTGCTTCAGCAGAAAAGAAGTCAGTTAATAAAACTGTACCTTTCCCAACAAGTTTGATAAATAGCGCACTGCCATATTGAAAAAACTCGGCATTTATTAACAATTCTGGCGCAATTGATTGCTTACTGTTTAAGACCAATAAGTCAGCAATATCTTTCAGCGTATGTTCTATTAATTGCTTCATATATCACCTGATTTTTATCATTAGTTACAAATTAATTAAGTATAAAAAGCCTACTCTTTTTATTAATAAACCATATTTTATCTTTTAAATAATACAAGCCTGCTGACAAGGGCTCAACTGCTTTTAGTTTTATAGTTCCCCCATGCACAGCCAGTTTACTTTTAACTTCTTTCGCACAAATTTTAACTGTTTCTGTGGGGGCTTTAGATTCGAGAATCCTGTCCATTTTATAAAGCCTATAGTCACCACCTGTATCGCGCCCGCTATTTCCTTTAACAGCATTAAGCTGATAATCCGAAATATTTAATTGAGTCACTTTTAAAAATTCAGTATTGGTATAGGTCTCACAGAATATATATTTAACATCTTTAATCTGAACATTCTCTTTAAAACTGGTTCTACTTACAACGTCTAGAGGTAAAAATTTATTTTCACTATTTTGCACATAATACCCATCAAACCCAGGCTCTAACAATATAGAAAAGACAATCTTAGGGGGGGGCGCGCTGCTACATGCTGATAATATCAGCACAGTAAAAGCCAATAACAGTTTGTTAGTATTAATATTTATTATTTTATTCATCATTATATTTAAAATAAGTCTATTGCATTATTGATGTATGTATTTACAAAACACCAGATTATGTACAGGCTTCAGCCATTTTAATGGATATAAAGCTATTGATTTATATGACTCTGAACAAAAAACAGGTTGCTCATTTTCTACAGCTTATCTTTTGGAAGTGAGGCTTTAGCCTCGCCTGAATCGTGCGAGGCTGAAGCCTCACTTCCTTTTTGTAAATTATTCAGGCGATTTTTAACCTAATTACACCCAGCCGGTGGTTTGTTCATAACTATATTGATTTAAGACCTCTACAAAGAGAGAAGGGAATTAAAAACCATTCTACTTTACAAAAAACAACATAGTTTAAATTATCCTCGGCAATTGCTCCTGCATTGCTCTACTTACCTACATCCTTGTAGGCATCACCCCAACCCTCTCCAGCAGGAGAGGGAGCAAGAGATAAAGGCAACCTATTGTTATTTATAGGCTATAAACTTGTGTAGATACTTCCCCAGCAAGGGAGGGCTAAGAGACAGCTCATTATGACTAAACTGAATATACTTTAAGCTTTCTTCATTACGCTAACAACCATTCCTTCCACAGCCTGTCCCGCCTCTTTTCTTAAAGTTTCATTGGCTATATTTAAAATGTGTAATCCAGCATCAACAATCATAGTGTTGACATAATCAGGGGCATGACTGTATCGACCATGAGGGTTCAATTGATAAGCTTTTTGATTATCGATTGGGATAATTTTCTCTAAGGTAAAAACAAATAAGCCCTCATGCTTAAGTGCTACAGAAACAGCCTGTAATACTTCAGCTAATTCACCAAAATAACAAAGTGTATCGGCTGAAACAATCAGGTCAAATTTGCTTTCTTGCTTTTGCATATAGCCTGTCAACTCAGCAACAAGCAATTCATCATAAATGTCACGGCCTCTTGCTTGATCAACCATACCTTTTGATAAATCAACCCCAGTCAAGTGACTGGCATAATCACGCAGTAAAATACCACAAAGCCCTGTTCCACAACCTGCATCTAAAACCACCCTTTGACTGGTGTTAGAGCCAAGCTGATCATGTACAGCAGATAAAACTAATTCTGGGGCCTGATATTCCAGCTTCTTCAATATTTCATCAAAACTTCCGGCAAATTCATCAAATGTTTCCTCGACATAATCGTCTGATGCGCGTTCAGGAACGTCCTCTCCAGTACAGGCAGACAACATATAACTAGCCATTGGATTTGTTGGGTCAAACGCCAGCCATTCTCTTAAAACAATCTCAACTTGCTTATAATCACGTTGTATATAAAGTGTACGAGAAAGACTTTTGAAAACGGCTGAAACATGAGCCTTGGGATCACTAGGGTGAAGTAAAGTAATCGACTGGCGATAAGCCGCTATTGCCTCTTTAAATTGATTTAACTTTTTATAAACATTACCTAAATTATGATAGGCCTGGGAGTGATCTGGGGCTAATGCAATCGCTTGCTGTAATGATGCTAATGCTTCAGGATATTTTTTATTTTCTCTCAGCACTGCACCTAGATTACTCAATGCATCGATATTCTTAGGGGTTCTAGTCAGACAAGCTTGATAAGCCTCTTCAGCTTCATTCAGCTTACCCATTTCTTTAAAAACATTGCCTAGATTATTATAGGCATCTGAATAATCAGGATTTAAAGCAATAGCTTTAGCAATAAGCTCTACAGCGAGATCATGCTTCCCTTTCTGATGAGAAAGTACACCGTAAAAATGTAAAGCATCGGGGTGATCTGAGTTTACCTGTAAAACTTGCTGATAAATTTTCTCAGCCTCATCCAGCTTTCCCTGTTGATGCAGTTGTATTGCCATGGCTACTGCATCAGAAAGAGTTACTTTCTTTTCCGTTCCTCTATTTTGTTTTGCAGCCAGGCGACGTTGTTTTCTATTCATAAGTAAAACTTGATAATCAAAAAAATCAGAATTTCATCTTAGATGTGTTTAACGATACTTTGCCTCTAATTATTATGATTGCCCATCAGACAATATCCATAAATATACCAATTAAAACAGTCTCATATTTATCCTAATATTATCATCCACCCCAACCTATCATTGCCATCCTCGTATATATCCTCTCGCACATTATCTCTGGACGTAACATGATAGAGCCCACCAGCCAATTCAATTCAATTCTTGACGGTCTAGCCATAAAGAAAACATAACACAACTTTATGTTATATCAAAAGACCTGACTCCGCTGTTCTTCAAAGACCTCGTTAATATGTTTTGCTTAGCTCACCCATTGGTTATTTTGGCAACCTAGACCTACTAAAAATATGTCTTTAGTAGTAACGACACTGTCTCCGCGATTGTTTGCTCAGGACCTTCCGGACCTTCAGCTCTCCGTGTATCCTTTCTATATTGAAGAAGAATTTTTTTTGTATGTTCGGTTCTGACTTCCGCAAGACTCTTAATCAGGTTCGTAGCGTCATTCCCATTTACTGTGGCTGCAAGTTTCTTCTTTAATGCTTCATAGGCGCGAGGATCTTCTAGACTTGCAAGATATAAATAGTAGTGCCAAGTCTCTGCATTCAATCGCGGATGTTTAAATGTCCAGTCTTCTGTTATTTTTCCCATCAAGTGAGAACGGATATCTATTTGGTTATAGCGCAATCCATTGAAATAGTTCATTGCTATAGATTGATAATATGGAAAACGAATATAAGCCTCCCTAACCTTCTTCTTCGTTTCCGTCGTAAGAAATCGCGCATAGGTTGCTACTGAAGCACAAAAGTCATCAATGACTTGTGGGTGACTTAAATCATCAAGACGTTCAGCCACAGCACCTAAAGAATCTACCTGACATTCCAATGATGAGTTAGTTGCGATCCATGAAAAAAGCTCAGAGTTTTCACTTGAAGCCAAGTTCACCGTCTGAACGTATTCGATGACAGCTGGAGGGCAGTTCATATCATTAATTTCCATTTTTAACTCCTATTACAAGCAACCCACTGATGATAGCGGATCGGTTTTCGATTGGCCTTATCGGACCAATAACCCATGAGGTTGGTTGGGTCCTTTGCCATTATGTTCGACTTAGCACTCGCTGATGACGTAGCTGGCTCGGTATTGGTCGCTGTATACGCAGGAACCGCCTGGTTGCAGCTTGACCTGTTGTGAATTGCAAATTGAGACCCTGATGATCCGTCAGAGGGATGTTTCAAGCCCAAACAATGTCCGAATTCGTGCGCCATAGAATTGCGAGCAGCGGCCGAGTCAGCTATGAAAGCAAAGGCAGGGCTTGATCCGATACCTAGTACTGTGCCGCCGATAGCGGCACCACCAGTTGGAATATAACGGTAGATTCTGTAAGCACCTGCCCGCGCTAGGGGCGCAGTAGTTCGTGCAGACAACACAGCAGAGGCTGCCACATCAAGTGCATTAAGTACAGTGGCTTTGCTATCGTATGGGCGTGGAGAACCTGTTTTGGCTAAGAATTTGCCCGTGGACGGGTATCCTGCACTTTCAGTAGTCGCTAGCGTCGCATTTCCAGTTAGGTCGACATTTCCTAGATCTATCATATCAATCTTGATTGCTGCCTGGCTGTATATCTCATTAAACGCAGTTTTCAGACTGGCAATACTGAATGCGTTGACCGGTGCCCTATTAGTAATTAGATTGACAACATCAACTTTCAAAGTCGCTTCGTTTTTACACCATATATGGAACCAGCCTATGTCCTTGCCGTCACAGATCACCTTGAGGCTTGCTTCACCTTCGGCTTTTCCTTTTATTTTGAATACTGCTTTTTTGCTTGTTACATTAGTAGTCACCACTTCTGCAATGGTTGCTGGTACGACTTCGTAGCGGCTGTTACTAATACACGGAATACATTCTGTAGTTTTAAAGGCGAAATTAATCTCTACCTCAGTTTCCTTACCTACAGCCACAGAAACCCATCTCCCACCATCTCTTGTCTGCCTATTCGTAGGCAGGGTGAGCGAGCCTCTCGCCGGTGTTGGCAGCCAGTATTCATCCGAGCCAGGTGTTGCAACCAAATTAGTTTTGTGGTCAAAGCCGAAGTAATTTGCACGCGTCGTGGAGCCTTCGAAAAAACTCACATTCGCGCAGATTGGATGCTGAACGAGATTAACTGTTGTCTTGGAACCCGCTGCTACAGTAACTCCCGTTTTACTATCCCCATCTTCTGGGTCATTACGTTTTGGAGAGTGCCCAGCCTTCTTCGCTTTGACTGTATAAATTCCCACCCCAACCTTGCCATAATCTGCAATTCCATCTTTGTTGGTTTTCTTCGCACCCAGAGCACCTGCTGTAACATCGACATCTATTACGGGTATCCCGTCAGCATCCTTAACAAGGACTATAAGTTCCCCGAGTGGACACGATTCTTTTGGATTACTAGGCTTCTTTTCCTTAGGACAAACACACTCCCATGCTCCACCTGCTCCTATGTATTTATCCATCCAATTCTTACGTTCAGCATAAGTGTCACAAGTAGATTGCGCCTTATTCGCTGCATCAACAGAACTTTTATTTAATTTCTTTAGTGCTTTTCGATTATTGCATGCACTTGAATCTGTATGTAATCCCATATCTATTTCCCAAGCGTAATCACAAATAAATCATAATTATCAATCTCGTTCATTTTTTCTGTACCGGTCAAATCTTTATTATTTAAAAATTGTTCTGCCCATATTGTTTCAGGTGAATACCCAAAATTGCGACCATACTCAACATGATACTCAAGAAATCGTTTCACATCGTTCTCATCTGTAACACCATATTTCTCAGCTTCTTCCACTCCGTTAACAATGAGTTCTCGTAACTGTTCATTACTCATATCCTTAGTCTGTTCAGGGTATCGTTTCATGAGATGTACTTCCATACTATCAGAAAACTGATTAAGCATATGGTGACTTAACACATCCATCTGTTCTTTCCGAATTGTTAGCATACTACCTCCCTTAATTAACACTTAATAAGTCGCTTATACCTTATACAAAAGGCACTAAAGATATACCATTTTTACTCTCAACATAATACCTATCAATAGGCCCAAATATCTGCCTTATCTCATCATCATTACAAGTAGGCAAAAACACCCTTAAAACCCTAGGGTCATAATACCTAAAATACATAGGCTGACCATCAGGATCATAAACCATTAAAAAAGTACGAAAATGTTTACGCATATCTTTCATATTAGCTTTTGAAATAGCAAAGATACCCCAATGATGGCCAATTCCAGATAATACCCAATCAGTTAAGTCTGAATCTGGTTTTAACAAAACTAAATAGGGCGCTGTTTGCGCTAATTCAAGATCTAACTCTCCACGATATAAACAGATTGATTTGGCTTTGTATTTTGCTAAATTTTGAATAATGTTCGGAACTGAGGCACCATCTAGCACAGCGTAAACATTGGATTCATTATTACTGAAGAGTGTCTGGTAGACATTTTCATTTTCTATAGAAATAGACGAGGCCATGTTTATCCTTTATGCTTTTTGGGCTAATTTAGCTGCTTCACATTTAGCACAAAATGGAGTGCCATTTTCAGCCGCATTGGCTAAAGTTTGTGCTTGCGGATTCGAAAAAGATTTCACAGTTGTTGATGATAATGTTACGGCTTCTTTCTCTATACTAGTTGCTGAAACTTCTGCAACTTCACCTGGTTTATCATTATCAGCCTCTTCTGGTAATACAGCTGCATCTGGTGAACTGCCAGAGCCTGAACCTGCAGCACCTCCACTGTTAATCATTACCATGGCACCTTTTATAGATACGCCTGCCGGACCTATATCAACAAAACTTCCACCTGCCTTTAAACTTATTTGAGTTCCTGCTTCTATAATAACCTTCATCCCTGCTTTAATATGAACTTCCATTCCGGAATCTACCGCATAGTTCATAGCAATTTTTTCTTGTAAATCAGAACCAATATCTCTTGATACCGTTCCTTTTATTTTTTCATTTTGATCAGCATCAACCGTTAAATGTTTATCACCTTTGATATGTTCAAACTCATCATTTTCGATAATCAAATGTTTGTCGTTTCCGATGAATTCCAGATCATCATTTTTAATTCGGGTATCTTTATTTTTTTCAGCATGAATAAAAATCTGCTCTTCGCCTTTTTTATCTTCAAAGCGAATTTCATTAAATCCCTGCCCCCCTTTACTGGAATTGGATTTTGTTGTGGATTTTGTTTTGTTAGCAGGTAAATCATACGGAGGCATATTATCTCCGTTATAAACTCGCCCTGTAACTATTGGTCTATCCGGATCACCTTCAATAAAGTCGACAATAACTTCCTGACCAACACGGGGTAAGTACATACTTCCCCACTTTTTACCCGCCCACATTTGAGCAACACGAATCCAGCAAGAATCCGTATCATCGGCTTTTCCATATCGGTCCCAATGAAAATGCACTTTTATCCGGCCATATTCATCGGTATGAATTTCTTCACCAGACGCCCCCACAACGATAGCTGTCTGCAAGCCCTGTACGATGGGCTTGACAGTTGATCTGGGCGCTCTATATTGTTGTTGAGCATCTATCGCCGAAAAACGACAATGAAAAACCTCTTCACCATCGCTAGACCCACCTTCTAAAGCATCTGAACTGATCTCATAATCAACAGAGAGCAAAAGATACTCACGGTTTTGGTCCTCTCTCGGATAATCTATCAAAGTAAACAAAGCACCAGAGCTTAAACCACGAGCATCGCCATCACCTTCAATTATTTCGTATTGTGCTTGCAGCTCATCTATTCGGGTGCGGGCATATTTTTCACCATCTGAATTTTCAGAATACTCACCGGGATAGTCATAAACTTCAAAATTGGAGCCATCATGCGCTTTTTGATCATTGGCTGCTGAAATCAAACCCTTTTTGGGCGCTTTAAAATCAAAATCATTTAAAGCATAAGCCCCTGTTTGAACTTCTTTAGTAATAACCCAGGAACTAATATGATCCTGCTTTCGCCGCCGTGAATTTTCAGGTGGAAAATAAGGTACTTCTTCATAGCCATCCGTCGTTTGATGTGAGCTATAGCCATCGGCCATGATTAATTCATGTTTTCCATTTTCATGGGTAAAAAAGTAATAAATACCTTCTTGTTCCATGAGTCGACTGACAAAATTAAAATCCGTTTCTCTATATTGAACACAATATTCCCATGTACGATAGGACTCACTCAACTCATCTTTAAAATCAGTAAAGCCATGATCACGAAAGACCTGTTTGATAATATCAGGCACTGTCATTTCCTGAAAAATCCGACAATCTGCCGTTCGGGTTAAAAACCATAACCACGGCTTCAATTTCGCCTGATAAGTACAATGCAGGTCTGTTTGCCCAACCAACGAAAACCGACTGATATAGCCATTGAAATACCGTGTTTCTCCACTTTCCAATTCAACTCGTACCGTTGCATTCCCTCCAAGGAGGTCTTCGTAATTTATATCCAGATCTTCACTGTATAACTCAAGATCATATTCAAATAATTGACTTATCTGTTCATGACCTGTCATTCTACGAATCACTAATTCATCATCACCTAAAGGTGTTGAGACTGCTATAAGACGATGTTCCTGGGTTATTGGCATTGTTTTACCTTAACAAATTCTAAAAAACATGATCCGCAAGCTGTACAGCTTGTGTTCCCATCATATGAACAGAACTATACATTAAATCAAACACCCATCTTACAAATGAAAGCGTGATACTACTCCCTTCATTATAAGTACGACCTAGAAATTTAAAAATAACTTGAATTAATGCTTTTAAATACCTTGCTATTTTTACTGAGGCTAAAGCACCTCTATACATCAG
>ENA-OSET01005356-OSET01005356.1-sediment-metagenome-genome-assembly--contig:-NODE-5356-length-10882-cov-36.832948_pt1 | contig 10882 bp, 12 predicted proteins | sample MGYA00237882_ERZ534229 | MGnify/ENA primary metagenome ERZ534229 (study PRJEB26408, sample SAMN06266212) | sediment metagenome | isolation source: Hudson Canyon methane seep mesocosm | place...
CAAGACGAAGTCATTCGAGAAGGCACCCAAGGCTATATCGTTAGTTTTGGCGAGGCCTTATACCGTTCTTTAGATGCGGTTGAGCGTTTAAAAGCCGAAGGCATTGATGTCGGGTTAATCAACAAACCGACGTTGAATATGATCGATGAGGAAATGATGGCTAAAATTGGCGCCTCACCGATGGTGTTAGTGGTGGAATCCTTTAACCGTAAAACCGGCTTAGGGAGTCGTTTCGGGTCGTGGTTGTTAGAACGGGGCCATGCACCGGCTTATGCGCACTTAGGGACGCATCAGGAAGGCTGTGGCGGTCTGTGGGAGCAGTTCCCGCATCAGGGTATTGATCCACAAGGGATTATCGCTAAGGTGAAAGAGCTGCTTTAAAGCGCTTTTCGTTTAACGTTAAAAAGGGCACGGGCAGTGCCCTTTTTTTATGCTTTGGACTTTTTTTTATACCAGAGAATAAGTGGCAAGAAGGTATTGGGTTAATACCAAAGTTGTTTGGGGTGAGTCCTTTCTGAAGGACGGGTTAGGGATTGTCCGTGTGAATTATGTCGGTTAACGGCGACAACTGCTCTCTAATACCTCGCCGGGTCATCATTTTAGAAAGCACCGGTTTAGGGAAATCAGTAATGGCAATAATCTTCTTTTTAAGTAGGACTTCAATTAAATCATCAATCACTCGAATAAATTCTAAATCCGATTGCAATAATTCTAAGTAATTAGGTGCAGTACTTTCGAGGCTTTTTAAAAAGGTAATCACTTCTTCTGAACTAATGCTGACTTCTTCATCATGGTTGTCACCAGATTCACTGTAGAGTGCAATGATTTTTTGCTGACTGTTTCTGCTTACAAAGACCATCTGTTTTTCCTAAACTGAGAAATATATAAACTATAGTTTAATTTTTATAAAGCCCTAATAAAGAGGCTGTTTTTTAACGGTCATAATTTCAAATTGAGTCTTATTTTAACGCCTAAGATAAAAATAATGGCATGTTGCAACGCATAATGGTTGTTAACATAACAGTGTCCTTATAAAGAGTGTTGAAAGATCAGGCGTAGGATATTATGGCGTAAAAATTGCACTAATTACCTTTTAGGAATAGACAGCAAAACGTTGTTTAAGGCGAGAAGGGTGATAGTGTGAAAATACTAAAAACGATTTTTATCGGAGTTGTAGTAGGGTGCTTTCCAATTGTTTCCATGGGAGAAACATTACACGATGTTGCCACTGAGGTATTAAACAGTCATCCGGATATTAGGCGCGAACAGGCGAATGTGTCTTCAGTCGAGCAAGCCAAACAAGGCGCTATCGGGGACTACCTACCAACGCTAGATTTAACCGGCGCGATTGGCCATGAAACCAGTTATGAGAAAAACCTTAATGGCAGCGATGTTAATTTAACCCGCTCAGAATTGTCTTTAGTATTTAACCAAAACTTATTTAAAGGCTTTGGTTCAGATGCAGAATATGATCGCCAATCAGCACGCCATAAAGCAGCTTCTTTTAGCCTGAATGGAACCGCACAAAATATTCTACTGCGAATGACAGCGGTTTATTTAGATGTCTTGCGCTATCAAAAGATTTTGGAATTATCTGAAGAATTTGTAGCAGCGCATAAAAAAATATTCACCCAAGTAAAAGCGCGCTTTAATTCCGGTGTAGGGAGCGATGCAGATAACGAGCAAGTACGGGTACGTTTAACCAATGCGCAATCAAACGAAATAGCCGCCAACAATAATTACCAGGATGCCTTGAGTCGTTATAAAGCCGTTGTGGGTGCTATGCCTAATCAATTACTGCTTCCCTCACAGGTTGAAGGCTTACCGGATACGTTAATAGAGGCAATAGATAGAGGCTTTGAAAATCACCCGATTTTAAAGTCAGCGAATGCAGATATTGAAGAAGGGCAAGCACAATACGAAGCAGCGAAAGCGCCTTATTACCCACAGCTTGATTTTGAAGTCGCAGGCAGTTGGGATGAAAACCAAGCCGGATTTGACGGTAAAGACCATGATGTAACGATGTTGCTAAAACTAAAATATAACTTGTTCAATGGCACGAAAGATTTATACAGAAAAGAAGAAACGGCACAGTTAGTTAATGTCGCTAAAAAGATTCGTGACCAAACCAAAAGAGAAGTCGAAGAAGGGTTGCGTTTAGCCTGGCGAGCGTACGAGGCATTAGACCGGCAAATCCCTTATTTAACCGAGCGTTTTATAGCCAGCCAGGCAACGTATGACGGTTATGCTGAGCAATTTAAAATTGGCCGAAGAACTTTATTGGATATGCTCGATACCAAAAGTGAGGTCTATCAAGCAGAGGTCGATAAAGTCAATGCCGAGTACGACTACCACTACGCCCAATACCGCATTCTTAATGCTATAGGGTCGTTAGACACATACATCAAAAAATTAGCTAAAAGATCGAAAGTAACGGCTGATAATAAAGTAGTCGCGAAGGAGAGCTAAAATGGCTGAACAGACACCAATAAAAATAGACCCGGATAGCGTTAGCGAGAACACAGAGCCGCAAACTCAAGAGGCGCTAGGTATTAAGGGCGAACAAACCCAACAAAACCCAAAGGGACTAGAAAGCACCGAGGGCGTAAACGCCTTTGGGCCAGAGCCGCTTAAAACAGACTCATTCCTAAATGCTTTAATCGAAAATAACCAAAATAAAGCGCCAGCCCCAGATACCAATCAGTCCGAAGTCGATGTCGAAGCCCTACAACAATTAATCGCAGAAGGCGCAGACCCAACCCAATTGTTAGAAGAAACGGCAGCCGGGGAAGGCGAACCCACCGATGGCGGCGGTATTTATATCCCAATCATAGATAGAACGGCAGAAGAAGTCTTAGCCGATACAGGGTTTGATACGACGACAACAGAATCCCAAGATATAGTTGTAGAAGAAGTTTTAATAACTGAATCGGTAGTAATTGATCCGCCGGATAATGGTGTTGAAATTTTTGATTTAACGCCTGTAGTAGATGGTGGGGAGGCGACTTTTCAAGAAGCTAATTTATCTGATGGTACATCTCCAGACACGAGTGCGTTAACACAAGTTCGTAATTTTACTATCAGTGCTCCTGATGGCTTGGGAACATTAACATTTGGTGGTGTTGTTGTTATCGATGCTAGTGGAGTGACTGGCAATATTGTAACCACAGGGCTGTTTAATCAGATTCTTGTGACGGGATACAATGAAATAACGGGTGTTGTTACTTATGAATATAGTTTATTAGATAATGAGGCACATACTCAGCCAGATAATGATAATAGTTTATTTGATAGTGTTGCTGTTGTATTGATTGATAGTGACGGTGATACAGATAGTGATACGCTTTCTGTACAGATATTAGACGACACGCCATTGGCCGTTGATGATGATACCGAGTCTGTAACAGAAGATGGTAGTACTTCAACCTTTAACGGTAATGTGCTTGGTAATGATGTTGTTGGTGCTGATGCAACAGTGGATAACACGGCGACTTTTAAAGAATGGTCAGCAGGAAATGCAACAGAGGTTACGGCATTGGGTACGTTTGGTACCTTGACCTTAGGTAATGATGGCGCTTATGAATTTACGTTAGACAACAGTCTTGCGACAGTCCAGGCATTGACGTCATCTGATACCAATACTTATACCTTAGATTACACCATGGAAGATGCAGACGGTGATGAGTCATCAGCTACATTGACGATTGAGATTAAAGGTGCAGATGATACTCAGACGGTTACGGTTAAAGCCTCTGGTGGAGCTGAGACAACGGTTGATGAAACGGGTCTTGTTGATGGTCGAGGCGAGCTTGATGATGCAGCGCTTAAGAGTGATCAAAGTGAAGTGGTTAGTGGTACGTTTTCTGTTGCAGCGACCGATGGTGTTAAGAGCTTCAGTGTTGGTGGTGTTATTTTTGACATTGCTACAGCGACTTACCCATCGAGTGCGATTGATACCGGTGAAGGTAGCTTGGTGATTACCGGTTATACTGGTGGAGCGACTGCAGGAACGGTTAGTTATACCTATACCTTAAAAGATGCGATCACCAGTGCAAATGCTGCGACTACCTTTGAGTTAGATACAGGTACCGCGATTACGGTTACCGGTCAAAGTGGTTCAACTTCAGCAGCGTCTGATTTTGTTATCCAGATTAATGATGACACGCCACTTGCCACTATCGAGGCGAATTCAGTGAAAGCAACGGTTGATGAAACCGCTACATCATCAGTTGCCGCAGTTATTAACACAGGCACATACATCAAAGGCGATGACCCCGATGTATCGGGTGCTGGTTATATTGGACAAGCGGTAACCGCTGGAGCAGTAGTGACACTGAGCACTGAAACTTATGGAGCAGATGGTGCGGCGACGAGTGGAGCAAAAGTTTATGCCTTGACGGTTACGACTGCAAGTTCTGGTTTAACCTTAACAGATGGTTCAGCAATTAACCTGGCCAACGTAGCTGGCACCATAGTGGGTGTTGTCCAGGGAAGTGGAACCTTCGCAGGAAAAGCCGCGTTTGCGATTACTATTAACACTACGAGCGGAGTGGTCACGGTTGAGCAATACCTCTCGCTGGATCATCCGACTGAAGCGACAGCGACCAACAGCTTTGATAGCTACAATGAAGCCGTCAATTTAGCTACAGGCTCATTGGGTGTTACGGTGACCTTAAAAGATGGTGATAATGACACGGTAACGAGCACAGCGGCGGACATCTCGGGACAAGTCAGCTTTAAAGATGATGGTCCAAGTGCTTTTTATACTACGTCTTCACATCTGGTTGATGAAAAAAACAACACACACAGTGTCACTAACTCGCTTGGTTTTTCTGATAAATCGGGTGCTGATGGTGTAGGCACTGTTGAGTTTAATATTACTGTGGGTGAGGTTGCCAAAGATGCTAACGGCTTAGCCCTAAAATTAAATGGTGAAAATTTAACCCTTCATTATGGTGGAACTAATAGTAGTCCTGACAAAACCATCTTAATAGCTAAAACTAGTGGGGGATCCCCCAAGGTGGGTTACGAGATTACTCTTGATGCTGCTAATTATACCTTTACCGGTAATGGAATGATTTCTAATGGAACAGAGTTATCGAGTATCGATTTAAGTGCTGCAAAAGGATCTAACACACAATTTTTAGCACTGAAGGATATGGGGGGAGTTACTGATACAACTGATTTATTAGTTACAGCCGTTGATTCATCAGGCGTTTCCACAGTTAACTCTACTAACAATACGATTGGAGTAAATCAGGGGGCTAGTATTGATTCTGACGAAAAAATACGGTTTGATTTTCTTGAGGGTATGAGTGTTGATAATCAGGGTCATTATATTAGTTACACTACTCATACTTCTATAAGTCAATATAGACAAAATGTTCACATAACGGCCAAAAATAAAACAGCAAATATAAAACTTTGGGCTGTTGTTGCTGATAATGACCAGGATTTTATTGGCGATTCTGCTGGTGAGTCTTTTGTTAATCTATCGACCTCTGATATTAGTGTATGGAACGGAGCTATTAATAAAACTGGAGACGTTACTATCACTGCATCGAGCACTGATGAATCAGTTACGATAACCGGTATAGAAAACGGGTGGAGTTTTCAAATCAACTCCAGTGAATTTTTTAGTGCGGTACAAGTTGATGGGGCTGCAGGTACTTATGTCTTTTCATTGGGTGCAATTTCAATGGTTACCCAAAATATTAGTGATCCAATTGATCTTTCTCATAACATTGTTGGCATAGATGGTGATGGGGACCAAGTCAGTAGTACCCTTGATGCTACTTTGTATCCCTCTGCTAAAAGTATTGAAGGTACAACAAGTGATGATTCTACATTGAATGGTACGGCTGGTATTGATTATATTTTTGGTTATGTCGGCGATGATACGCTTACCGGATTAGGCAGTGATGATATTCTGGTCGGTGGGGCCGACAATGATACCCTGGACGGGGGCAATGACGATGATATTCTTCTAGGCGGTTTCGGAAATGATGCTCTGACCGGCGGATCCGGTAATGATACTTTTAAATGGCAAGCAGGGGAGACCGGTACTGATACCATTACTGATTGGACTGACGGCACTAATAAAATAGATTTGTCTGAGTTGTTGCAAAATGAAACTGATATCACATTAGTTAACTATTTAGAATTTTCTTATGCTGCTAGTGACACAACGCTTACGATTGATGTGGATGGTTCGGGTAACAATGGTGATCAAGTAATAGTTTTTGAGGGTGTTGATTTAACTTCGTTAGGTGGTAATCAAGCTACTATTACTAGTCTACTGGGTACTACTCAGTTAATAACCGACTAGGTTAAGGTTCTTTGGCTTCATTCAAACAGGGGTTGGTGTTGAACGTAAGGTTCTTTTTAAGGGTATAACCGTGATGGCGTTATTAAGATCTTTTAAAATCATCGGTCGATGTTTTTGTGGGGTGATGGTTTATCTTTTGTTTTTGAAAAAATCAAGGGGTCAGCCAGCTTGAAGTGTGCGTTCACTAGGTTAAGCTAAGGTCATGGCAAGATTACCAAGACTCGTTATTCCCGATCAACCTTTGCATATTATGCACAGAGGTAATAATCGACAGGATATTTTCAATACTGAAGATGACCTTGTGAGGATCAAGGAAGACATTGAACATGGTTTAAAAAAATCAGGATGTTCTTTGCATGCTTATGTCATCATGAGTAATCATTTACATCTGTTGGTAACGCCAGAAAGCAAACGTGAATTGGCCTTTTTTATGCAGGCTATGGCAAATAGATATGTTAGATATTACAACGCTCTTCATAAGCGAACGGGGACGATTTGGGAAGGGCGTTATAAATCGTGCTTGGTAGATAGTGACTCTTATTTGTTTAGCTTATACAAATATATTGAGATGAATCCTGTTAATGCCAATATGGTGGAGGATATTGCTGAATATCAATGGTCAAGCTACGCTTATAATGCTTTGGGAAAGCCTGATAAGTTAATAACTGAGCACAGTCTGTATACCAAATTAGGTAAAACCAATGATTTACGCTGCAATCGCTATAAAGAAATATTTAATCGACTTGATATTAGTCAGCAACAAAAGAAAATAACTAAAGCGACATTGGCGGGCGAAGTTTATGGTAGTGAGCGCTTTCATTATAAAATAAGTCAGTTAGTTAACAGGGTGACCAGGCTTGGCTCGCATGGTGGGGATAGAAAGAGTGAGGGGTATAAAAACAATCAAGCTGGCTGACCCCTTGATTTACAAGCAAGAGAAAAAAACCAAGCTGGTGATCTTTTGATGTTGTCATACTGCATAATAAGACCTATAATTAGACTTGTTTTTAGTCTTATTGAGGGTGGTGTGGTGAGCAATGTAAATACTATTTTGGCAGATAGTTCGGCAAGTATTTCTGAACTTAAAAAAAATCCAATGGCAATTGTTTCGGATGGTGGAGGGTTTCCTGTTGCTATACTTAATCATAATCAACCTGCTTTTTACTGTGTTCCAGCGGAAACGTGGGAATTAATTTTTGATCGTCTTGAAGATATTGAGTTGGCAAATATTGCCAATAGTCGTATGGGTGGTGAAGCAGTTGAGATTGATTTAAATGACCTTTAAGCTTAAATTTGATAAACGTGCATTAAAGGAGTGGAATAAGCTGGATACTGTTGTTAGAGAGCAGTTTAAGAAAAAAATCGGCGAACGCCTACAGCAGCCTATAGTTAATAGCTCAAAGGTATCTGGGGCAGAAAATTGTTATAAAATCAAATTAAAGTCGGTAGGGTATAGACTGGTATACCAAGTTATTAATAATGAAATAGTTGTTTTGGTGTTGGCTGTTGGCAAGCGTGAGCGAAATGCGGTTTATAAGATTGCATTAAATAGAGTTGAGGAGTGACGAGCAGTGAATCAAGGGGTCAGTCAGCTTGAATGAGCGGTACACTAGGTTAATCTAAAGTCATGGGCAAGATTACCAAGAACAAAGGGGTCAGGTCTTGCAATATTACATTGCAGACTATCTTGAAAACGCCGCGCTTGGAAGCAAATGTTATATTTCTTTTTCTTATATTAAAAAGAAAAAGGTGTCAGGCATTGTATTAAATTCTGAAGTTTCCCTATTTTACGTAAGAAACATTTGTTTATTGAGAATTCAGTTCCTGATGGATTTTTTCAGATAAGTATATTTTTAATAATGATTGATATGGAATATCACGTTTATTTGCCAAAACCTTTAACTCATCAATCATGATCTCAGGCAGTCTAATGGAGATTTTTTTTGTTGATGGTTTGAGCTTTGGTAACACCATATTTTTAGATTGTGACCAATCTATATACTCTGTTGATTCGGATTTAGACCAGAATTTTCTTTCTTCATCTTCTGTGGCAAAACTTGGTATTTTATTCTTCATTTTTGATATGTCCCTCTTTCTTTTATACTCATATCTCTTGCAGAAATAACTCGGATTAGTTTGTTTCTGATAGTACAAACAAGAAATAACCTCCTTCCATCATCTGTTTGTCCAAGAGCATAATATCTTTTTTCTGTTTTTGAATGTTTTTCATCGTTTCCTATAAGCAGGGGTTGATTAAAAAAAACTTGCTCACATTCAAATCTGCTTACTTGGTGTGAAACCCAATTTTTCTCTGAATTACCTTCATCCCATTGGAACCCTATACAGCTTAGTAATTCTTGTTTCATAATAAACGTATATCATGAATATATACATTAATCAAGAACAAGTCTAGCCTTTTTTAACCCCTGTTTCCCAGTAAAATCAGAGGAATAAGGGGGCAGTGCGGCTAGGCAAGGTAGTGTATTCCAGCGGGTGAGAACCCCGCTCCAGGACGAAGGGGTCGAGTCTTGCATTGCAATATTATTGGCAGCAACTTTATATTCCCAAATGTACAAAAGGGGTAAAGTGTCTAATAATCTAACAAGGTATAAATAGTCTGAACCATTCAGTCTGTATTGACATAGATAGTTCTATAAGTACAATGTACTTATGAAGAAACTTAAATTTGAATGGGATAACAACAAAGATAGGGTAAATACTTCAAAGCATGGCGTTACCTTTGATGAGGCTCAAACAGCTTTTTATGATGAATATGCTATTCAATTCTTTGATCCTGAGCATTCGGAAAGCGAAGATCGATTTCTTCTACTTGGCACAAGTTTTAAATTAAAAATGCTTGTTGTTTGTCATTGCTTTAGGGATGAAGAAACCGTTGTTAGAATCATCTCCGCTAGAAAAGCAGATAAAGATGAAACGAAAGTGTATTGGAGTGAGAGAGAATGAAAGACCATTATGATTTTTCCAAAATGAAAGGCAAGAAAAACCCTTATCTTAAATATCTTAAACAGCCAGTTACAATGCGTATTGACTGTGATTCTGTTGAATATTTTAAATCATTAGCAGAAGAAACAGGCATTCCTTACCAAACGCTTATTAATCTATATTTACGCGATTGTGCTATTCATCACCGAAAATTGCAGATGCAGTGGTCATCACAAACCTAAGGCAACTGGCAATAAATAATCTATAACAAAGGGGTCAGCTCTTGCGTTACAACATATCTGGAGTTGTTATGCTAAAGATAATAAAGAATGATCTCGTGTTAAACATTAATCGAGGGGCAAGCCTGCTTGACTTAATGATAAATGGCGATGGTCTCTTGTTGAATGCTATTTGCTATAAGTATTATCGTGGCTGCCTACGTTAATTAGAATTATTTCTTTGTTGGTAATGATGAATTCAAGTGTTATTCGATAGCTTGTGTTGATTGATATAGAGTGTAATTTAGAGAGTCTACCTTTAAGTTTATGTAAGCGCAGCGAAGGGTGCGTTGGGTTGGCTTCAAGTAACAGCAGCGACTTTCTGTATTGTTCTTTTAATTCTGGATGATATTTGCTGAATTTCAGTGCGCGTTTTTTGTATGAGTCCGTATAGATGAGTTTATAACTCATGGTTTGAAAATATCTTCTACATGGTTATCGACAGTTTCAGTTGTAAACTTGTTCTTTTCTATATCTTGTTGAACCTCAAATAAGGCTGCTTCGAGTTCCATTTCACGAAGGTATTGGTATTGATCTATTTTCATAACAACATATTTCTCTTTTCCGCGAACGGTGATAATTGTTTCAGGAGAATGATGTAAGGATTCTTCAAGACAGCTGATGCCTTTTGTTTTTAAATCATTGGCTGTAATCATTTTATAACCTTTTAAATAGTACTATTAATAGTACTTATTGTAGTTCTATTTTTTAAAAAAGAAAAGAATGTTAAGAGTAAAGGGGTCAGGTCTTGCGTTATAACAATCCAGATTAATGCTTTTTGTGATAAAAATATTTTCTGGTTGATCTGCAGGGTGGGGAATTTAGTTTTAATCTGTTTCCCGTTCTTTATATAGAGAAAAACTCTTGGTTGAAAGAGAAAGGGATCAGGAAGTATTGCTATTCCCAAACAAAACCGCCAAGTGCATATCAAAATAAACTTTATCCTCAGCACTTAATTCACCTAGCGTTCCTCGGATTAACCGATTATCCAAAGTAAATAACTTAAGTCGAATAAGAGACGGTGCAGGTAACCCTGCTGAGGACAGGTCAGTGATAATAGTATCCAATGGCCAATCTGACTGTTTTGCAGATGTGATCATTGCCATCACACTGTGTTCAATTTGATTATTAAACTGTTCGGCTGCTGAAATAATTAATGCCGGTCTATTTTTACTGGCTAATTTATCGGTAAAAGGGAAGGGGACTTTAATCACTGTATAGCGCTCATAAGTCATGATAAGCCTCCTCATCGGTTTCGCTGTTCCATTCTGACAAAGTGCCACTGATTGCGCTGAGGTAATCAAGATCGATGGGTTCAACTCTGCGAACAGAG
>ENA-OSET01005359-OSET01005359.1-sediment-metagenome-genome-assembly--contig:-NODE-5359-length-10877-cov-12.639259_pt1 | contig 10877 bp, 18 predicted proteins | sample MGYA00237882_ERZ534229 | MGnify/ENA primary metagenome ERZ534229 (study PRJEB26408, sample SAMN06266212) | sediment metagenome | isolation source: Hudson Canyon methane seep mesocosm | place...
ATAAAGCCGCGAAATTAGTCATTCTAATTTAAGGGTTTATAACGACGAAGAATAGGGCTTATCCTCTTGCCCTTTGGGAGGTTAGCACTAACGCCAGTGCTGCGTTACATTGTTTGACAAGGACTCGTCATTGCCTTCACATTGCGCCTTGCCCTGACGTTAGTGCTAAACTCTGAAACCTGTATCTTCAGGTAACTTGGGTATATAGAATGATGATACCTGATATTTACGTTATGCTATTAAACAAATTTTTGGAGATTTAAAGCCGTGACGTTAGCTATTATTGTTGCAACAGATGAACAAGGTTTGATTGGTAAAGAGAATGATTTACCGTGGAAGTTATCAGCAGATCTTCAGTATTTCCGCCGTGTAACAATGGGGAAACCCTTAATTATGGGACGAAATACCCACGAATCTATTGGTCGAGCGTTACCAGGAAGAAAAAATATCATCGTGACTAAAAATAATGATTATCATGTTGATGGCTGTGTTGTTGTTCACTCTGTTGAGGCTGCATTGAAAGAAGCAGATCAGGATTTAGAAGTGATGGTAATGGGCGGGGCTTCGTTATATCAACAGTTATTACCGCAGGCTGATAAACTTTATTTAACTCATGTTCATGCCAGTCTAGAAGGTGATACATGGTTCCCTGACTGGCATAAAGATGAATGGCATGAGCTTAGTCGAGAAGATCATTTGGCAGATGATAAAAACGACTATGATTACAGTTTTGTTGTGTTTGAGCGGGTTTAGTCTTTAGACGTTAAAATTCGTAATGCAGCTTGAGTATGTTCAGCTGTCTCATGACCTAGATCAGTTAAGTAACCCCCATCTTCATCACTCACTAAGCCTTTTTCATGGAGGCGTTTTATTGCAGAAACGAGTCCTTCACGTGCGGAGTGATGCACTTTAATACCTTCCTGAGTGCTATCTAAATTATAACGAAGTAATAATTCAATTTCATCAATGAGTGCTTGTTGGATTGGCATAATGGACCTTAAATATAGAGTGATTAAAATAAGAGTTATATCGTACTCTTATTATTCGTAATTGCTACCGGTTTTTCTTATTTAATTGAGATTTATTTAGTGTTTATACAGGCTGTTCTTCTTGAGAAATAACCCTATTTATAATTATTTTTGAAATAATATCAAATATATGAGGATCAAACTGATGCAGCATTTCTTCTGCCATTTTTGCTAGTGTTTTTTCAGAATCAATAATAGGCTCGCGATAACAGCGTTTAGAACTTAACGCATCAAACACATCAATAATGCAGATGATTCGAGAACTAAGCGGTATATCTTCCCCTTTTAGATTATGAGGATAACCAGAGCCGTCATAGTGTTCATGATGATGACGGATAATATTAGCTACTTCTTTTGAATTCGTAATATCCAACTTTTCAGCAATATTCGCACCGACAACAGCATGTGTTTTCATGTGATCATATTGTTCGGTGGTTAACTTACCTTTATTGAGTAGTATTTCATCTGGAATAGCTATTTTTCCAATATCATGAAAAATAGCAGCTGTTTCTAAGTGATAAAGTGCTTCATCATCAAACCCAAGGTGAACTCCCGTCTGCACAGCAATATTTGCAACACGTTCACAATGATGTTGAGTGTATTCATCACGGTGCTTGAGTGCAATTTGTAAGGCTTCACCTGTTTTACAATTAATACTGAGTGAGCTAGAGGCATCCATGATGATGTAAGTCCAATGTTATGTGATGCTCAATCTTAACAAGAGTGTAATGAAAGATCATCTCTATGATGTCGTATTTACTCTCACTCTGGTATCTTTCTCCACATTATTGAATATAAAATAAAAATAGAGTAAAAAATATGGCTGTTGAACAGTTAAAACTAAACTTATTTAAACTACATCAAAATAAACTTTTTGAATTTCTTGTGATTAGTATTATTGTATTTTCAGCTCTTATTACAGGGGCTAAAACCTATGATATTGGTTCAACTATGGCAAATATTGTCACGCTGTTGGATATGTTTATCACCGTCTTTTTCTTAGTTGAAATTGTCATTCGCCTTATTGCTGAACCACGCTTTTTTGATTTTTTCAAAAAAGGTTGGAATATATTCGATTTTATAATTGTTACCGCAAGTTTATTGCCTATTGAAGGTAATGATAGCGTGTTATTAGCCCGTTTATTACGCATATTTCGAGTACTACGGTTAGTATCCGTTATCCCTGAGTTACGGATATTAATTAGTGCTTTAATTAAAGCATTGCCTCGAATGGGCTATATCGTATTGTTAATGTTTATTATATTTTATATCTATGCGGCTATTGGCAGCTTTATGTTTGAAGATATAAACCCTGTCCTTTGGGGAAATATATCAATAGCGATGTTAACGCTGTTTCGTGTCGCAACATTCGAAGATTGGACGGATGTGATGTACGAAACCATGACAGAGTTTCCTCTCAGCTGGATCTTTTACCTCAGTTTTATATTTTTAACAGCATTTGTGTTTTTAAATATGATGATTGGTGTCATATTAGATGTTATGCAACGTGAACATGAAGAGTACTACCGTGAAACAGGTGAAGGTGAAGCGGGTGAAGTTCATTGGATCAAAGAACATACGGAGGAGATGGAACAGCGTTTAGATAGAATCGAAACTTTATTATTAGAAAATGTGATAAATAACACGAAAAAACAAGCATCTACTGAGTGATAGCGACTTTACTTATAGCTATAGATGGGAGTATTCTTTGAATATATGCACAATAGCACTCGGTAACCAGAGGTAGATATTATGGAAATTCCAGGAATTGCACCATTAAGTGGTCAACCAACATTGACCAATCCTTTAAATCAAGAAGCTCAACTTCAGGGGCGTACAACAACTGCCCAAGAAGGAAGTGAAACTCAAAATACAGTAACAGCGAGTGAGCAGTCTTCTACAACAGTAAATAGTGCTGATGTGGTTTCTCAAACTGAAGAAACAAGTTCAACGGGGTTTGATACTAACAACCCTGGCGGCAGTATCGATATTACAGCGTAAACTAAAGGATTTTAATAAATGGCTGAACCAAAAATTTCAGATGATCCCTTATACCGTCTTTTGCGTGAGGGTAAAGTGGCTGAGTTTAATCAACGTATTGCAGCCGGAGAAGTGGCAAACTTAATCAATTGTGATTTTAGACATATTAATTTAACAGGCTTAGTAACTGATAAGCTGGACTTCTCCAATAGTTATTTTCGTCAAGCTGATTTGCGTGGCGTTGATTTCTCAAACTGTAATAGTTTAGAAGGTGCCAGTATTCATGGTGCCAAGATTTCTGGAGCCTACTTCCCAAGAGAAATAAGAGCTGAAGAAATATTATTATCTTTAGATCACGGTACACGCATGCGGTATTTGTCTTAACTTTACTCTGCTGATTTTTTAGGTAGCCACCGAGAACACAGTAAACCGAGTTCAAATAAAAGCCAAACAGGCAATGCTAATAAAGTCTGAGAAATAACATCGGGTGGTGTGAGTAACATTCCAATGACAAAAGCGCCAACGATAATATAAGGCCGCTTTTCACTCAAACTCTCAACACTTGATACGCCTGTCCAAATAAGCAGCAATGTTGCGATAGGGACTTCAAAGGCTATACCAAAAGCAAAGAATAGCTTTAATACGAAGTCTAGGTAACTGCTAATATCTGTCATCACGGCTACGCCTTCCGGTGCGGCCTGTGTTAAAAATCCAAAAACCAGTGGAAAAACAACAAAATAAGCAAAAACAATCCCTAAGAAGAACAAGCTAGTGCTAGCAAATAAGAGTGGAAACACCAGCTTTCGTTCATTGTCATATAAGCCGGGAGCAATAAAGGCCCACAATTGATATAACAATACTGGAATGGCTAATAAAATTGCAGTACTTAATGTTAATTTAAACGGTATCAGAAAAGGTGAGGCAACTTCAGTTGCAATCATGGTACTTGTTTCGGGTAAATGTCGAAGTAAAGGCTCTGATAAAAAATGATAGAGATCATTTGAAAAAGGCATTAAACAAGCGGTTAAAATTAACACAGCAATAATGCCACGTAATAAACGATCACGAAGCTCTATCAGGTGAGCAATCAACGGCTGTTGGTTATCCGTTGTCATTTTTACTCTTTATATTCAGATCTTCAGGATTAATAGAAACAGCATCTTTTATATCTGACATATCAACAGTTTTATTAAGTGCTTGTTTTAATTCTTCAGCACGGAGTTCTTGTGATATTTCGGTGCGAATAGCTTTAACAGATGCATTAGCACGCCCTACCCAAAGCCCAACGACTCTGATTAATTTTGGTAGGCGCTCTGGACCGACTACAACAAGTGCTACAACTGCGATCAGTAATAACTCCCAGAATCCAATATCAAACATAAACGTATTTAGCTTGAGTGTTTATCATGTTGGTTCGATTTAGATTGAACGCTATCATCATTATGGCTGACAGCATTATCGGTACTGTTAGTACTTTCTTCATCTTCGCCTTCACGCACCGAATGTTTGAAGTTTTTAATGGCACTACCCAAATCGCCACCTAAAGAGCGAAGTTTCTTGGTGCCAAATAATAAAATAATAATAATTAAAACAATGACTAATTGCCAGATACTTATTCCGCCGAACCCCATGGTATTCTCCTAATTAAAACCAGGTAGACCAATGCCACCTAGGATATGTATATGTAAATGATCGACTTCTTGTCCACCACCTGGTCCCGTGTTGATAACGGTTCTAAATCCATCACTTAAACCCTGATCGCGAGCAAGTTCAGGTAGTTTTATCATCATGTCAGCAATAAGTTGTTGATGTTCAGCTGTTACCTCAACAAGACTTTTTATATGAATTTTAGGGATAACTAATAAGTGAACTTCAGCTTTAGGGTTAATATCTTTGAATACCAAAATGTGATCATCTTCGTAGACTTTTGATGATGGTATATCACCCGCAATAATTTTACAGAAGAGGCAATCTGACATTATTTGTTTTCTCGGCTTTCTTTTTCTTCGATACCCGATAGACCAAAACGGCGATCAAGTTCATCAAGAATAACTTGTGGATCAATATCATTATGAGCTAACAATACTAAACTGTGAAACCATAAGTCAGCAGTTTCATAGATTATCTCGTCACGATCACCACCTTTACCTGCAATAACCGTCTCAGTTGCTTCCTCTCCCAATTTTTTGAGAATGGTATCTGTGCCTTTATGATACAAGTTCGCCACATAAGAACTTTCAGGATCGGCATTTTTACGTGCTTCCAGCACTTTAGCTAGCTTGTTTAATACATCGCTCATTTATACATCTCTTTAGGGTCTTTCAGAACTTGTTCAATAGTCTGCCATTTCCCATCAACAAGCTGCTGGTGGAAACAGTGATGGCGACCAGTATGACAGGCAATGCCACCCTTTTGTATGACTTCGATCAAGATTGCATCATTATCACAATCTAAACGAATAGATTTAATTTGTTGCTGATTGCCTGATTCTTCACCTTTATGCCACAATTTTTGACGAGACCGAGACCAGTAAACAGCATGACCGGTTTCAACTGTAAGCGATAAGGACTCTTTGTTCATCCATGCTAGAGTGAGCACTTGCTTTGTTTTAAACTCTTGAGTAATAACAGGAGCTAAGCCTGCATCATTCCATTTAACTTGAGCTAACCAATCCATTAAAGTCGAACCTCAATACCTTGGCTTGCCATTTGTTGTTTAGCTTCTTGAACAGTATGCTCACCAAAATGGAAAATACTTGCTGCCAATACCGCATCGGCACGACCAATTTTTACACCATCAGTTAAGTCTTGTAACTCACCGACTCCACCAGAAGCAATAACCGGAACCGCTACGGCATCACTCACTGCCCGGGTTAAATCTAAATCAAAACCAGACTTAGTACCATCACGATCCATGCTGGTCAGTAATAATTCACCGGCACCTAAATCAACCATTTTTTTAGCCCATTCAACGGCATCGATACCTGTTGGTTTTCGGCCGCCATGGGTAAATATTTCCCAGCGATTAGCCTCACCATCAGCAGAAACACGTTTAGCATCAATCGCAACAACGATACATTGAGAGCCAAATTTTTCAGCGGCTTCACGTACAAAGTCAGGATTTGTCACAGCAGCAGAATTAATGCCCACTTTATCTGCTCCTGCATTGAGCATACGGCGAATATCATCAACAGTACGAATGCCACCACCGACAGTCAGCGGTATAAATACTTGGCTAGCTACGGCTTCAACAACATGTTCCATGGTGTCGCGATTGTCATGTGTTGCTTTGATGTCTAAAAAAGTAATTTCATCAGCACCCTGCAGATCGTAACGTTTAGCTACTTCAACCGGATCGCCAGCATCACGAATATCAACAAACTGTACGCCTTTTACAACACGGCCATTATCGACATCAAGACAAGGAATAATGCGTTTAGCAAGTCCCATTTTATTTGTAATCTTGTGGCGGGTTAAGGCGATCGGCTAAGGCTTGGCCTTCAGCTAAATCAATAGTGCCTTCATAAATAGCGCGACCTACAATCGCTCCCATTACACCTTCACTTTCATAGTGACATAAAGCTTTTACATCGTTGTAATCAGTTACCCCACCTGAGGCGATAACAGGGATATTAATGGCGCGAGCTAAATCACGCGTTGATTCTAGATTAACGCCTTGCATCATGCCGTCACGGCTAATATCAGTGTAGATAATAGCTTCAACACCATCTTGTTCAAAGTGTTTAGCAATATCTGTAACATCGTGATGAGACAGTTTTGACCAGCCATCAATGGCGACTTTACCGTCTTTAGCATCAAGTCCGACAATAATATGGCCTGGAAACTCAGCACAAATATCACCGACAAAGTGCGGTGCATTGACAGCTTTAGTGCCAACAATAACATATCGAACACCTGCTTCTAGATAAGTTTGAATCGTTTCTTCATCACGAATACCACCACCAATTTGCACATCAAGATCAGGAAATTCTTTGCAGATCTCATGGATAACACTTGCATTAACCGGTTTTCCAGCAAATGCACCATCAAGATCAACCATATGCAAACGTTTGGCTCCAGCTTCTACCCATTGTCGGGCAACAGCAACAGGATCTTTTGAGAAGACAGTATTGTCTTCCATTATCCCTTGGCGTAAACGGACACAATGACCTTCTTTAAGATCAATGGCAGGGATTAATAACATAGTGTGTTCTCCATATTTTTATGTCTGGATAGTGTGAACTTAGGACTGACCGTCCCAGTTCAAAAAGTTTTCTAATAATTTTAGGCCAGCATGCTGACTTTTTTCTGGATGGAACTGGACAGCAAATAGATTATTTTTATGTACTGCCGAACTAAAGTTGTCAGGATATGCTGTTGTTGCTGCGGTGACCGCGTCATCATTAGGGCTTACAAAATAACTGTGCACAAAATAGAAGCGACTATCTTGTGGAATGTCTTGCCACAAAGGATGAGGGTGAACTTGGTGGACTTCATTCCAGCCCATATGCGGCACCTTAAGATGCTCGCCATTATCAGTAGCTTGAATATCAAAATGACATACGCTACCAGAGATAATACCTAAACCCTGTGTACCTTTGTTTTCCTCACTACTGGTAAGCAATGCCTGCATACCAAGGCAAATACCTAGCACAGGTTTACCACTTTCAATTACGTCACGAAGCACAGTATCTAATTGCAGGCGAGTAAGTTCGGCAACACAGTCACGCATCGCCCCCACACCAGGAAAAACAATATGACTAGCGCTAAGAATGCGATCAGGATCGGCTGTAACTTCAACAGCAACACCATTGGCAACAGTTTCTAAGGCTTTTGAGACAGAGCGTAAATTGCCCATGCCATAATCAATCACAGCTATGTGACTCATAAATAACTCATGTGTTCTAGATTAAATGCTTATTTTACGTAATAACGGACTAACTTGATATGTAAAAGGTTTATAAAGCACCTTTAGTTGAAGGTAGCTGGTCTAAAGCACGTTGGTCTAATGTAACCGCCATGCGCAAGGCGCGTCCAAATGCTTTAAAGATTGTTTCAGCAATATGATGCGCATTACGTCCTTTAATAGAATCAATATGCAAGGTCATTCCCGCGTGATTAACGAGACCTTGGAAGAACTCATAAAACAAATCAACATCAAACTCGCCGATTTTATCGCGGTTAAAAGTGACATCAAATTCAATGCCGGGACGACCTGATAAATCTAAAACAACACGTGATAAGGCTTCATCTAGCGGCACATAAGAATGACCATAGCGAATAACACCTTTTTTATCGCCTAAGGCTTGTTTAAGTGCTTGACCAATAGTGATACCAATATCTTCAACAGTATGATGATCATCAATTTGAAGGTCGCCTTCTGCCTTGACATTAAGGTCAAACAAGCCATGGCGAGCGATTTGCTCCATCATATGATCAAGGAAAGGCACACCTGTTTCAGCATTAAATTTACCGCTACCATCAAGATTTATGGCGACTTCAATTTGAGTTTCAAGCGTGTTACGCGTGATGGTTGCATTACGAGATGACATTAGCTTTCCAGAATTTTGAGATAAAACATTATAATAACTGTTTCAGCTGCGGGTTTGAAGGGGTATGATGAACAGCGTACTGCAATGGAATAAAGGTAATTGTGAAATTGAGCAATGTAACTCCCCTATTTAATGATCTCGCAAAAATCGAACATGAGCATATTGCATGTCAGGATTGTTCTCTTTATCGCCTGTGTTTGCCATTAGGGTTACATAATAATGATCTCGCAAAATTAGATAAAATTATTAACCGAAGTAAAAACTATAAGCGTAGTCAGTCCTTATTTACCGAACAAGATAAGTTTAAATCTTTATATGTAGTGCGCTCAGGATCCTTTAAAACCACGATTTCAACAAGTAATGGTCGAGAACAAGTTACAGGATTTTATTTCCCAGGTGAATTCATTGGTTTAGATGCGATTCATCAAGAATCTTACCAGTCAACAGCAAATGCATTAGAAAGTAGCAGTGTTTGCGAGTTACCTTATGCGTATTTGCAAGAAATTGGTTCAGAAATGCCACAGCTACAAATTCAATTATTAACACGGTTAAGTAAAGAATTAGCGGGCGATAAAAGTTTGATGTTGTTATTGGGCAAGAAAACATCCGATGAGAAGTTAGCCACCTACCTACTTTCATTATCAAAACGGTTTAAAGATCGTGGCTTTTCTGCCACAGACTTTCAATTGAGTATGTCTCGTGGCGATATTGCTAACCACCTTGGTTTAGCTGTAGAAACGGTCAGCAGAATATTATCTCGCTTTCAGGATGATGGCTTAATTACTATCGCAGGCAAAGCAATTATATTGCGTGATCTGGATAAACTTACGCAATTATGTGGTTAAAAAACCACAGTAAACAGTTATATACAGGCTAAAGTTAATAAAAAGCCACAGTATCCTTGCATAATTAGTGGTTAAAGCTAAAATTACCACACACTATTGATCTAGATCATGGTTATTAATTAATAACCCCGTATGATCTGCGAAATTAACGTTTTTAGAACAAAGATATTTCTTAATTGGAGAATTCAAAAATGAAAGCAACAAAACTTGCGATTGCACTATTAGCTGCAACAGGTATCTCAGCAATTGCTACACCAGTAATGGCATATGAAGCAGGCGATTGGTTAGTTCGTGGTCGTATTGCAAATGTTAACATTAGCGCTGATACTGATGTTATTCATGCTGCTGGTGCACCGCTAGCTGGTACGGGTGTTACAGTTGATAATGACACTATTCCAGAGTTAGATATTACTTATATGATTGCACCAAACTGGGGTGTGGAATTGATTCTGGGCTATTCAGAGCATAATGTTACTTCATTTGGCGTTGCAGCGATTGCAGCAAACCCACAAGTAATTGACGCTAAAGCTTTACCTCCTACATTAACATTACAATATCACTTTGCACCGAATTCAAATATTCGTCCTTATATTGGTGCTGGTGTGAATTACACATATTTCTTTGATGAAGAAACTGCTGGCCTATTAACTGATGGTGTAGATGTTACTATGGATAGCTCTTGGGGTTTAGCAGCACAAGCAGGTGTTGACGTAGCTTTAAATGATGATTGGTTTGTAAACTTAGATGTTAAATATATCGATATGGATACAAAGGCAAACTTCAGTAATGGATTATCTGTTGAAGTAGATCTTAACCCAGTTGTTTGGGGTTTAGGTATCGGTCGTCGCTTCTAAGAAAACTTTCTTAGTAAGCTAGATATAAAAATACCCTCGATTGAGGGTATTTTTTTGCCTGTTGTTTATGTAACTTGGAATTTATTCTAACAAACTGGGCTTGCAGTTATTGTCGGGTTGAAACCCGACTTACAGTGGGTTAGAATTCATTCCAACAAATGGACTTTAAGATCTAAAACATCCTGTATATCAAAACCTGTAGGTGTGACTTCAGTCGCACCAAGGGGCTTAAATAGAATTGTTTTTAGGTTGTGTTGGGATGAATCCCAACCTACAGATAATGTAAACACTTAATCTCTTAAATCTAAAACATCCTGCATATCAAATAAACCAGACTTTTGATTCATTAACCAGCTAGAAGCGCGCATTGCACCTAATGCAAAGGTCATCCGGCTTGATGCTTTATGAGTAATTTCAACACGTTCACCCTCATCAGCAAACATCACAGTGTGATCGCCTACAATATCACCAGCACGCACGGTAGCAAAACCAATGGTTTTACGATCACGTTCACCAGTACGGCCTTCACGACCATAGACGGCACATTCTTTTAAGTCTCGACCTAAGGCATCTGCAACAACTTCACCCATGCGTAAAGCAGTGCCTGAAGGGGCATCAA
>ENA-OSET01005361-OSET01005361.1-sediment-metagenome-genome-assembly--contig:-NODE-5361-length-10870-cov-2.796720_pt1 | contig 10870 bp, 6 predicted proteins | sample MGYA00237882_ERZ534229 | MGnify/ENA primary metagenome ERZ534229 (study PRJEB26408, sample SAMN06266212) | sediment metagenome | isolation source: Hudson Canyon methane seep mesocosm | place: USA:Hudson...
TGTCCTACGGTAATGATAGGTGGCTAAAGCCATCAACTGTATCAGTTCGATATTCGACCTTGCAGTATTGAAACCAGCTAGCTAAAACCTCTGGGTTATAATATCAAGCCACGTGACGCGTTTTACACATGAGCAAGCTAGAGTTACTACGCTAGAGGTTTTCTCAACGAGCTCTTGTTTTCATTCGGACCACTTTTTTTATTCGGGTCTTTTAGGTTTTGATTTTGTTGGTATAACTTGTCTTTACGTTCTCTCTCTTGAATTTTAAGTTCCCATTTTTCACCCGCTTCAAGTAACTTTTTTCTCACATATTTTTTAATATCAAACTTGTCTTTAGAACCGGCCACATTGTAATAGTGCTCATATTGCCCAAGCTTAGACGCGGGTTTACTAAAGTTGTTTTCACTGCTACTTTCTCCAAATGCCCAGCCCGCGAAATGTCTGCCGGCAGTCGTTCTTTTGATCTCACTATAAATACGACTCTTTATTGTGAGCCAACTTTGACTGTACGCATCATCGCTATATCCGTCTAGCGTAAATAGGTAATGCTCAGCGTCACGCAATGCCTGAGATGAATCAAAATCTCTTTGCTTCTTAAGTTGATGAAAACCAAGCTCAACTTCACGATCAATCAAGCGAGTTTCTTCATCATCAGAAAGCTGACCTTTATAGAGTTTGTAGGCCATAGGGCCTAGCGAAATACCTTTATCAATCGCACCTTCAATAATTCTAAGCACGTTCAAATGATGCGCACCATAACCAGGCTCTTCAATAAGCATTCGACAATGTTCGGGTGTGACAGAATATTCATCAATGGCACATCTCGGTGGGTTGGTATTCGTTCTCGCTAACGTTCCGTTATCGTTAACACCAATATTTGTGCCGACCCCTAGAGGTCCGCAACCGTTAAGTCTCGCCATAATTATTCGCTCTTTTCTTTAACTTTCAGAAAATCAATGTGGGTAGACGCTATTTTTTCTTTACTTCAATCTCAACAATATTTGATTTGGTTTCACCGATTTGAACCAATACCTGATACTTTGCAGGAAGAGCCGGAATATTTACATAGTTTGGTAAATTCGGATTAAAATAAGCGCCGATGAACTGTCCACGAAAATCTTCTGGGTTCATTGGAGGTTCATCAAAAGGCAATGGCGCCTCGCTTCCGGGGTCTTGCTCCAACATTGCGCCATTATATATTTCTTCAGTCTCAATGTTTTTCGCAAAAAGCCGAATTGTTGCATTTTTCATCATATCGGCCATATCCAGCTGATAAAAACCACAAATAGGCATTGCCGCAAATTGGCCGTCAGACGAGGGTTTTCCTAGTTCAAAAATAACTTCGGAGGGCGCGGCAATGACAATTCCGCTGAAATCCTCTTCAGGATCAACCTGGGGAGAACAATCATTTTCAGAATCAGAATTCAACTCAACCTTTAGAAATTTCTTATTATCACTCGCCATACCAACTGCCTCTGTCTCAGCATTAATTCCGCACGAAATTAAAATCAGAACTAAGGTTATGGACATGAGTCCAGTGACTAGCCCTGATCTAAACTTTCCAATTATTTCATTCATTACAACCCAGGCCAGCCTGCGCTAATGTCTTCTTTTTTAGCCGCCGGCGCACAGTGCTCACAGAAAGCAGAATGGCCATTAGTAGAGCCATACATCACACAGTCGGAGCTAGAGCTAGACGCCGCGTCATCGTACCTGGTTTGTCCTGCCGCAACACCATGATGACAATGCGTCCCAACATGGCCTTTTGACGAGTCATAAAAAGTATCAATTTTGTCAGTAGACGAGCCTGTACCGTCAGGAACAAGACCAATTTTATGGCCCATCTCATGAATAATCACCTGATTCTGTTTGGTAGAATTACTACTTCTCCACCAGGCCTTTGTACAAATACAAATCAAATTATTACCGCCAAATGATAAGCCTGCTCTCATTCGATCAACCCAGCTAAGCTTTAAAACTATTTTTCCCTTTTTTCCTTTCGCTAACGAGGTCACATCAATACTAACCTTGCTACTCATACTTGGGTTTGCGGAATTAACAGCTACCGCAGTACAGCTCTCTTTAGGTATTGAATCTTTCCAATTGAAAAAACCTTTGAGACCACCTTGCTGCTGAAAATAACAATCTTCATACCAGCTTTCACCAGTGACAATATCTTGCCATAAGTATTTAGGTGATACCGCAGGGTTAGTCTTACCCGGCCCCGCTATATTGATCACAACCGGAGGTTTGCCGGGACCAACTTCGACATTTTTCTTGGTAATCTCCCTTCCCTCCGTTTTAACTGCCAGATGACTGGTGTATCCAATTGTTAGGGTAAAGGGTTCTTTTTTCTTTCCGGGCGATTTTTTATACGCTTTGCTGACATTACTCTTGTAGGTGTCTGAGTCACTAACATCAATATTCTCCATCGAGACCATTTCTTCAGAACCGAGTGTATCAATGTCGAAACCCTGCTTCTCGTATTCTGCGACAGTGGTATTGATATTCGACGCAGCTGAAGCACCTGCAGTGCCTTTCATTTTTATTTCTTGAATAAATAGCTTTCGCTTAACCGTCAATATAGGTGTTTGAAGTGACGTGCCTTCTGAGTCAGTGCACGAAAAATAGTAATCATTTCCACCGCAAACATCCAAAAATGCATCGCTAATAACGAGTTTTCCATCACTCTCTGTTTGGTATTCTTTTTCTTCAAGAAATTTAAAGCGGGGATTTCGCCCTTTCTCTTCATCGCTGTATGTTATGTTAGCGCCATTAGGAATAATTTTTATCTTGAACGTACTAATACCCGGTAAATCAAACTCGACATATAACTTTGGCTTATAGCCTAAGCGGCCAAGAGTTTTGACCTTATTGTTATCCACCCACTTCTGAGCTCTATCTAAGTTCACAAATTGATCTGCATCTGCGGCCAAAAATTTATCTTCTGCACCGTCTAGAAGTTCAAACTTAAGCAGTTTTGCTTTTTTGACGACGAAGGTATATTCCTTGCCATCTGCACATTCAAAATTATCACAATCAGTCATTATAGTCTGCCATTGATCATCTCTACTTTCGCATCTTTGCTATTTTTTAGACACACTGCCTTTGACCAGTTTTGGGAACCGTACAATGCATTTTCCTGGTTCAAAACCTTCAACTTTGGCTGTACCGTCGGCACCTAGCGAACCTTTTGCTAGCGTGCCATCTGGCAATTCGACTTCGTAGTTCTCACCCACTACACCGTTTCCGTCTTCACCTACTAGTTTGATCCCGATCCAAGACGTTTTTTTCTCATCTTTCTTCTCTGCGACACTCTTCTCTGCTGTTGAAGATTTCTCTGCTGCCGCACCAGTACCTGAAGAAGTTACGCCCGATTCTGATGCCCCGGAACTTCCTGAATCAGTTTTTGCTGGCTTGTGTGGAGGTAACTTTGTTTCACCGTATTTGCCAGACTGTTTAGTCTTCTGAGTCGACTTTATTTCAGCAATTTTTCCTGGGCTAGCGTCGTCCGCTTCAAAGACTTCTTCAGGGTCTTGAGGCTTAACAGCTTCAATTTTTTTACCGCTTTTAGCTTTCATCTATTAGGCCATGCTCACTTATAATTAATCTACCAATGCGCCAAATTTATTAGCCTACCCAAAGGGTATTCTCTTCATTTTGTTAAGACAGAAGATAGCGATAATTATGCCAAGTTTTTGCGGGGAATATTGGCCTATTTACTCACAATAGTGACAAATAGTTACAGATATGACGTGTCACTAATAATTGACAGCCTAAGTGACACGTTTCAAATTCGCTTGAAACCTACTTGATAAATCGAAGCTTATTATTTCTGCATCCGCTCAAATAAAAAATTAAGCTGCATTGTTAGTGCGACAACAAATGCCGTAATTGTTTTTGAACACGTTCATTTTCAAAAGCACGATAGGCACTCAGCGTCGCCATCACTTCTGCTAAGCTATCTCCTGAAAGAGCATCTTGCTCCACAGCCCCATCAATATATTCGATAATGGATGCTATGAATGCCTCAACTTGGTCGTTCTCAGCGTGGATCTGATACGCTTTATCGAGAGAGAATAATGCGCCATTAATATCGCCAAATTCAAGAGCTGTTTTGGCATCTTGCATTAAACGATTAAATGAGAGCTGCTGAACGTCTGTCAAGTCAGTTAAAGCGACTTGGGGTTCAGCCACTTCTCCTATATATAAGGCATTGGCTATGGCCAACACCAACACCACTATGCTCGTACCTAACCACTTTTTATAGCCACCAATTGCAAATTCCAACTGCCGCAGCCACTTGGCACAATTTTCTGTTCGGCCTTTCGACTCAAGTACCACTGCGCGCAACAGAACTTTTTTCAGCAAAAACCCCACTTTTGGTAAAGTGGGTACAAGCTTTTGATCACGGGCATCTGTGGCCATTTTACGCTTATAAGGGTGGGCTCCGCCCAAGAGTTCACATGCAATAACCCCTAAGGCATACAGATCATCTTTAGCCGATGGCAAACTATGCTCGATCATTTCGATACTTGCGTAACTTGGAGTTAAAGCACCAAGCTCAGCAACATCAAACCTATCACGACTACTCTCACTATCCATAACACGCGCAATACCAAAATCGAGGATTTTGACTTGTTGCTGCTCTGTGACAAAAATATTTCCAGGCTTCAAATCAGAATGAACAATACCCTTGCTGTGCGCATAGGCAAGCCCTGAAGCAATGCCACGTATTATTTTTAACGCAAGTGATCGTTCTATACTGTCGCCATGGTTATCGAGGATAATATCCTCTAATGTTTGCCCACGAAGCTCTTCCATCGTCATGTAAATAACATCAGCTTCGCGATCAAAATCAAAAACTGTAATGATATTGGGGTGCGCAAGTGCCTGGGTTTTCTTGGTCTCTCGCTGCAAGGTAATGAATGCTTTAGGGTGGTTTTTAAAATCACCACTGAGTAATTTTATGGCGACATAAGGGTTGTCGTCCTCGGCCTCTTTTTTTCGTCGATCTATTGCGCGATATACCGAGCCCATTCCGCCTTCACCAAGCTCGGACTCAAGCTCGAACCGCCCTCGGATCACACTACCGACACCTATAGGCTGCGTGTTAACACCTTGGGCAAGGTTAGGCCTTTTCACCTCGTCGTGCATTCGAGCCTTCGATGCCGAATGAGAAGGCTGAAGGACTGTCGGTTCTTCAGCTAAAGCTGGCTCAGAACGATTATCCGTTGATTGCTCAACACTGATATTTGATACTTCTGCGACCGGCTCAGGCTCTTGATTCATTAGAACCGTTTTGTCTTCCTCAGAAACTTCTTTGTCTTGCGTCCCCTGCATGATGACTGTCTTTTCATCTTTCATTGCTTCTTTCCTTGGCACACATTTTTGTCATCGATGGAAACAAATGGCAGAGAATACTCAATCGTCCTCTGCCCCTTGAGAAACCCAATCTTCTAAAGTGGCTATTTCGCTTGCACTAAATGCATACCCACTTACCGCACTCATTGTGTTACAGCCTCCGGTCACGCAATTGACAATGTAATCTGGCCCTGCTGAGTCCACTCTAGAATCACTGCCGGTCAATTCACTATAAAGCGCAGCACTACCACCCGTAATAGTGAAGCCGCCGCTTGTTCCATGACAACCATCGCAACGCTGTATCCTCGACTCCGATTGACCAGATATAACGGTATTAAACATTGCCGTATAGATATCGGATACATAATCCACAAATGTGGTCGTTAATACAGTAGAGGAGTTCGCTGATTTGTTGGTAGTACTATCTGCATTGCCTAACCAATCAGCGTACACGCTATATTGTTTGTCAGTATTGGAATCAATACCGGTCATATTCCTAAAGGTATTTGTTGTACTTGCAGAACAATTAACGCCATCACACACATAGTAACGTGTGCCCGACGCATTACCATTCGCACCCCAAGTAAGACGTAGTGAGGAAGTAGTGATATTTGAGACACTTAAGCTAGTAGGTTGAGCCGGCAAGGTATACGTCGACATAGAGTCAGACTTATCAGAATCACTACCAGAAAAATTAGCAACAACCTCGTAAGCATATTCTACATTTGAATCAAGACCAGTATCGTTGGTAGACGTTACGGCTCCATCAACTGTCTTTAACGGCGTGCCAGACCCATCACGATAGATTGAGTAGTTTTCTGGATCATCGCCAGCAATAGACCACGATATTTCCACCGAGCTGGAAGATTGCGGCGATACATTAGAAATCGATGGGACTGCGGCAGTAATAACAGCAAGCGGATCTGACTTACCGGACTCAACACTGTCTAGTACTGCAGCGACTTCGTAGCTATAGGTGTTACCTTCGCTCAGTGTGCTATCTGTATACGTAGTGATAAGGATATCATCCTCTATAACAGAGCCATCACGATACAAGACATAGTGGTCAACAATTAAGTCGTCATCCGACATGCTCCAGCTCAGATCTACTGTGGTTGAGCTTAAGGACGATGGCGCGTTCAAGCCAACGGTTATTGGTGCAATAGAGACGACGACCGTTCCGTCACTTTCGGAAACTGAGCCATTCGCATCACTTAATTTATAGTCAAACGTGTCGTCAACACCATCGAACACAGGCACGGTATAAACCACATCACCATCATTATTTAAGGCTATATTTTCGTTCTGTGTAAGGCCTTGACCTTCGTCGTTAATGATAATCGTCAACATTTCTGACTGGCTATCCGCTCTTGCTGCTCCGCTTATTAACGCATCAACATCAATCACTAACTCACCGTTATTTGGGTCATACGCGTCAATAGATGCAGTTGGGTTAGAGCCATTCACAACCGGCACACGATCCACTACCACCGATTTAGTGATGCTGTCTGCGCCATATGCATTCTCGATATTCAGCGTAACATCATAAGAGCAAGGTGATACATCAGTCGTAAAGTTAGCCTCAGAAGTGTTGCTACCATTTAAGAATGCCGTACTACCGCAATCACTGCTAAACGTCCATTCGTAGTCGTCTACTTCACCTAGTACCGAACTATCAAGCCTTACCTCAAAACCTATTGAATCTGGCGTAGCATTGTTAATATCAAATTCAGCCTCAACTTCACCTGGTACGCTGTCAGCACTAAGTTCAATCGCATCTTGCAACACCGATGCAGCAGATTGACCACCATCGAAGTCGACCCAAAACCGGTCCATTGTCAGCCTAGCTAAGGGCATTGCTCCACGCTTAAATACGATATCCTCAAGTCGCGTGGAGTTCGGTGTGTCGACATCGAGAAACTCGTCCAGAGAGTCGAAATTAAGCGATGTATTGACCACTTGCACGTGGCACGCGCGACAATAGCGGGCATAAACATTGTGATATAAGTCAGGGTCGTCTGACCAACCATCAAGAATACTCTCTCCATCAAATTCACGATCATCTATATCATCTAAGTCTGCTAAGGCTGTAATATTTGTCCCTTGATACCAACTGTTAACAAGATCAATCGGAGCATCCCATCGTGCTCTTAGTAGCTCCTGTGCATCGGGATCAACATCTACTAGCCCTTCTTGTTTATGGAGGTAGGTACGAAGCACTGCTTTGTTGAGAGCCCTAAACGCAGACAATTGTTTACTACGCGAGAAGGTTGATACCTGCTGGTCGGTAATTTCGTCTCTGTCATAAAATGGGTCTGCTTGCTCTGAATTCGACGACTTTGTATATAGGAAAGAATCCAAATCAAACGGCATAAACGTGGCATTTAAATCAACGAGATCTAACTTTTGTTCATCGCTCAAGGCATCTACAGCCATCATTAAGGTTTCTACATCTGTACCATTAGCAGATGCATGTGTCGCGACATAAGACACCAAACTCGCCGGACCGCCACCATGGCAAGAGGTGCAAACTCCAGGTAATGATTTTTCCCCTCGCCCATCAAAGTTCATGGTCGGCATACGAACCTGATTACCGCTAGTATCATCTGGAACGTAAGCATAAAACTTAACGAATTTCTCATCTGTCGAGCAGTCGCCAGCACTACCTGGTATGAGAGGACTATATTCCATCACAACGGTCGCGAATCCGTTCTGTTCTTTTATGGCAAGTTCCAAGGATGGGTAATTTTCGACATAGGTATAGACGTTTCCGCATTCATCCGTGCGCATAAACATATTACGACCAAAACCCAAGTCATAATTATTCAAATATAAGGCATGAGCATATTCAGCCTCTTGTTCGACACCGTTCTCAAAGCCTCTCAAATTCAACCATTTTTCAAGGGTATCTGCTTCATTGTCAGGGTCAAGAATTCTATAGTACGTTTCAGCTGACAATACACTCTCTGATAAGTTCAGAGACCTGATAGCATCTACGTTCACAAGACTACTCGCTGTTTCACCCATCTCTTTAAAACGGTGAACCAAAAGCCCGGTATCTTCTCCGTTTTGGTCAAGCACCAAAAGTTGAGCGTTATTATCCGGGTTTTGAAAGCGGTATCTATGGAATATATTGGCACTGCTCACGTTTTCCAATTCAAGACGTTTTTCACGATCTGAGCTTTCATAATTGATGTTGATCGTATCAGCATCTATCGACGGCATGTCGATCAAGAAATGCGGGTTAAATGGAGCATCAGCCGCGTCTACCGCATCAACTTCTGCCGCCGTCAAACCCGTTTGCCAGTCACCGGTAATCGTCTGAGTGTCAACGACAAGTTCGCAGCGGTCCAAACTAGCTCCAAGAACACAATCGTCATGCGCCGCTCTAGGCTTCCATTGGGCGATGGTTTCGATAAGTACAGTAAAGCTAGATGCGGTCACTTCAGTAGGCTCCAAGTCCAAAGCAACTACCAATTCATAGCGACCAGCATTGTTATTGCTCACTGCCGCCTGAGTTAAAAAGGTATTACTATCTCCTACTGGAAGAATCGTCACGCTAGTGATATCGCTAGCCCGGGCACCATCGGCATCTGTTACTGTGACCTCAAACTGTACGGTGGTTTCTAACGTCACCGTTGGTGCGCTAAATACCTTTGAGTTCTGGGTCCTCTCGATGAGAAGGCCATTGATCATTTGGACGGTAATCTCAGGGTCTCCTGATACGCTGATAGCGTGTATGTCAAACTCCAGAATTGGGTCGTCCCTACCATCACTATCTTTACCTGACACCACCACATCTGCGCCAGACCGTACCGATACATCAGTGGTCGAAGATGACCCGCCTAAAATAGTAGCGACAGCAGAAGGGCTGACATCAGTTTGCTCACCCACGTCGCTACAGGCTGCCAAGAATACTAGGAAAAACATCGCTAGTGACTTAACAAATACAGTCGACTTAATAAATAGTGCCATAGAACTAGTTCCTAAAAGGGAGTTCGGGCGAGTAATACTTACAATGTTATTAAAATTCATAGCGAAGCCCTCCTGAAATTTGCGACTGAGAGTAATGGTCAATACCGGCAAAGGTACGATAATTAATGTAAGCACTAATACCACCCGACGCGACGCCACTATCATCTGCTTCATAGGCACCACTAATTACCATCGAAAGCCCTATGGTATAAATCTGATAGGAAGTATCGGGATCGTCCGAAGGCAAAATGAACGATGCAGCATCGATATCCGTTAGCGCCTCACTGGCATTCAGATAGTAGGCCTTAATTTCTGTAGGGTCGTCTTCGTATTGAATACGATGCTGAAGGTCGAAATAGTAGGATTACAGATGGAAATGACATTATTTCATATCAATACAATGATTTAGGATTATTATATAAAGTAATTTATTCAAGATATACAGAAGTGTATAGCTATGATAATAATTCTCAGTTGAATCAAAAATCATTGATAATAGGAGGTGTCAAACAACAAACACAAATATATCAATTTGATACCGAAGGCATGGTTGTTGCCACTACTGATGTCTTAACTCGTTTAACCACTAGACGTTATGATCAATTAGGTCGGTTGATTGAAGTGAAAGATGCATTGGGCGGTATTACTATTCTGAAATATGATAATCGAAACAATTTGATTTCAATTATAAATCCAAATGGAAATAAAAACCTCTTTGTATATGACCGGAACAATAGGTTGTTGAAAGAAATAAGGTCTCTAGGTCAAATCATATCTTACCAATACAATGAAGTAGGTAGGCGGATTGAACAAGTTGATCCAAAAGGCCAGAAAATTGAATATTTTTTTGATGATGCAGAACGCATTGTTGAAACAAGATATTATCGCAATGGTATTAATATTCCGCAAAATATAGTACGTTTCAGTTACGATAAGCTAAATCAACTTACAGGTTATGATGATGGTGTTTCTACTGCTAGTTATCAATATAATGAAATCCAGAAACGAATTGGAGAAAGTATTAGTTACGGGACATTTGTATTGAATCAAACTTACCAATATTATGGGAATGGGTTACTAAAAAAATATATTGAGCCGGATGGAAATAACTACATTTTCAATTATAATGTTAATAATCAGTTAAACTCGATTAGTGTTTCTGGGTTAGGTAATGTAGGTTTTGATAATTATTTGAGCAACAAGCCGCAAAAAATAACTCTACCTGGTGGCGTGACAAAAGAGTTGAGTTATGACAGTTTGTTGAGGGATAAGAGGATTCTTGTAAAGAAAGCCTCTGGCGAGACGTTGATGGACTACAAATATAACTATGATCAAGTTGGGAATATTCTTTCGAAGAATACCTTGAGTGGCCAATATTCTTATACTTACGATGCATTGGATCGTTTGATCACAGCACAAAACCCAAACTTGCTTGATGAAGCCTATAGTTACGATTTAGTTGGTAATCGTCTGTCTGATATTAGAGTTAACGGTGATTGGATATACAACGACAATGACGAATTGTTAAGCT
>ENA-OSET01005363-OSET01005363.1-sediment-metagenome-genome-assembly--contig:-NODE-5363-length-10865-cov-3.665184_pt1 | contig 10865 bp, 11 predicted proteins | sample MGYA00237882_ERZ534229 | MGnify/ENA primary metagenome ERZ534229 (study PRJEB26408, sample SAMN06266212) | sediment metagenome | isolation source: Hudson Canyon methane seep mesocosm | place...
ATTAAAAATAAAAGGTGGTTGTATTCCTAGGATATACCTAGGAATATCCTTAGTAGTTAAGACTTAACCTAAGCTTAACTACCTCTATGACATCTTTACTAAAACTAAGCTTAGAGTTCTTAGAAAACTATGGTTCTAGGAAAAACTTAAGAGTAAACTAAAAAACCTTAAAGAAACTACTTTAGGTGATTACAGCGCAAGCGTCGCTCTCTTTTTTGGTGGAAAGCCTGTGCTAGGTTCAAAAGGTATCTCTGCAGATTTTGCAGGTTCGTCGTTAGAAAATTTTCAAGATTTAATTTCTAAGATATTTGCTACAAGTGAATTTGGTCAACTTGGCTCTAGAGGAAAAATACCTTTCAAAGCTCATTCTGAATTAATGGTAACAGGGTTGGCAAGAGGGTCCTTTGGTTTTGTTTTAGATGAAATGTCTGATCAAATAGAATCTGAGGCTTCAGAGTTAACGCATGTTATTGATAAAGCAACCCACCTTTTAAGAGATACAGCGGCTCAAGATGAGGTTGTTTTTGAGAACTTAATCGAAGATCTTGATGCAAGGACGTTACTATCTCTTGAGGAATTGTTTGCTAATTTAGATTCTAACAAAGCTACTATGCGAGTAGTTGAAGGTGATCTGGACATCACTCTTGATCGTGAAGCAATACATCGCGGGAAAATAAGAACGGAGGCAACATCAATTGATGAAAAAACTACTGATATCTCTGGTGTTCTTGAAGGGCTGTTGCCAGAGCATCGAAAGTTTGAAATTAGAGAAGAATCAGGTCGACTGATTTATGGGTCGGCTACAAAAGAGGCGGTGAAACAATTCGAAGAAGCTTCAACGTCTGCAATAGGTAAGAGGTGTTTGGCTTCTGTAACAATTAAAACGGTAGCTCATTTGAACCGTCCTCCAAGAGAAGTTATTCGCTTAATTGAGTTTTTGAACTTTGATTAAACGGTTTGGATTTGTGTAAAAGCTAACAAGGTCGCTGCATTAGTTATAATTTCAAATATTTTTACCTGAAACTCTCACCCTTAAGGGGGTGACTTTTTGTTTAAGTACCACGCAAAGTACCACGCAAAGTTACGCAAGACTATTAATTATATTGATATCAATACCTTATCCCATTAGTTCAAGTCAGGGAGGGGGCACCATTAAAATCAATGACTTAGCTTATGCAGAACATCCTTTTAAGTGAGAAATATTGACGACTAAAAACTGAGATTGTCGCCAATAAGATATCCTATCTACCTGATATCAAAGGTATTTATAAAATACTGACTAAATATAATCACTCTAAATAGCTACTTTTTGACTAAATACTGAGAATAGTCACTTTAATAACTCGCTAACCTACTGATAACAGATAGTAAAAATCAAATTGCTTTGATTTTCTATGCGTTTTTATCGAGCGGTATATGAGAATTTTGTGTAGTTGTTTATTTTCTAAAAGACATAACCTACTGTATTTTATACAAATATCAATAATTCAAAGCAAAATGCTCCAAATTTGTGTCGTTAATAAAATAGGACCATACTGGCTTATGAATAATGACCAAGAAGTTTCTTCGTGTTTTGGAGTGACTGATGGACTTAATGGAACAGCTATACAGCCCCAAAAATAGGCCAGGGTTAAGACCATCCACCCTTATTGCCCCTCCTTGCATATCTGAAACATATTATTATCCTGAATCCCTTTCTAGCTTCATCATTCGTCTTTCAAATGCTCACCACATTAACGTCGGAGAGTTGGTTCGAAAATTCTTGCAACCTCGAATTTCTAGTCGACAGAAAAGACATATTCTTCACCGCTGTAATGATGGCTATTCTGTTAACGGCGCTGGATGCATTGGAAGAGAGTTATTTCAGGTAGTGAAGAGTCTCATCTCGCAAACAGACAAAACCTTATTTGCCAATTTTTACTTCTTAGAGAGCTTAATTGGCAAAACATATAAAAACTTAATATCTAAAGAGCAGTTTTGGTGCCCACTCTGTTTAGAAGAGGCCAGCACTGCCTATTACCCTCTTTACTGGCACTCTCTTAGCGTTAAATGCTGCATTAAACACCGTATTAAACTGCGTTCAACTTGTCCCGCTTGTAACTCGCATTCTAATGTTATTTCAGCGTCTACGCGTATTGGGGTGTGTGCGTCATGCAATCATTCACTCATAATTAATATTACGCAGAGTAATTTGCCGCTCGAAGTAGTTAATAGCAAAGATATATGGATTGCTGAAAATATAAATAGTCTCGCTAAGCACCATCAGCAATTAGCCCAGTTAGATCTTCTCAGGGGATTTCGAGGTAATCTTAAACTAATTTGTAGAGAGTATGGCTCAGTTCGCAATGCTGAGCGTCGACTTGGATTTTCTGAGACTCTATTTCAGAGATGGCTTACAAGAAATCGGCCAAACTTTACTGAGTTTGTTGAGCTAGGTTATCGATTACAAATCCCCCTAATCAAGTTACTCACACCAAGTGATGACATCGATAAAATAACAACTTGCTATTTTTATCGCCGATTAAGTCTCGAAGATAAGCCTCCGACATCACCATACAAGATTGCTCACAACAGGCTAGTAGAGATTATTGATGATCAGGAAGTTATCAGTATCAAAGCTTTAGCGAAAGAGCTTGGTAAGAGCGAGGGTTTTTTACAATACCACTTCAGGGACCTTTTAAACGAAATTATCCAGATTAGATCTTCGCATGTGAATCAGGCCTACAAAGAGCAGCAAGAGAAGTTGATTTATGATGCGGCGGTTTCCGCAATACAGCTCATGATGCAAGGCAAATATTTTGGAGGCAGAAATATGACCAAAAGCCTTTCTGAGCGTATAGGCCACAAGAAATTATCAAATAAATTGATCTTAAAGTTTATTCACGGCGATATACGCAATCTTTCAGACCTTTTGCCTATTGATCTTCGTGACAAGCTATCTCCTAAAGAAAATAAGGAGAGCTAATATGCTTTTGAACGACGTAAAAACCCTAACAGAGTACTACGATTGCTTAAAGCTTTGCCCGAAAGGCAGAACATTTATTAAGAATGCGATAGAGAAACGTGCGAGAGAGCCACAAGCTACCCCCTACAACAAACTATTTTATTACACGAGCCTTAAAATGGGAGTTGTTATTGTCTGTGAAGGCGAGTGGGAGTATCAGATGGCATTAACATTAGAATATGGTGATGCTCTTGCGTATTTAGACCAGCCCCCCACGCAATACGTCAAATCACCCAACAAAAATGGCACATTTTTTGGTCGAAAAACGACAGCAGATTTCACCGCGTTATATAACGGCGGCGTAGTTGTCTACGAAGTTAAACCAAAGTCAAAACTTGAAAAACTTCATAAACTGAAGGTATGTTTTTCTATCAGCGCAGGTGACTTATGTTATGTTTTTTGACCTCGCTTGATTTGATTCTATAGAATATTTTTATCCAAACTTTATTTCCGGCGTTTTAAACGAAATCGCGCATCTGTTGAGTAGCAAGAAGCCAAAAGTTTATGAGTTCATAATTGGAGAATTTTCATTACTCTTCAATGAATTCGAGCAAAGCTTTGAAATCATGCCCATCAGCCGCTCTAAGGGCTGTAATGTATTCGTCACGGCGTTTATTCATACTTTCAAGTTTGTAACCCCCCGCCCAATTGATCACTGACTCATTTAGGAGTTTTGTTAATAGTGCGTCCGCCATGATTCGTGCATGGCGGCCATTCCCATTAGGAAAGGGGTGTATATAGACCAGCTTGTGATGAAATCTCGCGGCTAATTCTTTCGGCGGATAGACTTCATTCTCAACCCAATACTTTGCATCATCCAGCAAGTTTCGCAGTTGAACCGTAATTTGAAATGGGTCGACACCTATATTCTTTTCTGTTTTCCTGAACGTCCCCGCCCATTTCCATACCGCACCAAACAGTTTTTTGTGAAGTTTCCTGACAAACGCTTCAGATAATACATCTGGATTTTTCTGATTACTTAGCCACGTCATTCCCTCTGTGATTGCGGCTTGCTCTAGTTGATCAAGCTCACTGCGTGTCGAGATGTGCTTGAACTTTAACCCCTCTAGTTCGTCAGGGTCTAGTGGTGTTGCGCCATCTGGATTGACCATTACATTTGTCATACTTCATCCCAAAAATCAGAAGGGAGTTTTTGTAAGATCTCAACAGCTATTCTTTCTATTTCAAAGTCGATCTGCTGCTTACTTAGTGCTTGGGCCTCAAGTGCCATATGGGTAGATGCGGTTTCTACTTGTGCACGAGCTTTATCAATAGCTCGTTGCTTGATAATAGTTTCTACATTATTTTTGGGTACGACAGCGTAAACAAATTTACAATCCATCGCTTCGGCCATAGATCTCATTGTTTTGAGAGTAACACCGTCTAAAACTTCAGCTTGCTCCGCTTTAGATACTCTGGCTTTAGTAACGCCCAGTCTTTTAGCAAGCTGAGGACCAGACATTCCCAGTGCTATTCTTACAGTTCTGAGCCAGCCTTCTTTTGGGCGCATAGGTGCGTTACCAAACCGTTCAATGGCTTCATTTACTTTATCTCTATACTGCTTAGAAACAATTTTTTGGATACTCATAGTATATATTTATATTTACGATATTTTTGTCTAAGACAACTTAAATGTATACCTTAAGTTGAATACGGTCAATAAAAATGTATACGATATTGTTTTATAGCTAACATGTATATTGAATTCTACTTTTTATAAATAGACGAAATCAAGTAAGTAGCCGCCGCTAATGATTTGCTATACTTGGTTCATGTAGGAGATATAAATATGTCAGAAAGCATCAACGAAGAAGCAACGATGGAAGAGATGTTAGAAGAGTGTATTCGCGCCAGACCTGAATCAAGAGCTCAGGTTGTCGGTCGATTGGATGACATGCTTACGGCCCTAAATCGAGGTAATCCTGCCCCAAAACCTAAAAACAATCATGATCTTTGGGTATTACATAGAGATGGTAGGATGATGCGATATTCAAATTCTTAAAGCTTTTCAGCCCACTTATTATGATGATAATTCTACTCTGTATAGGTCGACTCATAATACTTCATAGCATAATGCTTTATTAGTTTTGTTTCACTTCAAAAAGTAAGCGGATTATTTGTCGAACATCATCTAGTGCTCGATGTTTAACAACCTCTCTTTCGGTCGCACTTTCATCCCATTGAAAAGGCAAGTTATCGATTGCACTGTAAATCGATTCACAATAAAACTGTTGAGTAATTTCGGCACCTTTAAAGAGTCGCTCTACCCAGCGATGGTCATAGTCTATAGCATCAGAATAGATGGTCATGCCTGATAGCCGAGTATTTAATCTATTGCAGGCTGCTTCAATCGAAATGCCATCGAGTTCTAACATCTCGCGAGATATGTGGTGGATATCAGTCTCGGCGTAGGTATCCCAGTGCGCCCAAGAAGTAGCAGGTTTGATTAGAAAACTGTCAAATCGGGAGGGGTTCTCACTATCCTGCCAAGCAATTTCGATCGGGTAGCTTTCGGGCGATAATCCACTGGCTTCAACATCAAATACAATCATTTAAGCGGTAGCCTCATATACATTTTGTTTGCTTAGAAAATAAAAAACCAAGTTGGCGGGCCAAATCTAGATTTATTATTCTATATATATTAATTAGGTACGGTTTAAAAGTGCGATTTACGAGATTTGGCACCCTTATTCTATTAATAGGGTTCCAAATCTCGTTGCTATATAACTAAAATAAGTGGCCATATTGCATAGATATTTTAGCGCTATTTTTCAAAACCACTATATATTGTGCTAATTTGGTTTTTTGACGATATGAATTATAGATTTTTCATTCTTTAAGAGCGGAGCATAAGCCCCTCAAAATTAATTAAATATTATGAACTCTATAGAGCAAGAACTGGCACAAATAGAAGAGCGTTTGATTGCACTAGAGGAGGAGCAATCAAACTTAATTGCGCGTAAACAGAGCCTTCATCGTCAGTCCAGTTCAAGCCTTATAAATTTACATCAGACTGAAGTGCTTAGCATTGATGAAAAAGTGGCGCTATTTTCTAGTTTGTTCAAAGGTAGGACTGATATCTTTTCGCTACGCTGGGAAAACAGGCAAGGGCGCAGCGGTTATTCTGTTGCCTGTGCTAATGAATGGCGTCAGGGTATCTGCCACAAACCCCGCATAAAATGTAGTGAGTGTACTCACAGAGTATTCAAATCAATCGAATATGCAGTGATATATGATCATCTTTCTGGAAAACATACTCTCGGTTTATATCCTCTTTTACAAGGTGATGATTGCTGGTTACTGGCTGTTGATTTTGATAAGGCGGACTGGAAGGAGGCCGTTACTGCATTTCGAAGTACGTGCGTCGCCTTTTCCGTAGAGTGTGCTGTTGAACGGTCACGGTCAGGAAATGGTGCTCATATTTGGATATTCTTTGATGAAACCATGCCTGCAAGAGATGCTAGACGATTAGGTTTTGCTTTATTAGATAAGGCGATGGAAAGGCATGCTGGCTTATCTTTTGAATCTTACGATCGACTTTTCCCTAATCAGGATAATATGCCTGAGGGTGGCTTCGGTAACCTTATTGCCTTGCCTCTGCAGAATACTCCTCGGCAGAGCGGAAATTCAGTATTCGTGGATGAGCGCTTCAATGCTTACTCAAACCAGTGGGAGGTGCTTTCAAATATTAAAAAGATGGACCGTTCAAATTTATATACACTATTGGGGCAACTCGATCAGACTGGTGAGTCTGAGCCAGATCTAAAACCGTGGGAGAAATCTTTCCCCGTTAGCAAAGATAAAGTCGAAGGGTGTCCTACTTCTGTTAATCTGGTTTTGGCAAATAAGCTGTATATTCCTACGGAAGGCTTACCGCAAGCACTCATTGCTAGGATTAAGCGTGTCGCCAGCTTTTCAAACCCTGTTTTCTTTAAAACCCAAGCACTCCGTTTCTCTACAAATGGCATTCCACGGTTTATCTGTTTAGCCACGATTGAGCAAGGTTATCTGTGTTTGCCCCGAGGCTGTTTTGATGAGGCAATCGAGATCCTAAATAAACAAGATATTCAGATAGAGGTAGATGATAAGCGCCAACCCGGTAAAAAACTGAAGGGCTTGAGTTTTAAAGGCGAGTTAAGAGCTGATCAGAAAACTGCCGTAAAGGTGATGGGTAAGTATGATGCTGGTGTGTTACATGCGCCGACAGCTTTTGGCAAAACGGTTACGGCGATTGGTTTAATCCATAAGCGTAAAGTAAATACGCTAATACTTGTACACAGTCGGCAGTTACTCGATCAGTGGAAGGAACGTTTATCCATGTTTCTGGATTGTGTAGAAATTGGTGTCATCGGTGGAGGTAAGAGAAAGGCGACAGGGAAAATTGATGTAGCCACTTATCAAAGTTTGATCAATCGAACTGACAACACAGTTGATTCATCGGTTTTTGAGTATGGCCAAGTGATAGTTGATGAATGTCATCACATCTCTGCACCTAACTATGAACGGCTGCTTAACGAGATTCATGCTAAATATGTTCTGGGTGTCACCGCTACTCCACAAAGACAGGACGGGCATCAGCCAATTATTTTTATGCATGCAGGACCAATTCGTCACACCGTTGTGTCATCGAAACAAAATCAATTTGAACAGTGGGTTATTACGACGCTGATCCCTCATTTACCACCAGAAGACATATCAAACCCGGAATCTAGACCCCATATAGCAGACGTATATCGATGGTTAATGGAAAGTGAAGGCCGGAATCAACGAATCGTTGATGATGTGGCAATGGCTGTAAATGAAGGTCGTAACCCAATCCTGTTAACAGAAAGGCGTGAGCATGTGCAGTTGCTGTGTGATCTACTGAGAGATAAAGGCGTTTCTTTCACCGTCCTTCGTGGCGGAATGAAAGTCAAAGAACGTAAAGAAGCCATGGAATCATTAGATGAGTCACAGGTACTGATAGCGACAGGGAAATACATTGGAGAAGGGTTCGATCTACCTCTACTACTAAGTTTTAAAAGCTGTGTGTAGGCAAACCGTAGATAAGGTGTGCGTAGGTGGCATTTTTTGCATACATCAGTAAATCAGTCTAAACAAACAATCCCTGTATACTATTAATTGATAGCAAAGGGTTAAAAAAACGATTTTAACCCTTTGGTTGCACAGAAAGTTGTACCTGTTTTCTAGTCTTAGTTACACTGTTATCCGAACTTAATAAGCGGCATACATTTTAGAGAAGTACTGTCGAGTAGAGGAATACATATTGAGAGGTATTGAAGCTGTAGAATTAGGAGGGGCGAGTTATTTAAGATAAGTGTTTAAGTGAGCAGTTTTATCTAAAAAATATGGCTGGTCGAATCTGCGATTGATAAGATTTTTGTTCTGGAACTAAACGAAGTAAATGCGCTTTATATAGCGCATGCCTGTCATTTAAAATTCATTCTGTGAGAGTTGCTTTTTCTTTAAGCTTATTAAGTATTTCTACCTTCTCAACACCTGTCAGTGTTGGTACACAATAATGTTGTTAACAAACAGTCTCGTAACCTATTGATTTATAATTCCCATAATTTTCTAAAAATAAATAAAGTTGTTAACTTTTACGATTCCAGCCAGTTTTTTGTTCCAGAATTGAACAATAAAGTTATTAACAAAAAATCACTTTAACCTTAAACTAAATAGTCTATCGTGCTTTGAACTAGCACAATGTGCCAATTTCAGACCTTGATGGTTTGCTTACGATTGGCTGGATTATCTTGGTTTAGCTTCGTCATGAGATGCTAGCTTTGGAGTTAAAGCGATCATTATGAGTTATCAAAAGGCAATCTAAATTTCCTAGTAACGACTTTATGAAAAGGTAACGCTCCCAACCTAAAGCGAACATATTCTGAACGTCATTAGTCGGCAATTTGCAGTCCATTACTGGATAGCTATTCAAAGAACTCAATTCTATTTAGAGGGCTGTCAGTACCAGCATAGTGCTGGCCGATCACATGCGTATATATTTGAGTCGTCTTTACATCATTGTGGCCCAATAATTCCTGGACAGTTCGTATGTCAGTGCCATTTGACAGCATGTGAGTAGCAAAGCTATGCCGAAAAGTATGGCAGTTAACGCGCTTATATATTTCAGCATCATTGACTGCTTTTTTTAGGCCCTTCCTAATAACTGATGGATGAAGGTGGTGTCTGCATTTAATGTTGGAGATTGGGTGTATACAGATTGTGGTTGATGGAAATATAAAAGCCCAGCTAGGTGTTTTAAAAGCATTGGGGTATTTACGAGAAAGAGCAGGAGGCATAGAGCAGCCAATATTCACGAGGTTGTCTTTTTTCTGAACTTCGATTGCTTCAGATATAAGTTTTCGTAGTGGTTCAAATAGTCGATTACTTAATAATGTTACTCGGTCTTTCTTTCCTTTTGCGTTAATGAGCCGAAGGCAACCACTTGTACAGTCGACGTCTTGAACTCTAAGTCCAAGGCACTCTGAAACTCTCAGGCCACTCCCGTACATTAATGCCACTGCAAGTTTATTTCTTCCATGAAGGTTACCAAGAATTTGCTGAACCTCTAATTCACTTAAAACTAATGGAAGTGATCTCTGTTTTCTAGCAAGCGAAAAGCCAAGGTCACCGAGAGGCTGTTTCAATACTTTCTCATACATAAAAACAAGCGCATTAAGTGCTGATTTTTGTGTATTTACGGCAACATGTTTTTCTACAGCCAAATGAGTCAGAAAAGCTTTTACCTCATCTGGCCCTAAGTCTTTAGGGTGCTGTTTATTGGTGAAGAATATGTATTGTCTGATCCAAGTCAAATAAGATTTTTCTGTTTTAAGGCTGTAGCCGCGAAGTCTGATCTCTGAACGAATAGTATTCAAGAATGGGCTGGTCATGATATCTCCTTATTATTAGTACTGTGCATCCATACAGTTGGTATGTGTAAAATATCACACTTTGGCTCGATTTGTTTTAGAAAAATTCAAAAATCGCTCACTTTGTCACACAGGGAGAGAATTAAGTGTAATAGAATCAACTAGATAAAAAATTGAGTGGGGCGCATATGAGACCCTCACTATTTCTGCATATGAGACCCCCCTTATATGCGGGGGATAGTTTTTTAAAAAAATGGATTTTTATCTTTAAAAAACAATATATTATTGGGGGAATCTAAGAGATTACTTGTCATGCATATGAGGGGGGGGTCTCACTATACAAATGTTACATGCTTTAGGAATTTATGCTTCCAACTATTTATAAAGTAAAAAATATCGAATCTGGTACTTTATCAGTGATGGCTAAACCTGTTTCTGGTGAATGGATCGAGGACGAATTTATTGGTTTAAAGCACTTAGGTGTAAGCAAAGTCGTTTCTCTTCTTGAGTTTTCGGAACAGATAGAAGTTGGTCTTAGTGCAGAAAAAGAGCTTTGCGAACAACATAATATTGAATATGAAAATTTTCCTATCCCAGATAGAGGCTTGCCAAATACTGGTGCCGCAAATAAATTTGTCAGTAAGTTAGCCAAAGAAATATCAGAGGGTAAGCATATTGTAATTCATTGTCGCGCAGGTATCGGTAGAACCGGAATTATTGCGGGTGGTGTATTAGTTAAATTAGGCATTGCTCCAAAAGAAGCCTTAGCGCTAATATCAAAGGCCAGAGGCGTTCAAGTACCGGACACTGAAGAGCAGGAAATGTGGTTATGTACAAGCATCAGCATGTAACAAGTAGCACCAACGGATTCCGTAATGTGTCGCGGTTTTTGCAAAGAAACGCAAAAAGCCCCGCCAAATTACTCCACCGTTGTGCAAAGCGTTAGTCGTCTTAAGTATGTCTAAAAATGGTCAAAGTTTTGAGGT
>ENA-OSET01005364-OSET01005364.1-sediment-metagenome-genome-assembly--contig:-NODE-5364-length-10863-cov-2.619599_pt1 | contig 10863 bp, 6 predicted proteins | sample MGYA00237882_ERZ534229 | MGnify/ENA primary metagenome ERZ534229 (study PRJEB26408, sample SAMN06266212) | sediment metagenome | isolation source: Hudson Canyon methane seep mesocosm | place: USA:Hudson...
CAAGCCGATAGATACCGCCGGCTAGAATTTTCTCAATTGCGTCGTGCATGACATCAAAACTGGAGCTCTTATGAATGAACCCACTGACGCCCAAGTCGATTGCTTTGCTCACATGTTTCGGGTTGTCGGAGGCAGACAGTACGACAACCCGCAATTCGGGGTAGGTATTACACAGCTTTTTTAAAAAACCAAAACCGTCGCTGCCGGGCATAAACAGATCGACTATAGCGAGCGTTAAATCTTCTTTTTTGGCCGCTGACAGCACCGAGGCACCGTCTTCACATTCAATGATTTGGGCATTGGGGAACATGTCTGATAGCGCGGCCATGACGCCGGAGCGGGTCATGGCATGATCGTCGGCAATCACGATTTTCATTTAACAATCCCTGTCATATTTATTAACTCGTGTTTACCAACTGAGCGAAGCGTTTAGATAAACGCGGCGCCCATGATAATTCCCTTCTGTGTTGCCTTTGCTTATGTTGCCCGCCTGATACTCGACGTAAGCTTCGTCATCCAGGTTTTCAATCTTAAAATCCAACCTGAGGTCTTGTTTGTTCCACTGCCAGAGTTTGCTGACAATGAGATCGTGACGATACCAGGAGTCGATGGGGTCTGAGCCCACGCCGCCGCCTCGCCATTTGGTGAGCGACTGATGGTAAGTCAGCCAGGACGCGCTCCAGCCCTCATCAAATTGATGGGTTATAAAAATGCTTTTCACGTGTTTAGGTATCGCAAACTCATCTCCACCAAAACTGATTTTCTCTGGGGTCACCCTGGAGAGGCGGGAAGATTTGAAGCGTACATTGGTGTAGCTCAAGTAGACTGACGTTTGCCGCTGGGGTCGCCAGGTTACACGGGTATCGTAGCCGCTCACACGCCAATCTTTGTAATTGGAAAATACACTGACCCGGCTGTCGCCCTCACTAAACGAGTTGGGCGATACGGGCGGCTCGAGTTCTCTCCAGCTGGCGTGATCGATGCCCCCTTCCATATCTTCCTGAAAGGTTCGCCAGTCCACATCCAGCTTGCCCTCAAAGAAGGTGCCGTAATAGGCCATTTCGATATTGTCTGTTTGCTCTGCCGTCATATTAACGTCGGCTTTGAAGTGATAGTCAACGTAGGGAGTGCCATTGTCATCAATGGTCTCCCGGCTATATTCCCACACCGTGGGCGAGCGGTAAGCTTTAGCACCACTGATACGGAAATTGTGCTGAGGCGAGAGCTGGTAGTGCAAGGATACCCGGGGGGACACTCGCGCTTTATCGGTTTCCTGATCTTCCAGCATAAAACCCACATTGCTTAGCCACTTGTCACTCAATCGCCATTCAACGTTGCTAAACCCGTACAAAATGGCGTTATCGACACTGTTATCGCTAGTGAGGTTGAGTGGAGACTTGATGTTTTGCTGTTTGTAGCCCGCACCGGAGACCACTCGCACCTGTTTATTGACTGTTCTTTCATACTCGAACTCCGTTTCCCACAAGGTGGTTTCTCTATCACCAAAAACGCCGCCCGTTTGTTTGAATTGCGTATCGTATAGAGCAACGTACCAACGCCATTGCTGTTGCTCTTCAACTCGTGTCCACCCGGCCGTCAACCAAATGCTGGTATTTTCATCTTCGGCAAACTCATCGGGATGGTCAGCATCACCGATTCCAAACGTACCGACACTCACACCCAGTTCCATATCATAAGTATCTTGCAAGGTGGGGGTTAAGGCCGCATTCAATACCAGGTGGTCCACAGAGCCATCATCATCCAGACCTTCAAAACCGGTGTTTTCACGGTGAGAAAGCCGCAATTGGCCGTAACCATCAGATAACTTGAAATTTGACCGTATGTTGATGTTGCGGGTATGCAAGTCACCGGCTGTCGCTCGGATATGGGTTCCGCTATCTTGAATTGGACTTTTGGTGGTGATATCAATGGCCCCGATGATGGCATTTGAGCCGTAAGCGGGCACGTTTGAGCCCTTGATCACTTCAATGCGCTGAACATCGTCAGGTGTGATACCCAGAGACTCCCAAGAAATGGTGGGGTAGGCGGGCACATAAACACTGCGCCCATTGACACGCACCTCAACGCGCCTGGGGTCATCGTCGGTCAAATCGTGACCCGATACGCCATAGATGGAACCATTGGTATAGAAGCTCAGGAATCCCGGCACCAGGCGAAAGATATCCACCAGATTGTTGGGCGCTAATGCTGCGATCATATCGCTGTCAATAACGGTGACCGAAGAAGGCGCATTCTGGCGTTCCTGCTCCATTCTTGCGCCGGAGCTCACCATGGGAATATCCACCAAAAGGTCACTTTCGTCGTAATAATCGGTATCTTTTGCGGCTGAGGACGTGGCGCTTGCCACTGACATTAGGGTAAAAACAAAGACGGATTTAATGGTCATCCTAACCTCTTCAGATAATTTAAGTGGTATTGGTCTCAAGCTTCAAACTCAGGTGAAATATGCCCACTACTCCATAGTGCAGAGGGCATTGAGTGCGTCTTCCTTAAACCCAGCCTGTACGAATACACGAATGAACGGATTCTATCAGTAAATATAGTGATATTTAAGGCACTAACAAGCGCTGGGTCGCGCACCTTGCTGGTGCCCTTGTGTGAGCACTTGCTTCCAATTGTGGCAAATGGGCCAAAAAAGGCCCTGAATTGATGCACGTTTCAATATTTCACTAACAGTTATCCCTTGTGATACGAGCGCATTTAGCGCTTTCCCAGCAATTATCCGAGTTTGGCACGGGTGTTGCTGTATCCCTGTTTTTTGATTTATAGGATTTGAACATGAGTGAAGAGAAACTCAATCTATTGGATGTGACAAGTCCATCAATTAAAACCTTGCACCTGTCCTGGTTTGCGTTCTTTTTAACTTTCGTGATGTGGTTTTCCTACGCGCCGTTGAAACCCTTTATTATGGATGCCTTCGACATGAGCAATGCTCAATGGAAGGCCCTGTTGATATTAAATGTGGCCTTAACCATTCCCGCCCGTATTGTTATTGGCATGTTGGTAGACAAATTTGGCCCGCGTTACGTCTTCAGTATTTTGCTGGCCATCTCCGCATTGCTTTGCTGGGGGTTTGCATTTTCTGAGACCTATGAGCAACTCGCGTTATTTCGGTTTCTTTGTGGTTTTATCGGTGCCGGTTTTGTTATTGGTATTCGCCTGGTCGGTGAGTGGTTTCCCGCCAATACGGTGGGTGTTGCAGAGGGCATTTATGGCGGCTGGGGGAACTTCGGCTCGGCTGTCGCAGCCTGGACCTTGCCTGCACTGGCGACCTATATTTATGGCGGCGAGGAAGGTTGGCGTTACGCGATAGCAACCACTGGTGGCGTTGCACTTGTCTATGCTCTGATCTTTTTTCTGAAGGCGCGCAATACACCCAAGGGGGCCACCTATTTCAAACCCAAGAAAACCGGTGGGCTAGAGGTGAGCAGCAAAACAGATTTCTGGTTTTATATCGCGATGAACGTGCCCATGTATCTGGCCTTGTTTGTTTTGACCTGGAAGCTGTCTTCTCCCGAAGTGGCATTGTTGACCGACAGCACGGCTAATGTGTTGGGTCTTTTTTTACTGGGGCTATTTGTGTTTCAGTTTTATCAGATCTATCAGGTCAATAAACACGTGTTTACCCAGCAGGTGCCCGCCGTTGAACGTTATAAATTTAAGCAGGTGGCCATTTTGAATTGGTCTTATTATGTCACCTTTGGGTCGGAACTTGCGGTGGTGTCAATGCTGCCCGCCTTTTTCATGGAAATCTTTAACCTGAGCCCTGTCAAAGCGGGTTTATTGGGTGGTGCCTTTGCCGTGATGAATTTGCTTGCTCGCCCTGGAGGGGGTTGGTTGTCTGATCGGATGGGGCGACGCAAGACACTGTCGACCCTGGTTGCAGGTTTGTGTTTGGGTTATTTGGTTCTCGCTCAAGTTGATAGCACCTGGTCTATTCCGTTGGCGGTTCTGTCAGTCATGATGTGTTCCTTTTTTGTTCAGGCAGGTGAAGGCGCTGTGTTTGCAATGGTGCCATTGATCAAACGTCGAATGACGGGTCAAATTGCCGGTATGGTGGGTGCCTATGGCAACGTTGGGGGCGTTACTTTCCTGACCGTCTATTCATTTGTGGATCCTTCTACCTTCTTTTTTGTGCTCGCATCCGCAGGTGCTGTTTGTTTTGCAATGATTCAGTTTCTGGAAGAGCCCGAGGGACACATGCATGAAGTCTTGCCAGATGGCACGGTACAGCTGATTAAAGTGACGTCTTAAAGAGCGTTCAGGTGTGTCTCTCTTACTTGTGGAGGCACGCCAGAACCAAGGCCCAGAACTCAGAAAAATCATTCACCACCACGTCTGGTTGGTGGGGATATCGATCGTTTCCCGGAAACAAGCGTTGCAACCAGTCGAGATCCCATTGCGCACCGTTAAAAAATACGGCGGTCATACCCGCCCGTTTTGCCGCAATAATATCGGTTGTGCTGTCACCGACATACCAGATGTCAGCGGCTGGGGGCTGTCCCAGATCTTTTGCAGCCTTTAGAAGTTGGTCTGGGTGTGGCTTGCGCCGGGGCGTATCATCTCCGCTGACATGATGGTCAAAAAGTCCGACCCATGACCCGTCTTCAACCGCTTTCAGTTCATGTTCAAAGAACTCCCGGTCTCGGTTAGTAATTACGCCGGTCGCCAGCGGCAAGTCGCGCAAGCCCTTCAACAGGTTCTTCACTTGAGGTTCAAACGGCAGCACCGTGCCGTAGTGCTTGCGGTAGTGGTGGTTAAACACTTTGTGAGCCGTTTGTTTTGCCGCTTGATCATCAGCAAACAAGACTTCAAAAATATCGGTCCGTGAAATTTTTCGGTCAGCTTTGATTTTGGGGTGCAACTGACTGTGACTCTGCACATACTCAATCAAGCGCGCATCTTCACGTGATCGACTTAAGGTGGGGTCGGCCAGACAATCCAGAATGCCTAGTTGCTGCAGCTCGGGGAGCATATCGTCAACCGCGTGGTACATCGCATCCAGGGTATCTACCAGTGTCGCGTGCCAGTCAAACAGGATCGTTTTTGGGGGTGATATCTGCGCAACAGCGGGGTGCCAGTCAGGTTCCAAACGCTGAGGGGGAGGGCTGTGTGGTGGAAATGCAGCCGGGCGCGCGCGCGACACAGGGCAATTGAATGCAGAGGGGGTGCGCAGTTGTATCGCGGCCAATAGATCGAATAAGTCCTCCAGGCTACCGACGATAGCGTCGGGCTGTTGATTGCCGGCTTTTTCGATAGAAGGTTTAAAAACAGAGTCCAGGTAATCCTGTGTCCAGCCGCCACCGTTGTAGAAGATGGCTGTGATACCCGCATTTTTTGCCGTCAGTACATCCAGCGCGCTGTCGCCAACATACCAGCTGTGTGGGTCGGCTGTTTGCCCGATTCTTGTCAGTGCACAGTGGATGATTTCCGGGTCAGGTTTGTAGTGCGTAACATCATCAGCGCAGGCCGTGGTGTCGATAAGCCCAGCCCATTCGCCGTCGTCAACCATCTGGATTTCATAGTCGAAGAATTCCCTTATACGGTTGGTGGCAATACCTCGTTTGATACCCAGTTGTTTTAGACCGGCCAGGTATTCGCCAGTACCTGACTGGAAGGTGTGTACTTTGCCATAATGTTTGCGATAACACTGGTTGTAGGCGTGATGCGCAAGTAATTTGGCTTCTCGATCATCGCCAAAAATGGCGTTAAAAATATCGGTGCGGGAGACTCTGCGTTCAGCCAATATCTTGGGGTGCAATTGACGGTAGATACGAATGTAGCGAATCAGTTTGCAGTCGTCGGGGTTTCTGCAGGCTGATTCAGGCTGTAGTCTCTTGATAAGGTCCAGGTCTTCCAATTGGGGCAATACATCCTCCATCGCGGCAAACATGGCGTCGAGGGTGTCGACCAGCGTGCCGTGCCAGTCAAATAGAAGTGTGTGGGGTATTGCCAGTTGTGTGGCTTTATTCATCATCAATGGGCCATCATTGCCTGCACAGAGGGGTAAAGTTGTAGGGTACTTAAAGTCTAGGTGGCTTCCTTCGGCTTGTCTGACAAAATTTATCTGTAGCCTATTGGCACAGCCCTCTATAATGCGGAGAGCTGCGACCAACATTGAGTAGCAGTGTGTTTAAATAGAGTGATACAAGGACCCCGTTATGGCTCAGTTAACAATAAAACACCCTCACAATCTGTCTTTAAATGAACTGAAACCACAGGTTGATGAACTGGCAAAATCACTGCGAGAGAAGTATGGCGCCAGTACGCACTGGCAGGGGGACAATGTGATTACTGTCAAAGCCAAGGGCGTAGACGGTACGCTGACGCTGGAAGAAAAACACCTTCAGGTGAATATAAAACTGGGCATGATGACGTCATTTTTGAAACCGCAGATTGAAGCAGAAATACGCACTTATCTTGCGGCCAAGGTGTGATAGGTCAAACCACAGAGGTTTATTTTACCCTGCGGGACTAGTCAAAACAGGGCCGAATGAGCCCGAGCGTGGAGGCTCTTTGCCACTCAATCAACTCAGATTTTGGTGGGTGGAATTCGGTGCGATAGGCCCAAACGGCATCGTTAATACTGTACAAAAACAAAGCCAGGCGCTGCAGCTTTTTTTCGCTCCATTTTGCCCCTAGTCGCTGCAGAATACCGACCAATTGTTTTGCCATTTTCTCCCGGTGTTTTCTTTCAACTTTCGCCAGTTCCGGGTAGATCGACAGGGCTTTTTCCAATTCATCTTCAATCTCATCTCGCAATTCCGCCTGATTCAGGGCCAGGAACAGTTTGCTCATGAAGGCTTCCCAGCCGAGAGAAACGTTTTTGGGCGTTTCCAGGGTTGCGGAGATTTCACTGATTTTCTCCAGGTAGTCTTCATAAATGGCGATCAAGATAGATTTTTTGTTGGGGTAGTACTGGTATAGCGAACTGACCGGAATGCCCGCTTCACTGGCGATGGCAGTGGTGGTGACCGCAGTGATGCCTTTTTCCTTCAGCAGTTTTCTACAGCTGGCGAGGATTAATTCCACACGTTGGCGAGAGCGAGTTTGGGAAGGGAGTTTTCGCTGTTCGACATTACTATCGGGCTTTGCGGTCATAGTTGTGCTCGTTTGAATCTCGGGCTGGCTAGTGGGAAGCGCCATTTTATGCGCTCTACAGCGCCCTTTTTAGTCTATTCGTGGATACTTGGCAAACAAATAAATGTGAATGTGTATTCATATTTGTTGACTTTGCAAGATGAGTGGTGAAAGAATGAGCGCCAGCAATAACCCGAAGAGAGAGCATGTCATAATGAAAATAAGCCGGAATTTGTCTGCATTTACTGTTTTACCCTTGGCCCTGGCCCTTCAATCTGCGCCCGTTCTGGCAGTGGATTCCCTGATCGAAGAGGTCATTGTCACAGCGCAAAAACGTGCCCAAAGCCTGCAAGAGGTCTCCATCGCCATTGCGGCCTTTGGCGAAGAGGACCTTAAGGGTCTGGGGGCCACGAACCTGGAAGAAATTACGGAATTTGTCAGCGGTGCAGAGCTGTTTGATGAGCGGGGCGCAGGTCAGCCCACTTGGGTGATAAGGGGAGTGGGGCTGTCTGATTTCAACTCCAACAATACGCCTACCGCCGCTATTTACTACGATGAGTTTTACCTGACGTCCAATGTACTGGGCGGTATCGGTTTATTCGATGTTGGTCGTGTAGAAGTGCTCAAAGGACCACAGGGTGGTCTCTATGGTCGAAATACCTCTGGTGGCGCTGTGCGGGTGCTGTCAAAGAGACCCGAAGTCGGGGAGGCGCTCAACGGTTACGTCACCGGCACAACGGGTCGCTGGAATCGAAGCGGGATAGAAGCCGTGGTGGGTGGCAGCTTTAATGAAAAAACGGCCTTTCGTTTGTCGGCAATGAGCGATCAGGGCGGTGGCTGGCAAAACAGCTTGGCGACACCTGAAGATGATGAATACGGAGATCGGGACTTTTCAGCCTTGCGTGCCCAGGTTTCAGTTGAACTCACGGACACCATGGACCTGTGGGTTAAGCTCGAAGGCGGCACTGATCGATCGGAAACCACCTTGGGTTATTCAAGGGCCTTATATGATGCAAACACCGGCGACTTCTGCAGTCAGGCCTATGCAGGCAATCACGATGAGCAGGGCTGTGTCACTCTGTCGAATCTTACCAATGCCTTTGTATTGACCCCTGGCGATCTGGGTTTATTGCCTTCTGGTCAAACCCTGGACGGTCGTCATGTAATGTCCAACCCCATTAACGCGCTCGATAATCAGTGGGCAGGCGTGAATGTGCAATTGAATTGGGATTTGACTTTCGCCACTGTAACGGCGATTGCCGGCTATCTGGAATATGACAATAATCAACGTTATGACTTTGACGGGCAGCCGCTGGCCCTGTTCGAAGAGACGGGCAAAGCCGAACTCAGTGCCTGGTCGCAAGAGCTTCGCCTGACCTCAAACAGTCAGGGTCCTCTACACTGGCTTGCAGGCATCACCTACGCAGAGGACGAAGATAAAGAGTTTCGCATTGGTGACCTGAGCGACAACGTACTGGTTTTTCCCACTCTGTCGGAGCGGGGTTTTGTTCAGCAGACGAGTTCGTGGGGTGTCTATGGTCAATTGGACTATGCGCTCTCTGAAACCGTCAGCTTAAATTCATCCCTGCGTTACACCGAAGAAAAGAAAGACCTCAAAAATGCGTTTTTTGAAGATTTGTCGGGTGGCTTTTTTTACATAGAAGGTGTTAACAAATCCCTTGAACTCGACGACAACTGGTCGGGGCATGTCGGTGTTGACTGGACACCCGCAGATGACTTGCTGGTCTATGGTCGAATCACTCGTGGGTTCAAGTCCGGTGGTTTCTTTGGTGGTTTTGCCTTCACAGAAGCGGAGTTAGAGCCTTATCGGGAAGAGACAGTGGTGTCTTTCGAAGTCGGCGTTAAGTCAAGTCTTCTGAATAAAACCCTGCAACTCAACAGTGCGCTTTTTTTCTATGATTATTCCGACGTACAAGGTTTCACCCAAACTTACAGTCCTGTTACTCAAACAACCTTAACTAAACTGGGCAATCTTGGTGATGCTGAACACACCGGTGCCGAGATGGATATTATTTGGTTCCCCGAGGCGGTAGAGGGTTTAAGTTTCCAGGTCGCGACCGCCTGGCTGAAGGCAGAAATAGTCAACTCTGACACCATCGGTCTGGATCAAGCCGGAGAACAATTTCCCATTGAAGGCTTGGCCAGAACTTTTTCTCCCGAGTTTAGTTCATCTGTACAGGCACGTTATGAATGGAACGTCAGTGACTTGCTTGCCGCCGTTCAGTTCAACTACAGCTGGCGTGACAATCTGGTTGATGCGAGCTCGTCCTTCAGCGACATAGAATTGGCCGCGTTTGATCACTCGGGCTATGAGGTTTTGAATGCGCGTTTGTCATTGGCTGCAGAAGATGACAGTTGGTCGGTGGCCCTCATCGGTCGGAACCTGCTGGACGAAGTGTATTGGGCCAGGGCGTCCGGGGATGACCTGGGCAGTTATATCAGTACTCCTGCAAAACCCGAGAGCTGGGCAATAGAGGTGAATTACCAATGGTAGTCTTGAATAAAAGTTTGTTGAGCATTGCTTTGACCGTGTGTTGTTTTTCCGCTAGTGCGGGTGATGTGTCGAAAAGTGAGCCGAGCAAGAGCCCGACATTAATTTTGCACAATGCCAAAATCTACACCGCGGATGATCATCAAAATGTGGTGCAGGCAATCGCAATTAAAGATGATCGCATCATTGCCACCGGCACTAACGATGAAATGTTAGCCCTGGGAAATGCGCGCAGTGAGCAAGTTGATCTGCAGGGCGCACTAGTATTACCGGGTCTGCATGACACTCACATCCACCCAGCGGGTATTATTCGTTATGAATCTTGTAATCTGGAAAGCCGAGGGCTTGATCTGCATGCCTTGTCCGGGTTTGTTAAAAACTGCATTGAGGAAATGGACATTCCAAAAGGGGAGTGGCTCTCGGTCAGGCAGTGGAGCTTTGGCGAGAACAACTTGCCGGCAGCGGGTTTGAACACCTTGCGTCAAGCGCTGGATGCTGCGACCACGGATCATCCTGTGATACTACTGGGTAACGATGGCCACCATCATGCCACAAACAGTGCCGGGCTATCGTTGGCGAAAAACGATAAAGGTGAAACCGTTGGTTTGTCGTCTCAGACATTGGCCTCCGAGTTTTCGGATTTCATTCCCTTTGTTGGACTGGATACACAGGGGGAGCCCAATGGAGAAATCAATGAAGGCACACATCGTCTACTGGGCGCACCGGGTCTCATTGATGCCGACATTCCATTGTTGTCCAGGCATGTGGAGCAGATTCCCCAACGTTTGAATGCACTGGGAATCACATCGATTCAGGACGCCGCGGTGGCACCACAAGTCAATGGTTTGTATGAGCAATTGGTTCGTTCTGGTGATGTGCCCCTGAGAATTCGCTTGGCTCAATACTTAATTCCCGAAGACTACCTGGGGGTGGACGGGCAACTGGATATGACGGCACTGTTGGCGGATGCCCAGGCGACCAGAGACAAATATGCATCGATCGAGAATATCAACGCTAATGCGCTGAAGTTTTTTGTGGATGGTGTGCTTGAAGGGAATCCTTTGGCCAGCCCCCCAACCCTGCCTAATGCGGCGATGCAGCATCAGTTTCATCAGCCTCGCTACCAACTTGACAAAACCAGCGGTCAAGTAAAGCTGTTGGGTTATGTCGATCCTGACAGCCAGCCGTGTAACAACTGGCGAACAGCACCTGTAAAAGATGCAAAAGCGTCTAAGGGTTTCATCGATGCG
>ENA-OSET01005366-OSET01005366.1-sediment-metagenome-genome-assembly--contig:-NODE-5366-length-10863-cov-2.207955_pt1 | contig 10863 bp, 9 predicted proteins | sample MGYA00237882_ERZ534229 | MGnify/ENA primary metagenome ERZ534229 (study PRJEB26408, sample SAMN06266212) | sediment metagenome | isolation source: Hudson Canyon methane seep mesocosm | place: USA:Hudson...
ATTCCAGGGGCGTCGGCCAACCAGTTTGCCCGTGCAATCAGTGATCCGATCGTAAACATCCAAGAAAAAACTGAGGTGTTTAAATTCGACTACACTCACCGTGACATAACAATGTCGTCTTTGAACGTATCTGACCCTGGTTTCTCGGTTTCGTTCAGCGAAGGTAAGATTTCAGTGAATGGCACTGCGAGCTTAGCCACTGCCACTGACGTCTCTTTTCAGATTGGAACAGCAGGCGACATGCGTTCGATTACTGCGAGCGTTCCGGGGCCTACAACTGTGGGGGGTCAATTGGTTTATCAAACCGCCGGTCAGATTGCTGGGCATATTAAAGCCGCAATGGACGTTGCATTAGAGCCAGTGCAAATGGGCGTTGCCACACAAACTAAATTGGCAGATGGAACGCCAGACTCTTCTTACGCGGTTGGGTTTAACTCCCAGACAGAAACATTCACGGTTACTGGCGGGGGAGGTGATGTTAGCGAGGGAACTTTACAGTTCATTCTTAATACCTCAGTCGCTCCGATGGACATAAATGTTACAATTGCTGAAGACGACACTGCGACGCAAATTGCAAAGAAGATTGAGACGGCTGTTTCGGCTGAGTGGGGCAAATTAAATACTTTGGGCATCGCCCCATTTGATGATCCCACTAATGATGCCAGCGGAGCAACTCTTTTGGCTGGAATGGTAATGGATTATATTAAAGCAAAAGGAAGTGTTTCCCCAAAAGTTGAGGGGCGGATTGTTGCTCAGTAAGAGCAAGTCATTTGAAGGCGGGACTCGCTCCCGCCTTTCGATTCTATTCGCCGAGAAATTTTTCCGCTAAAAGAGGAACAATACTATTTTTAATATTTTTTGTGAATTAGAAAATATAGCCACCTCACTCAACACTTCCAAGTTCCTTTGCTACATCAACAAAATGCTGAACGTTCTCAAATGGAGTGCGTTCCAGTAAACCGTGATTAAGGTTAAGGATGTGATTTTTTCGTCCACTTTTCTCAAAACATTTCCGGACTGCTTGAGTGATCTCTTCCTTAGTTCCGTCCGCCAATATTTGATTATCAACATTGCCTTGAAAAATCATTTTCGGAGCTCGTTTTTTGGCTTGAGCCAAATCAATACAATTTCCAACACTCAAAACTGAAGCACCACTTTGAAGCATCAAATCCAGGTGCGGTGATTCTTTGGTGAACAAAATGGAGTGTGCATTTGGCGACAGGGAACTAAAAATTTTCTCATGTGTCGGCTGAACAAATTTTTTATAAATCTCTAGTGGGATAACCTCCGCAAAAGACTCAAATAATTGAACAGCGTGTGCTCCAGATGCAATTTGGAAGTTGATATAGTTCACTGTCATTTCTGTTAACAACTCCAGTAAAGCTTCAGTGATTGCAGGTTGTTCTTCAACAAATGCTAAAACTTCTTCAATTTTCCGATTTGGACTGTTGCCCGCAATCAAAAAAAATGCAAGTGACATCGGCGAGCCTGCAAAACCAAGAACTGGCAATTCTCCCTTGAGTTCAGCATTAAGTCCTTTGAGGATTTGAGCAACGGTTTGCAAGTGTATTTCCGGATCAACTGCGCGTAGTGCTTTTACCTGGGAGAACGTCCGGAGAGGTTTTTCCAAAACCGGACCCGGATCAAAATGGAAACCTGCTCCCATTGGTGTGAGTGGAGTGAGAATGTCCTGAAACATGATGATTGCATCCACTCCAAGACGTTTGGGGAATAATGAAATTTTGATGGCTATTTCAGGATCCGCAAAAAGTTCTTCCAGTGCACGACCGTCATTTTTTCTAAGTTGATTGTATTCAGGATCTGTTCGACCGGCCTGACGCATCATCCATACGGGTATCCGATCCACAGGCAAGTAATTGAGCACACGGATTAATCGATCATTTTTGAATACAGACATTATTCTGTTTCCTGATTTATGAATTATGTTTTTGTGGATACAATACGTTTTTTAGCTCTGCGAAGCTATATTATTTTTAGTACAACAAAGCTGAAATCTGCAACCTTAAAGCAGAAATTCTCTGGACACTTCGAGAAGCTTGCTCCAACATAGAAACATCTTTTTATTTTATTACTACCCATTTCAGACATTATTCAATGGCTAAAACTGTTCCTGACTGCCTGCGTTGCAGCGACACCAGAGTTTTTATCAGCGTTCGTCCACGCGAACGATATGCTCACGCCAGACTTTGTGACTGCGTTTCAAGTCCCTGCAAAACCTGCAAAGGTACAGGTTTCCTCGTAGAGCAGGACAGCTTCCAACGTGATCTTGCTATAACATGCCCGGACTGCGAACAAATCAAAAAACGTGTTCAGCTCTACAACAGTGCCCGCATCCCTCGTCGCTACTTGAACAGCCGACTGAATTCGCAAGATCGAGATTCAGTAAACGAGATGGTATTTGATTTACTTGAAAGCATTTTCCGGCTTCTGCCGCAGCGATTGAGCAATAAAAATAATTTGCAAAACGACACGGAAGACCTGAAAGGCATGGTTCTTATGGGCCCTCCCGGTACCGGAAAAACACACCTAATGACAGGTTTTGTCTATCAATGTACTATTGGTCATGGTATATCCTGCATTTTTCAAAGTTTTGCAGAGTTGCTTTCAGAATTAAGACAGGGTTATTCCGACGGAAAATCAGATATGGAAATTATTGAGCCTCATTTGCAGACTGATATCCTCATCATCGACGATATGGGCAAAGGACGAAACAGTGACTGGGAACTAGGCATTCTCGACATGCTGATTTCTGAGCGCTACAACCGCAATCAAATTATAATGGTCACCACCAATTTTACTGAAAGCGAAGAAAACACACTCAAAGAACAAATCCGCAGTCGAGATAAAACTGAAACAGAACAATTTATCGCCGACACCATTCACAGACGTGTGGGTGAGCGCATTTACTCCCGTTTAAAGGAAATGTGTTATTTCGAAAATTTGATGGGGCAGGATCGTCGAATTACTGAAGATGAACTCGACGAAGAATGATCAAAGCAGGCCCTGCTTTTCATCCAAACCAAACATCAGATTCATATTTTGAATTGCCTGCCCTGAAGCGCCCTTGACCAAATTATCGATGCTGCTTACAATCACACAATTCTGTCCGGACTGATCAGTCTCTGCTCCAATCATGCAGCGGTTAGAATGTACAGTCATCCTTAAATCCGGCAAATCTCCTCCCTCCAAAAAGTGAACAAATTCCTGACTCTCAGCAAATGTTGAAAAACGTTCCAAAATTTCACTTGAAGTAACAGGTTCGCGGAAATGGAGGTAAATCGTGGATAAAATTCCTCGGCTAAGCGGAAGTAAATGCGGTGTCAGGATAATTTCTCCCGTGACATCCGAGCTATACGGGCTGAGGTCTTGCAAATACTGCTGAATTTCAGGCTGGTGCTGATGTGAAAAAACTTTGTAGGCTTTGAAATTTTCATTGACACTTACAAAGTTCGTCACGTCATCTTCAACCCTGCCTCCTGCACCACTCACCCCTGATTTTGCATCAATTATCGGTGGCCGATCTAATTTTCCAAGTAACTCTCCCAACGGCAAAAGCCCCAGCAACGCACCTGTAGCATAACATCCTGGATTTGCAACCAGTCTTGCTGTGGTAATTTCGCTTTTAAAATATTCCGGTAGTCCGAATACGGCTTCTTCCAGCAACTCCGGGGCAGAATGTGATAGCTTATAAAATTTGGAAAAAACCTCTTTGTCCCGTAAACGAAATGCTCCGGAAAGATCAATCACCCGTACACCCTGCTCCAATAAGTTTGGAACCCGTTCCAAGCTGGCCTGGTTGGGGATTGCAAGAAAAACAAGATCGCATCCCGTAACGTCAATATCGTTCGGCTGAAAAACCTGATTGTAACCGGTCAACTCCGGAAAAACATCTTTGACTTTCTTCCCTTGATACTTACTGGAAGTCAGTAGTTCAACAGACGCCTCATCATGACTTTCCAGCAAATACAGGAGTTCCCGTCCGGATAAACCTGCTGCTCCAATTATTCCAATTCTTACCATTTAGCCAAAGACCTCTTCATAAAGTTCAGGATTAAAGCCCACAATAAATTCATTGCCAATTCTCCAGGTTGGAGCACGCAGGTTTCCACTCGGACCAATTACATCTTTCAAAATATTTGCTTTGTCATCAGAAGCAGGATTCCACTCCTGCCTTTTTTTACCTTTACCGGTTAAAATAAGACTTGCAGACTCCATCAGTTTCCAGGCTTCCTGGCTGTTTATCTTTTCTTTGTTGGCAAAAACACGTGTTTCTACTGAAATATTTTTTGCGTCAAGAACCTCTTGCGCTCGCTTACAGGATGTTCAACCATTCCTGAAATAACCCCAATTTATTTGTTTGCTCATTTTCCCTTTCAGATATTGTGTTTTTTCAAATCATTATCGTGTTTAAAGTCTAGCTGGTGCGGGTCTCACAATCAAATCCTTTCCATTATTTGCCACAGAATTAACAAACATGATTTTCAGCGGATGCGGCCAACACGAATTGAAAGCGGCCACTTTACATTTTTCTTTTCAACAGGTTCACCCCAAACTGCTTTTAAACGATCCAATATAACTGCAATCGGATCACTTCCCTTGCGTTTTTTATAATTTGTCACCGCAGACCAACTGCTGAGAAAACCGAGCATATTTTCAAAATCCCATGTCGACATCAGTTCAATTTTTGGAGCACGAAATTCACGAAATGGGAAAGATAATGTTCTGTAGCCGGTATCAACCAAACGACGTTCCGGATCCCAGTAATTGCCTAAAATATCTTTATACAAACAATCTATTTCGCGGTCAACATCCGGATTTATCCTGAATAATTTGTAGGACCAACAGGCAAGCACGCCATATCTTTTTAGGACCCGCTCGGCTTCTGCGTAAAAAACTTCAGTATCAAACCAGTGAAGAGCCTGCGCCACAGTAATTAAATTAACACTACGTCGCTTGAGTGCAGGAGCCTGTTCGTTGGCAACAGCATAACTGATGTTTTCCAGAGGAAAAGCATTTAGAATTTGGGTGGAGCTTGCATCCGTGGCATAAACCTGATCAAAGTACAAAGCAAGTTTTTGTGCGGACTGACCATTTCCTGTCCCAGCGTCCCATGCCAGTTTGTGTTCTCGGCATTCACCAGCCAGGTAGCGAAAAAGGGTTTCAGGATACAAAGGACGATAAGCGGCATATGCTTTGGATTGCGTTGTAAAATTGTCTTTGAATGCTTTTGGATTTTTATGAAACTTGGCCTTTAATCTCATTTTAGAACGAATAACTTTGGGTTGGTAAAGTAAGCATATTTTTTCATCCCTCTCACCAGTGTCCGATCAAAATTCCCATATTTTCATCCCTCTCAACCCCCATTTCAAACAGAAAATCATGTTCCATTTCTGTACGAATCAAGCGCTCCCTGAACCAGGTAAATAGCTGTTCGTGCATTTCCTTGCCCACAGCTTGATATTCCGGATCGGCTCCTAAATCATAAAATTCTTCCGGATCATTTTTCAGATCAAAAAGTTGCGGACTAAATTTTTCATGCAAAATGTATTTCCAGTCCTTGGTGCGAATCATGTGAGCGCGGCAATCGTAAGGATGCAAATTCAACGAAACACGGGGACCTCGATCGCTGTAATCAATTTGGCTGATAGTGTATTCCCGTTTATTATCCGGATCTAAAATTCCGCGTGTCAGGGGAAGCAGTGATTGCCCTTCCATGCGCTGTTTGCATATATTACCGCCGGCAAATTCAACCATGGTCGGGACAATGTCAACAGCCTCCACAAATTCGTGATTCACTGTGCCCCTTGTCGATTCTGCATAAGTTTCCGGATCACAAACAATTAACGGAATTCTGACAGACGGTTCGTGAAACAAGTCTTTCTCCCCCAACCAGTGATCACCCAAATAATCCCCATGATCTGCTGTCAAAACAATCAAAGTTGAGTCCATTAATTTTTTGGATTTCAGCATTTCAAAAACACGGCCCAAATGATCATCAATTTGTTTGATCAGTCCCATATAGGTCGGAACCACACGTTCCCGGACTTCATCGCGTGAAAAATTTTGGCTGTAAGTTTGTTCATGGAATGCTTTAAATACCGGATGCGGAGCTTGAAGTTCGTCCGGATTACGAACAACAGGCAAAATCTGATCTTTACAGTAAAGCGAATGGTACGGAGCCGGAACGAGATACGGCCAGTGCGGTTTGATGTAACTAAGATGCAAACACCATTGATCATTTGGGTCTACTCCGGACAAAAATTCCAGAGCGCGGTCTGTGGTAAATGCAGTTTCGGAATGTTCTTCAGCGACGGCTGCCGGCAGATTTGCGTTTCGCATTTGCCAACCACTGACTTTTTTGCCGTTGACATCATAAGCACTGTTGGCCCAACTTTCCCAAAGATTTTCACCGTCATATCCGTTGTAACGCAAATAATCATTGTAAGCTAAATCATCGGGAACAATCTCGTCAGGATATATTCCAGCAAAATGTTCATAATGTTCAAATCCTCCTTGCGCCAGCCGTTGACCAAGATTTGAGCGTTGATCAATTAGCAAACGAGCCAGTGCATCCTGATTGGCTCTAGCTTCAGACTTTCCAACCAGAACAGTACGATAATTGATTTTTTGAAGATAATCGCCCAAAGAAAGTTCCCCTAGTTTTAGCGGGTCTGCGTTGACCAAAGCTCCGTGTGAAGCAAGGTAACGTCCGGTGTAAAAACTGGCTCGCGAAGGACCGCAGAGCGGGGCCTGGCAATAGGCACTCGAAAAACGTACTCCCCGCTCGGCAAGTCGGTCGATGTTGGGCGTTTCAAGAAACGGATGTCCATAGCAGGAGAGATAATCCGCCCGTAATTGGTCACACATGATGAATAAAATGTTTTTTCGCATATCCTACTCGTTAAAAAATTCTGCTGTGTTTTTGAATCAATTTTGCAAAAATTCACAGATCCAGCGTGCCCATAAATTTGCATCGGGGACTTCATCCCGGAGACGGGAGCGTCCGTATTCCATTTCTTGTGGATTTTCTCCGAGAAGCAAAAGTTCTTTGATGAAATTTTCCATTGCTCTGCGAGGTTGTTCCGGATGACCTTGCAGTGCCAACACCGAATCCCCAATCACAAAAGCACTATTTTCACAAAGTTCGGAATGCCCGATGAGTTGAGCGTTTTCCGGAAGAACGGAAACATGATCTTGGTTGATATGGAAAATTTCACATTTCATTTGGGTGGGCTTCATCCAAGATTGTACGTCCACAATATCAAATGATTCCGCTCCTAAAAGCCAACCGTCTCTGCGTCGTTCAACCGTTCCTCCAAGAGCGCTCGCAATCAATTGATGGCCAAAACAGATCCCGACTAATTTTTTTTGTGAAACCAGACAATCCCTGACAAACTGCTGTAATTTTTCAATCCACAAATGTCCTTCATTGACACTGCAAGGGCTACCTGTAATGAGGTAAGCATCATAAGAATATAATGATTCCGGCCATTCATTTTCAGCCACAAAAAATTGATCCAATGTCGCATCTGGCATCAGTGGAGTCAGAAAGTCTACAAATTTTTCGGATTCCGTAATTCCCAGATCCGTAGACCAGTAGCTTCGAGGAACCGTATCCAATATTCCAAGTTTCATTTGTTTTCCATTCCTAAGTAAACAGGTGATTCATCCGGAATAAGGACGTAATGCATCAAACAGTACTTTGAGCAATCAGCGCTATCCCGTAACGAGACTGTATTTCAGGAACAATGGCTACCAGCATCCCTTCTACAATTCCGTTCAAAGCTACTACCGAAAAATACTGCTATCCACTTTCCTTCAATTCGTTCTTCTAACATAAAAAACCTCGTTTAATTTTCCTATTTAGATCAGTAAAACTACTTGATGTTCCATCATTTATCAACTTCAATAAAATAATCATTGAAATTATTACAAAACTAATTTATCTTCTATCTGTTTTTGATATTCGTTTTATACAGAATTTTAACTAACCATATCCTTTTTATCATTTTCAGCCTTATGAACAATCGACCTTACACCTCATCTAGGTAGATTAAAGAAGTCGAACCGCTTTGAGCGAAGTGCTTATACCGCTTGATCCGATTGGGACGCATCTATAAAAAACCGTTTATGTACAACACCAATTTTCTCGCACAACATCTACGCGCCGCCTCGCTTGGCAGGGATAATTCTACCTTCATTCGTTTGCATGAAACAGACAACACGATCAGTTTCCAAGACTTTTTTCAAAACGCTGAACGCATCGCCTCTGTACTGATCAACTCCGGAATTCAACCCGGAGACAGGGTGGCGGTGCAAGTCGAAAAATCGGTTAGCGCACTCGAACTTTATATGGGAACAGTTTTGGCCGGATCAATTTTTCTTCCCTTAAATCCAGCTTATACTCCTGCAGAAATTGAATATTTTCTGTCTGACGCACACCCAGCCCTATTTGTTTGTGATCCTTCAAAAATAGAGATGCTAGCCAATATCGCCGAGACCTGCGGAGTTACGCAAGTCTGGACACTAACTGACGAAAATACGGGGTCTCTGGTCGAGGCACGAAATTCCGAATCTCCCGGATTCAGAGGAATCGAAAGGGGACCGGATGATTTAGCTGCCATTCTGTACACCTCCGGAACTACTGGCCGCTCCAAGGGAGCGATGCTGACACATCGGTGCCTCCATTCAAACGCGGAAGCACTCGTGGACACCTGGCGTTTCGGCGCGAATGATGTGCTGATTCACGCTCTGCCGATATTTCACACTCACGGTTTATTTGTTGCCACCAATGTTTCCCTACTGTCAGGTTCTTCCATGATTTTTATGCACAAATTTGACACAGACGGAATTTGTCAGCGCATGACAGAGGCCAGTGTTTTAATGGGTGTTCCGACCTTTTTTCACCGTCTTTTGCAAAATCAGGAACTGGAACAAGCCTCAAAAAATATGAGGCTTTTCGTTTCCGGTTCGGCACCGCTGCTGGCCCAAACTCATGTGCTCTGGCGTGAGCGCACTGGACACGCGATTCTGGAGCGCTACGGCATGACCGAAACCAACATGAACACTTCCAATCCCTACGACGGTGAACGGCGGGCCGGTACTGTCGGTTTTCCGCTTCCCGGAGTTGAGGTGATTGTTACTAACCCGGAAAACGGACAAATTTTGCCGTCCGGAGAAATTGGAGTGCTTGAAGTTCGTGGGCCGAATGTGTTCAAAGGCTATTGGGAAATGCCGGAAAAAACCTCCGAAGAGTTGCGCGAAAACGGTTTCTTTATCACCGGTGATCTTGGTACAATCAGCGAAGACGGTTATGTTTCCATTGTTGGACGCTCAAAAGATGTAATTATTTCAGGAGGTTATAACATATATCCAAAAGAAATCGAGGTTTTGCTTGATGGGCTGGACGGAGTATTGGAATCAGCACTAATCGGGATACCACATCCAGATTTTGGTGAAGGTGTAGTGGCTGTTATTGTCCCTCAATCCGGAGCAAAACTAATTCAAGAAGATATCATGTTGAAACTGAAAGACCAAATCGCCCGTTTCAAACATCCCAAGCGGATTGTTTTTATCGACGAACTTCCGCGCAACACGATGGGGAAGGTACAAAAAAAAGATCTGAGAGAACGTTTTGCAAGGTTGTTCTGATTATTATGAACAACTTATAGATCGGGTGGGTTCTAAATACATGGAAGCTTTTTGGTGATTCATTGATTCAGGTTTGCATCATCCTGCAATTCTGAGAGGATGGAACGCCCCATCGAATTGTCTGCCAAAGGTCTGGTCAAATCTCCTAAAACGTCCAGTTGCGTCTTGAGAGCTTGAGAATCCTGCCCCTTCATGCTTTGTCGTACTACATCAATTTGCTTCTGGATTTCATCACGGGACGTCTCTGACAAGTCATTTTCAGCCACATCCCAACATTGTTCAATTCCACGGAAAACACGCTCTGCAGTTTGACGGAACTCTATCAACTGGCGTTCATTAAAGTCATCAACGGCATGTTCAAAGGAATCCTCCATGATTCTTTCTATTTCAAACTGGGTCAAACCGTGAAATGGAATTACCTCTATTTCCGCCTTTTTACCGCTGCGTTTTTCAATTGCAGAAACAGTGAGAATTCCGTTTGCATCCACACGAAACATGACTTCTACCAGCGGTAATCCAGCTTTCATTGGAGGAATACCCCGTAATTTAAACTGACCTAGTGCACGACAATCTTTAATTAATTCACGTTCCCCCTGAAATATATTAACGTCGATCGAAGTCTGATTATCAACATTTGTAGTAAAAGTTTCGCTTTCTTCAATCGGAATAGTGGTGTTTCCAGTGATGATTTTACTGAATGTTCCACCCAGAGTTTCAATGCCCAAAGCCAGAGGAATGACATCGAGCAGCAAAAAATCGCGACGACCGCCCGCCAGTAAATGTCCCTGAATTCCAGCACCAATTGCTACAACTTTGTAGGGATCAATCGCCACGTGCGGTGGGCGTCCAAAAAATGATTCTATCTGTTTACGCACAGCCGGTATAACAGTTGAACCTCCAACCAGTACGACCTCGTCAATTTTTTTCACTGAAAGTTTTGCTTCACGCAAAACATGACGACAACTTTCAAGCGTCTGCTCTATCATCGGTGCTATCAAAGACTCAAATTCTTCTAATTTAAAAACACCAGAAAATGACATACTCTTTTTTGAAAAGTCCAGTGAGTAATCCGTTTCAGGTGAAAGACTAAGTTTTATTTTGATGAACTCGGCGGTTTTTTTTAATATTTGTTTGGACTCCGGATCATCAAACTCTGCATCAGGATGTTCCTGATGAATCCGGTCTTTCAAT
>ENA-OSET01005367-OSET01005367.1-sediment-metagenome-genome-assembly--contig:-NODE-5367-length-10862-cov-3.262587_pt1 | contig 10862 bp, 5 predicted proteins | sample MGYA00237882_ERZ534229 | MGnify/ENA primary metagenome ERZ534229 (study PRJEB26408, sample SAMN06266212) | sediment metagenome | isolation source: Hudson Canyon methane seep mesocosm | place: USA:Hudson...
CATGCACTAGCGATAGCTATCTCTAAATCAGTCCAAGCACCGATGATAGATCTATTAGGAGAGGAGGCAGAGATAATTCCCCCCCATAACCACTTGTTTTAGACAATAAAAAACCCCAAATAATGGGGTCTTAGATATCTTGGTGCCGACGGGCGGAGTCGAACGTCGCCACTAAAACACTCTTTGCACAGACCTAACGGATTGATTTAATAAGAATTATTAGGTTCGACACAAATGATCCCAACAAAAAATTGTGTACCATTTGTGTACAGCGAAAAGTTTACTCTATTCTAAGAAAACTGCAACTCAAGTTTTGGGCACTTAATAGTCTCCTACAATGAGGCTATACAAGCCCTTGTTCAAATATCACCACAACAAACCTCACTTCCCATTATAAAATATATTTAATAACTCATTGATATTTAATGGTTTTTATTTGTTTTTGCGTCGACATTCTGTATAATAATAATTTTAAAGTTTACATCGGATTATTGGCAGTCGAGATATTAATCATTTTATTATAGTTCTAGTCTAATTATTGAGTCAGTAGCAACTGCTTTAATCCCTAATTCTGAGGTTTTAAAGTGATCAATAATTTAATTGCGGTAGCAAGCAGCTATACGTCCCAACTCATTAATCATGCTCTGCATAATAGTGCAAATGATTCATCATACAAAAATTACATACAGTACATCTCTGCAGACACGCAGAAACTAGAACAACTAGTAAAACAGTACCCATCTTCTATTCTCTTCCACAATCCCAAATTATTGCTATCAACTGCACAATATATTGTCGATTCATTACGGAAAATCAGCAATCTTAGTCAATTGCATAAAACACCTATTTATTTTGATATACCTTGCCCCGACAAGCGAAGAGCCATAAGCCTAAAATGGTGGCAATATCAGTTAAACAAAGTCTCTCGTCGTGATTATGAAATGCTAAATTATCACTTTGAAAAAGTCTCTTCTAAAAAAGCTAAATACGCATCAAACTTACAAGTGAGAAACTACATATTGCGTCAGCAGGCGACAGCTAAGTGGATGAACCGAACCTTCATACAAAATGATGGTATCACTCTGAGTCTGGCAAAGTGTTCAAAATCGAATTATGCCCAAAATTCTGAGACATTTACTATTCTGAAAGGATTAGGAAATTATGCAGATAGCTTGACGGGCTATGATTGGACTTTTATTACTCTCACAGCTCCACTTGAATTTCATTCATCCCCCAAATATGGAGATTCAAAGTGGGATGGTTCTTCTGCAATAAATTCACACAATTATCTACAAAAAGGCTGGCACAGATCACAATCCATTTTATACAAAAATATGATTCATCATTTTGGAATTAAAGTATCTGAACCGCATCAAGATGGATGCTCACATTTTCACCTTATCGTCTGGCATAAAAAGAATGAATACGATGCTATTGTAGATGCTTTTAGCCAACAATTTTCTCCTAAACAAATTAAGTTTAGACGCAATAATGGAATGTCTTGTGCCAGTTCATATATAGCCAAATATATTAGAAAGTCTGATGATTACGATCCAAGCAGTCCTATTGTTCGCGTTGCATCTTGGCGCTGTTGTTGGGGTATTAGGTCATTTCGTTTTTTCGGAATTGATAACCAAATAACAAAATGGCGAGAATTAAGAAAAATAGAACATGATACTTCTGCAATATGGAAAGCTGCAAAGGCAGGAGATTTTGCTTCTTATTTATCTTTATTGTCAGATAGCGATACTACGCTTTTAAAACAATCATCTATTAATAAATATGGAGAACGGTATAAAAAAGTAATCGGAATTTAAATCGGTAATATCTCATATATCACTCACTCAAAAGATGATGGCTTGACACCTTTTCTAGATCTAAATACGGTTGCTTTTACACCTAGTTATTCAAGTACAGGCTATAACTTTCCCTATAAAAACAAGTCAATATTGACAAAAAACAACTCTCCACCTACAAAATAGAAAACTGTATTTATTTTTACCCCAAAGTGTCAAGAGCTGATTTATTTTCAGAGAAGCCGACTCAGTCCTAGATTATTACAAGAAAAACTTCTTAAAATTAATCATCTAAAACACCTTCCAAATCTGCAATTTTAGATGCTTGAAAAAATTGTACATCACTATCAAGCGCTTCAAAATGAGCTATGCCACACTTGATCTTATCTCGTTCTGCCATTCGTAGATCTTCATCAAACAAACTACTTTTAGTTTCAATAACAAAATATAGTTTTTCCTGCTCATCTTGTTTAACAAGAACAGCCCAATCAGGATTGTATGAACCAAGAGGAGTATCAATTTTGAACCACGCTGGAAGCTTCGTATACAGCTTCACATCAGGGTTTAACTCCATTCCCTGGGCAAATGAAGATTCGGTATCTGAATCATATACAATATGTGAATAAACACTTTTATTCACCTCCATCATATTTTGTTCTAAATAGCCTTTTAACTCCTGCTCTTCAAAGAGTTCTTGTGAAAAACAGCTATGCTTATCTAGTTCTTGCTCAATACAACTCTTATTACTTATTCTTTCATACTTAATACCATCGACTAATGCGTGCATTTTTTTACGCTGAATAATCTCTAATGTTTTTTCAACAAACTTCTGAGGATTCTTAACAAAATCTTTCAGTTTCCCACTTTCTAATAAGATTCTAGCTATTGTTTTACGGGTAAGTTGTGTTTTATTTTGTAGGTAAGTCAGTACATCAGGCAATGATTGATAATGTGCATCATAAGTCTGCGTTATTTCTTCAACCACATGACTTGAAACGCCTCCACGATCAATATCCAATTCAGCCAAACCTGTTCTGAATTTAGGTTTTGAAATTACCATGTTATATTTCATTTCTTGAATACAGTCGGCAATCAGCTTCTCAACATCGAAGCTCACTTGATAAATAGTTCTATGCTTTATTCTATGCCAAAGATCTTGAAAGTCCGCACCTAACAGAACTTCTTTTTTCAATGTTGCAGTTTTAACGTTCCGAGCATCTTTCACATCAAGCCCACCTGCTATTTTCTTCAATATAGCTTGGATAGAGGACTTATATGATTCATATATTTCAGGTAATTCTAATGAATCTAATTTTAAAGCTGTTTTTAATTTATCTTGTATTTTTCCCTGAGCATCAACCATTTCATCTGCTTTTAAATGTTCCCATAATGATATTGATGCTTCTTGTCCCAAGAAGACAACATCATTACCTTCTCGCTTAATGATTATATTTGCAAAAGCGTGATCTTCAATAACACCAAACTTAATACCTTCTTCTTTCTCAATTTCTGTTTGAAGAGCTACTGTAAATTCATTGTAAGACTCGTTTACAATTACCGTAAGCGTATTGACAGAAAAACCAGTATCAACAATGCGATTGCCCGTATGATCAACGGCTAAACGTAAACCACGACCGATCTCTTGTCTTTTCTTAATAACTGAGCCCGTCTCATTTAATGTACAAATCTGAAATACATTGGGGTTATCCCAACCTTCTCTCAACGCTGAGTGAGAAAAGATAAAACGTAATGGTGTTTTTAGATCTAATAGCGTTTCCTTCTCTTTCATAATCAAATCATAAATAGACGCATCAGCCAATGTATTACCATTAGTATCTTTCAAAACTCCTTTTTTATCTTTTGAAAAGTAGCCGTTATGTACCTGTTCAGCCATAGCATCTATATCAACTTCTTTGAATAATGAGTCAAATTTTCCAGATTTGGCAAGCTTCACATACTCCTCTTCAAACATCTGGGCATATTTTCCTGCTTGAGGATTACCGTCGTCATCATAGGCACGATAATTTGCAACACGGTCAATAAAAAACAAGCTTAAAACCTTAATTCCTTTTGGTAATAACACCATTTCTTTTTCAAGATGCTTTTCAATTGTTTTAGATATTTGTAATCGTTTCAATGCATTATCATCTGCTCCACCGATACTTTCACCTACATGTATCAAACCTGATTGTGAAGTAAAGTCAATCCAACTATTCCCTTCGGCTACTGAAATATCTTTGATGATATAACCTTCATATACATCACGTTTAGAGAGTTCAAATAAATCAGCCCCCTGCTTTAACCATTTTTTCTCACGTTTAATAGCTCCTTTCTTGGTGAAGCTATCAAATTCAACATACGCTTCTATTCCTTTGGTATTACGTACCCTTAACAACTTCACATAAGGATTATTATGATCATCCTCAGGTAGAACAGGCAAAACAGCTATTTGCTTCACCAGTTTCTGCTGATAAGCATCTACAGCATCTAATTTATAGATAGGTAAATGCTTATCTCGGTGCGTAGCAGAATAGCGTAGTGTGCATAAAGGATTAAGAGAAGCAATTGCTTTTGCTGAATTTGCAGTTGTGTCAACAGATTGAGGCTCATCAATAATCACAATAGGATTAGTTTTTGCAATCAGATCAATGGGCTTCATTCCCTCCAATCGGTCATTTACACGGTGAATGATATTTGCTTTATCTACTTTGGTTTCATCAACAAAACTTTTACGAAAAGCATCAATATTAATCACCATAATTTGAATATGGCTAGACTCAGCAAAAGCACGAACTTGTTCTAAATTACTAGAATCATAAATAAAGCTCTCAACACTCGTGCCTTTATACAATTCGTCCAAGTGCGACTTGGTGATTTCTAGAGATTTATTAACACCTTCTTTGATCGCAATAGAGGGCACAACAATAATAAACTTAGTCATCCCATAAGATTGATTCAATTCATAAATACTTCTCAGGTACACATACGTTTTACCCGTCCCCGTTTCCATCTCAACCGTATAATTTAAATGAGATTTATCAATACTTGAAGAAGGCTTCAAACCATTTTTCAATTGCACATTTTTTAAGTTATCAAGCAACTCATCTTGGCTTAAAACTAAATAATTAGCAGTACCATCCTGACTAACAGGATCAAAATCCATCCCTATTTGCTGTTCCTGACCTGATTTAACAGGAATAGAGTATTGAGGCATAGAGAAGGGAGCAGCACAACTTTCTTGTCCGTCAAACAAGCTTACAACAGCTTCCCAAGCCCGACGTTGGTGGTCAAGGTTATTATCAAACTGGAATTTCATTATTATTTCCTAGTATCTAATTAGCTATAAATCTAGCTTAATTAAATCTTTGTTTTATGTATTCTTGAGCCTGTCCACCAACTAACTCAGAAGTTGCAGCACCAGTTCTAACGAAAAACTTTTCAGTATTTCCATCCTTAACAAATACTGCTGATTTTGCTGGTGAGCACTCTATAGAAAACACCCTTACGTCCTCGTAATCATCAAATTTAGGGTGCATATACATCATATACTGAGGACCAATTCGATCTTTTATCAAGTTAATTAAATGAAGGTACATTTTATCTTCATTAGGAAAACCATCGATTTCAATACCAACAGGACTTCCATCATCGGCAACGCCGATAATAAGAGTGCCTCCACTACGATTTAGAAAACCAGCCAAGGTTTTTAATACTGCTAATTCCATTTTGGAATCTTTTTCATTGGTATGGAGGTTTACCCGTAAGGTCGATTTAAATTCAACGCCAGTATTTTCTTGTTGTGCAACAAGATCATTAATCGAAATCTCATTATCTAATAGCGTATCACCTCCATTTCCTGACAATAATTCATATGCATTTGAAATGTTTGCAGACATCAGCCCCCTTCTTTCTTTCAAGAATTGACCATATTCCATCGTTTCCCATCCATCAGGTAATGCGTGCCATTCACACATTTTTTGCATTTCTTTACTATTGAATCGTTCCTGCATTAACGGTAAATATTCAGTCGGTGGTAAATCTGATATTTTTGTATTGTCGCCCCACTCGACCATTGTAAAATTCGCAATTTGATTTATTTCTCTATTGTCATTCACCCCAATAGATTTCAAGTATGCTTTGGGGAATAGGTGGTGTCTTTCAATACTGGCTCGTTTGGCTTGTGTTGATGGCTCCATCAAATCACTTATCTTTTGATTTGAAAATAGAACATTCGCCCCTAATAAATTCAACGACGCAAAATAAGCAAACATTGAAGGACTTCGTGCTGAGGAGGTTGCCAAATCAGAAGGAAGCGTGATTGACCAATAATCTGAACTTAATGTTTCAGTACAAAGCCTTTCGAAAACATTTACAAAGTCTTCTGCTGATTCAACAACTCTGAACCTAGCCAAATCAAATTCCATTTTTGATTCAGGAGAGCTTGAAAAACGACCTGTAAGTGCTGTCATAAAAAACCATCTGGCAATTAATTTTCGTAATTTAAACTCATCGACCTTATATTCAGTACGTCCCATTAGATACAACATATAGGCAAACAATAAATTACTTTCAGAGCTGATCATTTTTCCACTTCTAAACCCTGCTTGTTTCACAGCTTTTAAGAAGTCGTGCCAATACTGAACATTTAATACTTTATTTTGTGCATCTTTCAACAGTTCAAACTGTGCCTCTCTTCGACTAACACTATATTCTTCTGTCTCAAGATCCTTTCCTCTCAAAATAGAATATACATATTTTAGTCTAGCTCGTTTAAAAGCGATTCCAACACTAACCCGTAGTAGTTGATCAGGGTCTGGCTGGATATAATAATTAAAAGGTGAAGCCTCGCCCGTTGTTGGTTTTCTTGATTTATAACAAAACTCTTCTAACTGCTTGCGACCTTCATCCCAGAAAACAGACATTAAAGTAAGAATAAAGTCTGCCTGATTTAATTTTTTACCTTCACTGTTAATCCGTACAAACACATCTGACACTTGCTCTTCATTAACACTTGCAGCAAGCTCTAAAACGGTAAAAGAATACCCAGATAGGTTGCTCAATTTTATTATTGAGTTTTGTATTTTGCTTTTATCTTCATCTGAGATAGGGTTAGTCTCATCATCTATTCCTTTAAGATAAGACTCAACAACATCAAACAAATTAACTCCAGCCTCCCATAAAATTGAGATATTAGAAATATACGATTTATCTCTTCGTATAGCTGCATCAGCTACTTCAAACTTTTCTGTTAATGGATTAAATGCAATTTCAATTAATTCAGAATCATAATTCTCTCTTATTACTGGAACAGCTTTAAACACAGCATAAAGTGATGTTAGTCTCTGCTGACCATCAACAATTAATAATCGAGGGGCTTTTTGCTTAATATTACTACCGATTGTTTTTGTATCACCAGAAGAACCACTTTCCCAGAACAAAAAATACCCTACAGGATACCCCTTATACATAGAATCAAATAAATTCCTAACCTTTGCATTCTTCCATACAAAAGGTCTTTGAATATCGGGCAAGCCGATATCACCATTATCGATTCCACTCAGTAAATCACTTAATGGTTGATCTACCTTTTTAAATACTGTTTCACTCAAAATATATATCCTTGTTAACGCATTAAACAATCATCAATGTAGGAGTAAATTGACTATCCCTCATTAACCTTCCCTATTGCATCCGTACTATTTTTAATAATTTCTACAACATTCGTATTTTTGGCTTCCGATGTGCTTCCATCAATAAATCCACTCGATGCTAGTGTGAAAATTGACCGAGTAGTTTCAAGTAAAACAGCATCCCTAGTATTAGGGTCATTACTCGCTTTAATAAATGCCTGAAACGTCAATAACGAATTAGCTCGATGTTTATTAACGCTAACTTGGTGCATCAATGCTTTATATATTTTCCCAGTCCATAATGTTGCTGTAAGAAAAACAACGATAATGATTAATTTAGTTGATAACACCTGTACTATCTGAGCAGCTGTGGCTTCATTAGGGATGCTCAATAACAGATATGAACCAATCGTCGCGAGAAAAGTAAAGAAAGCCAATCCTATAGTTGTTTTTAACCATGTAGCGGCTGTTTTTTCCAGTTTATCCGCTTCTCCGCTAAAGTTTGAAGTGAAATGCCCAACCCCTACACTTGCAGATGCTTCTTTCGCAACCTGAACTATATCGTTTATTTCTTCACTTTTCTCACGAGCCTCTTCTTTAGTATTCTCTAATACTTGGTTTGCTTGCTTAACAGATGAATTCAATTCACTAATATTTCTTTGGACATCACCCTTTTGATAAGCAAGGTAGGGTATCCATAAATGGGCACTAGTATAGAATGCATCTGTTTCTGTTTTTATATGTGTTGAAATTGCTTCTTGCTGGCCTGTTGGATTAGCTCCATCAATAGAAAAGTCCCTTATCTCGACTAACCTTGCTTGCAATGGTGTTAAAGCATTACTCAATTTTGTTAATTCGACTTCAGGAAGTAATTCAACAGGAAGTGTCAGAAAGTGATTGAGCATATCAAATAATTTTTGTATTTCACTCTCAGCATCTAAAAAATTGATTTTCCCCCAATCACCAGACTCTAATAGTTCTTCAATACTTGTTTGTAAGCAGTCATCAATTTGACTGTTAAAATTTCTGATACTTTCTTCCAAAGCCATTAGTTCAATTCCTTACTTTTTAAATACTAAGGACATCTTCGATGCCATATTGTTTTAGGTGCTGGATAGCATTGGTTTTAACCGTATCATCAGAAAAACTGGTATCACGGAAGACAACACGCATAAGTGGTATATCATCTGTTTTTAATTCGGCAATGGCTTTCACAGTATCTAAATCAATACCTTCATCAAAGCACGCTACCAAAGCGCCTCCAGCAACTAACCACGCTTGATGGTTATTGATTGTGATTGATTCAACAGGGTATGTCAGTGGTAAACCATATTTAATCAAGACTTCATACAATAAGTCTTCACTAGTACGATCTTCAATAATATTATCTACCGCAGCTAATAAATCAGTTTCAATATTTTCTAAATCTGGTTGCCATTTTTTTATATTGGAAGTATCAAGTTTAAACACCTTAAACCCTAAGTCTACTTGTGTCTCAGGGTATTCTAATTTTATTTTTTTAGCTGCACGACGAATTCTCTCTTTTGAGATCTCAGTAATAGTGTTGTAGCCTGATTTTCGAGCATCAGATTTTTCGAGCGTTAATTCTGGTATCTGTACTGAAATGCATTTTCGGCTCCCTTCATCTATAGCATTCAATAACATTACTGCGTGTGCTGTAGTTGACGACCCTGAAAAGAAATCCAATACAATGTCATTTTTACCTGTTGATAATTGAAGACACTTTTTCAATAAATTGATTGGTTTAGGTGTATCAAATGTTGGAACCGCCTCAAATAACTTATTTAGTGATTGTTTTGCTTCTTGTGTATGACTAACTTCATCAAATTTCCATATAGTTTGAGACACTACACCTTGCTTGACATCTTTTAGAAACCGTTTCCTCCTAGGTTTAGCATTTCCATCCTTTCCAAAAAGTACCTCGCCATTACCTATTAACTCCAACATTTCAGTTTCAGGATGTCGCCAGCTTGTTCCAGCCAAAGGTTTCCAGACCTTACCTGTCGGTGAAATAATTTCATAAATACTATTTTCACGGTGTTCCATTCTCAATAGATCTGTTGAAATCCATTCTCCTCGAGGATCATTATCTGGATTTTTATACCTCGCATTGTGTTTATCGCTTCTTTCCAAAAGGTTTAACTGTAGTTTTTGTTTATCTTTTGTATATACCAATATGTATTCGTGTTCACTTGAAAAGTATTTAGAATCATTCTTAGGAGCAAATGTTTTTTGCCAAGCAATCGTATCTAATGAATTGTCTTCCCCAAAAATTTCTTCACATATTTTTATAAGGTTATGTACTTCATTATCATCAATGGAAATGAAAATCACACCATCATCTTGTAATAGGTTTCGTGCTAATTTAAGACGTGGATACATCATATTCAGCCAGTTTGAATGATATCGTCCTGAGCTATCAGTATTAGTAGTAAGTGGATTTCCTTCTTGATCTACTTGTTCAGTAAGTCGTTTATAGTTAGCAAGGTTGTCTTTAAAATCATCCTTATAAACAAAGTCCTTACCCGTATTATAAGGCGGGTCAATATAAATCATCTTTACTTTATTAAAGTAAGATTTCTGAAGCAACTTTAATACTTCAAGATTATCGCCTTCAATAAATAGGTTTTCAGTCGCCTCCCAGTCAACAGATTCTTCTTGGCAGGGTCTGAGCGTGCCTAGTGTAGGGGTAGTTGCAATACGTTTCGCTTGCTCTTTACCATTCCACGTAAACTGATATCGCTCACTATCCTTTTCAACAACCACACCCAGCTCTGCTTGTAAGGCATCAAAATCAATCTTTCCTTCGGTGAACACATTGGGGAAGATCTGTCTGAGCTGTTCAATATTATGCTCAGTTAGATCCATACTTTCACCCGCAATATTTTTCATGTCAGATTGTTGTGTCATCATTTATTCCAGTTATACCTAATTGATTTCAGATATGTTTTATATGTTTTGCTAAAAAATAATTATTTACTTATAATGCTTACAAAGGTTCCCACCTGCTGATAAGACTCCAAGGGAGGCTTCCTTCGGGATAGGCAGGTTGGGTCATTTTTTATTTTCCATTATGTTCATAATCTCCAGCCCATAATTCTAGAACAGCCGGTAATATCTCTTGCATGTATTGCCAAGCGTCAGATTGCTTCAAGCCCGGTTTCATCCGATCAAATTCTCTCTGATAAGCACCTGAACCAATTCCAAATTCTAGTCTACCTCCACTTATCAAATCAAGAAAGGCTGCTTCTCCCGCTAAATTAATAGGATGCCAATAAGCAGCGGCGGCAACAGCTGTACCTAATCTTATACTTTCTGTCTCAGCAACCCACCAAGTTAATATTTGAAATGGATTAGGTGCAATAGTCATTTCTAAAGCATGATGCTCCGCTGCCCAAACAGTATTGAACCCACC
>ENA-OSET01005371-OSET01005371.1-sediment-metagenome-genome-assembly--contig:-NODE-5371-length-10858-cov-10.751136_pt1 | contig 10858 bp, 10 predicted proteins | sample MGYA00237882_ERZ534229 | MGnify/ENA primary metagenome ERZ534229 (study PRJEB26408, sample SAMN06266212) | sediment metagenome | isolation source: Hudson Canyon methane seep mesocosm | place...
CTTGGTGGTATTAAAGATATGCGTGGTACACCAGATGTTCTTTTCGTATTAGATGTTGGTTACGAAAAAAATGCAGTGAGCGAAGCTAGAAAATTGGGTATTCCAGTTGTTGGTATTGTTGACTCAAATAATTCACCTGAAGGTATTGATTACGTTATTCCTGGTAATGATGATTCAATCCGTGCAGTTAAATTATATTGTCAAACTGCTTCAGCTGCAGTTTTAGAAGCTAAATCAGCAGGTTTGGCTGCATCAGCAAAATCTGAAGATTTTGTTGAAGCTGAAGGTGCTGAACAAGCTTAATCACACGCTGATGTAAAATCTTGGTTGTGCTATTAGGTATAGCCATCATTAAACGCCTCCTTTATTGTTATTGGGGGCGTTTTTTTAGTTAAGAATTTGAGGAAAGAGAGATAATGAGTATTACTGCGGCAATGGTTAAGGAACTTCGTGAAAGAACAGGTTCAGGAATGATGGAATGCAAAAGAAACCTGACCGAAGCTAATGGCGATATGGAATTGGCTATTGAAAATATGCGTAAATCAGGTCTTGCCAAAGCAGATAAAAAAGCAGGTCGTATTGCAGCTGAAGGCGCTATTGGAATTAAAGCCAGTGATGATGGCAAAACTGTTGCTATGATCGAAATTAATAGTGAAACAGATTTTGTTGTGAAAAGTGAAGATTTTTCTGGTTTCGTTAATGCAGTGACTGAAGCTTTATTAACAGCTGATGTTGAAACTGTAGAGCAATTATCTGAAGTGACACTAGCAAATGGCGAATCAGTGGAAACAACACGTCGTGCGCTAATCGCTAAAGTAGGTGAGAAAATTTCAGTAAGACGTTTTGAAAAATATTCGAACGTTGATGGTGGAACTGCATGTTACTTACATGGCGGTAAAATTGCTGTCATTATTGAGTTGGCTAAAAACGATGCTGAGCTAGGTAAAGATATCGCAATGCATATTGCAGCGGTAAACCCTGCATGTGTTTCTGCTGATCAGGTTTCTGAAGACGTTATTCAAAAAGAAAAGGATATTTTTACTGCACAAGCGCTTGAGAGTGGTAAAAAACCTGAGATTGTTGAGAAAATGATTGCGGGCAGGATTAAAAAATTCTTGTCTGAAACAACACTTGAAGGTCAGGCGTTTATTAAAGATGACAAAATGACTGTCGCTCAGTTAACTAAATCTAAAGACAATTCAGTTGCTCGTTTTACTCGTTTTGAAGTAGGTGAAGGAATTGAAAAAGAAGAAGTTGATTTTGCTGAAGAAGTAAGAGCACAAGCAAGCGCTTAATCTAAGTGTTTTGCATCGTGCCATGGAGGGCGCGAGTAGCGCAACGCAGTTGCGGTTGCCCGAGGAGAAAAACATATAGGCTACAAGGATGTAGTGGATTGAGGTTTTTCAGGAGCAAAACTTCAAGCTAAAAAAGCAAATCAAAAGCTGGGTTTAATTTTTGATTTGTAGAAATAATGTAAGGCTGAAGGCGCATAGTAAAAAATCATCTGGATTTTAGACTTGTGCCTTTAATCTTATACCCCCCACCTCATTTATTATTAACAGGATTTTTCTCATGACACAAATGATATGTAAACGAATTTTACTTAAGTTAAGTGGCGAGGCATTGATGAGCGAGGAGGGTGGCAGTATAGATTCCACTACCGTTAAACGCCTTGCTGCAGAAGTAAAAGAATTATGTGATGCTGGGGTTGAAGTGGGTCTAGTCATTGGTGGTGGAAATATATTGCGAGGTGCTGAAAAAGCATCTGAAGGTCTGGACCGCGTTACTAGTGATCAAATGGGGATGTTGGCTACTGTTATAAATGCTTTAGCTATGCAGGATTCTCTAGAGCATTTAGGTCAGCAGGTTAGAGTGATGACTGCGCTGAAAATTAATCAGGTTTGTGAAGATTATATTCGACGTAAAGCGGTAAGACACTTGGAAAAAGGCCGTGTTGTTATTTTTGCAGCAGGCACTGGCAATCCATTTTTCACAACAGACACAGCGGCTAGTCTGCGAGCAATAGAAATAAATGCTGAATTAATGATTAAAGCGACCAAAGTAAAAGGTGTGTTTTCAGCAGACCCGGAAAAAGACAGTAATGCTAAGTTTTATTCAAAGTTAACTTTTGATGAAGCTCTGGATCAGCGACTAAATGTAATGGATACAACAGCGTTGGTTTTATGTCGAGATAATGATCTACCTATGCGAGTGATGAATGTTTTTGAACAAGGTTCAATTATGCGTCTTATGCAAGGTGAAGACATTGGTTCGCTAATTGAAAAATCTTAGGAATAAACAATATGATAAGTGATATACAGCAAGATGCTTCAGTAAGAATGGCTAAAAGTGTAGAGTCTTTACAAAAAGCTTTTACAAAAATAAGAACAGGGCGCGCACACCCTAGTTTATTAGATCAAATTTCTGTTCCTTATTATGGCTCTGAAACGCCATTGGCTCAGGTTGCAAACGTATCAGTAGAAGATTCAAGGACTTTAAAAGTATCGCCTTGGGAAAAAGATATGATTAAGGCCATAGAAAAAGCCATTATGTCATCTGATTTAGGTTTAAACCCGACAACTCAAGGTGTAACAATTCGTATTCCTTTGCCACCTTTAACTGAAGAACGTCGTCGTGATCTGGTTAAAGTGGTAAAAAATGAAGCAGAGCAAGGCCGTGTAGCTATCAGAAATATTCGTCGTGATGCTAATTCTGAAATTAAAGAAGCATTAAAAGAAAAAATGGTTTCTGAAGATGAAGCGCATGTAGGCGAAGAAAAAATTCAGCAAATTACGGATAAGTTTATTAAAGAAGTAGAGAAGCATCTTGAACTTAAAGAGGCTGACCTGCTTTCTATGTAAGCAAGACCGTTTAGTTAATTGATAATGGATAATAAATGACAGATAACGGTAATCCTCGGCATATTGCCATTATTATGGATGGCAATGGTCGCTGGGCTGAAAAGAAGTTTATGCCAAGGATTATGGGGCATAGAGCAGGTGTTAAAACTGTTCGAAAAGTCGTTGAGTATTGTGTGCAAGAAAAGATAGAAGTTCTATCTTTATTTGCTTTTAGCAGTGAAAACTGGCGCCGCCCTAAAAAAGAAGTCAACATGTTAATGGAGTTGTTCATGGGAACACTTCAGACACAAGTAGACAAGCTTGATAAAAACAATATTAGATTACATATTGTTGGTGATAAATCAGCTTTTTCAGAAAAATTACAACAAAAAATTGTTTCAGCTGAGAAGCAAACGGAAAATAATACCGGGCTTAACCTAGTTATCGCTGCTAACTATGGTGGTCGCTGGGATATAACCCAGGCAGTTCAGAAGATTACAGACAAAATTGCAACAGGGGAGTTGCAGGCCGATGAAATTTCTGAATCTCTTATAAGTGAGCATCTCACTACAGCAACACTTCCAGAGCCTGACTTGTTTATTCGCTCGGGTGGTGAAGAGCGCATCAGTAATTTTTTGTTATGGCAGTTAGCCTATACAGAATTTTATTTTACAGGAACTTTATGGCCAGATTTTGATCAGGCTTTATTGGCAGATGCAATCAATAGTTTTAAGAATAGACAGCGACGTTTTGGTCATACAGGCGAGCAAATTGTCAATTCCTCACAATCTAATACACAATAATAATTAAAACGATGTTATTACAACGAATATTAACCGCTTTGGTTCTAGCCGCAGTTGCTATAACCGCAATTTTTACCCTGCCAACCTTATATTTCTATCTATTTATTGCCGTGATTGTTTTAATCGCGGGCTGGGAATGGACTTATTTATCTGGTTTGGATAAAACGTCATCTAAAGTCTGGTTTATTTTGGCATTGATAGTGCCTATGCTAGGGATTACTTTCTGGACTCAAATTCTAGAATTGCTGGCTTTGCTATTGGAATGGCCAAAAATAAAAGAATATTCAGGTATTCTGGAATGGCTGGTTATTGGGCCTGTTATCTTTTGGGTGATGATGATGATTCTAATCAGAAAAGAACCTGAGGCATTACTGGCAATTGAGTTAAAAAAACGGACTCAGGCATTTATTGGCTGGTTTGTACTATTTTCGGCCTGGATGTTTTTAGCAAAATTAAGAGCATTTTATGGTTCAGAAGCGGTGATGTACTTTTTGGCTCTGATCTGGATTGCTGATATTTCAGCTTTTTTCGCAGGCAAAAAATTTGGTAAAGATAAGCTGGCACCTTCCATAAGCCCAGGAAAAACAGTGCAAGGTCTGTATGGCGCAATAATTTCAGCGATGATTTGTGCTGTGTTATTAGCCTTATATTATGACTATCCTTATATGATCGCTACCGATTTTGGCATGCTATCAATCTTTACTGTTCTAGTGTCTATTTATGGTGATTTGTTTTTTAGTTTAGTAAAACGCAAAGCCGGTGTAAAAGACAGTGGCTCTATTTTGCCAGGGCACGGTGGTGTATTGGACCGTATTGACAGTGTCATTGCAGCGGCTCCATTTTATTATGCAGGTGTGATCTTAATCGGACGGAGTGTATTTGCATGAAGGGTATCTGTATTCTTGGAGCAACAGGCTCAATTGGAGTTAGTACATTAGATGTGGTTGCCAGACATTCTGATAAATATAAGGCGATTGCATTAACTGCAAACACTAATATTGATGCTTTGTACGAACAATGTGTAGCTCATCATCCAGAATATGCCGTGGTGGTTGATGAAGCAAAAGCTGAAGAGTTTGCTCAACAAATAAAAGACTCGCCTGTCTCTGATATTCAGGTTATGGCAGGTGCTGAAGCACTGGAATTTGTCTCAACTCTGGATAATGTTGATTCTGTTATGGCTGCTATTGTTGGCGCCGCTGGCTTGTTGCCTAGTTTGGCTGCTGCAAAAGCAGGTAAAACGGTATTGCTAGCCAATAAAGAAGCTTTGGTGATGTCTGGTGATATTTTTATGCAAGAAGTTGCAGAATCGGGTGCCAAGTTATTACCGATTGATAGTGAGCATAATGCTATTTTTCAATGTATGCCAGCAGGCTATACAGCGGGTGATACTGCAAAGCAGGCACGTAGAATATTATTAACTGCGTCAGGTGGGCCTTTCAGAGAAACGCCTGTTGAAGAACTGCATGATGTGACGGTTGCTCAAGCTGTAGCTCACCCTAAATGGGATATGGGGCGTAAAATTTCGGTCGATTCGGCGACCATGATGAATAAAGGTCTGGAATTAATTGAAGCTTGTTTGTTATTCAATATGTCTCCAGATGATATTCAGGTAGTTATACACAAGCAAAGTATTATTCACTCTATGGTCGATTATGTGGATGGTTCGGTATTAGCTCAAATGGGAAATCCTGATATGAGGATACCCATTGCTCATGCTATGGCCTGGCCAGACCGTTTTGATTCAGGTGTTGAACCACTAAATATTTTTGATGTAAGGCAGATGGATTTTGAACAGCCAAGTTTAGAACGCTTTCCTTGTTTAAGGCTGGCTTACGAGGCGATTAAAGCCGGCGGTATTATGCCGACTGTATTGAATGCTGCTAATGAAATTGCGGTGGATGAGTTCTTAAATGAGCGGATCAAGTTTACTGACATTCCTGAGATTATTGAGCAATGTATGGCTAAATTTTCTGCTGATAAAGCCGATACTTTAGAGATTATTTTAAAAGCTGATAAAGACGCCAGAGAGCAGTCATATCAAATTATTAAGGATATGAGCTGATAATGGAGTTTTTTTATACCGTTTTTCATTTTATTGTTGCGATAGGCGTATTAGTTTCTATTCATGAATTTGGTCACTTTTGGGTGGCCAGAAAAGCGGGTGTAAAGGTACTTAGGTTTTCAGTTGGTTTTGGCAAAGTAGTCTGGGCATATCAAAAAACGCCTGATTCAACAGAGTATGTTTTGTCAGCAATCCCTTTGGGTGGCTATGTCAAAATGGTGGATGAAAGAGAAGATGAAGTCAGTGAGGAAGACTTACCCTTTGCTTTTAATAGACAGTCCGTATGGGCAAGAACTGCGATTGTTGCTGCCGGCCCTATCTTTAATATATTGTTGGCTATTGCTTTATTATGGGCCGTTTTTGTTATTGGTGAGACAGGCATGCGGCCTGTTGTTGGGAAAATAGAGTCGGGCACTTTGGCAGCAAATGCTGGATTTTCTGAGGGCGATGAGATTCTTTCAGTCAATGATGAAAATGCACCGACATGGTCGGAAGCGATGAACTTATTGTTTTCATCAGCTATGCAAGGTGATGAGAAAATTCAGGTGTTAGTCAAAAGCACTGATGAAATAGAAAAAATCTATACACTTCATGTGTCTGAAGAGGATGTTGCAAGTCCTGAAAAGTTATATGAAAAACTGGGTTTGAAACCCTGGTCGCCAGTTTTAAAGCCAGTCATAGGAAAAGTCATTGAAAATGCGCCAGCACAAGCGGCAGGCTTGAAATCAGGTGATTTAATTATTTCTGCTGATAACGAGAAAATGCTCGACTGGATGCAATGGGTTGAATATGTCAGAAATCGACCAGAAATTTCAATTCAATTAATGGTTGAAAGAGAGGGTTTGCATCTGCCAATAACCATCGTGCCAGAAAAAAAGGAAACTGAAGAAAAAAGTTTTGGCCGGATTGGTGCGGGTGTCGAGATTCCTCAGGGGTTAATAGACTCATTGAAGGTGACTTACTCTTTATCACCGTTTGATGCTTTGTTAGCAGCATTGGATAAGACCTGGTTTTATTCAAGTACCACATTAAGAATGATTGGCAAAATGCTTGTGGGTAAAGCCTCATCCGATAATTTGAGTGGCCCTATTAGTATCGCGCAATATGCAGGGCAATCGGCTGAAATGGGTTTGGTGCCCTTTTTTAAATTTTTAGCACTTGTCAGTATCAGTTTAGGCGTGTTGAATTTATTACCTGTTCCCGTTTTAGACGGTGGGCATTTAGTCTTTTTTGCTATAGAAGCGATTAAAGGCAGTCCTATATCAGATAAAGTACAAATGTACTTTCAACAATTAGGCATGTTGATGTTAATGTCACTGATGATTTTTGCCGTTTTTCTTGATATTGGACGATTATTTCAGTAATTAAATAGAGGGGCTTTCAGTTAGCAGGCCTTAAAGGATTTTAGGGTAAAGGCTTTAGCCTTTATGTGCTGAACATGAAAGAGTAGCCTAAAGACTGTGAAAGTTTCTTGCTATAAGCTTCCTCTTTGAAAAGGTCGCAATCGGTTCCTGCCTAGTGCGATACTACTAGATCTATGTACTTGGTGGGTAAAACTAATATCCTCAGAGTCTCGACCGGTGAACGAGTTATTAACTTAATAATGTTAAATGACTATTAACAAAGCACAGCTTAGCAAAAAACTAGCCTATCTTATTCCCATGCTCCCGCTTGGGAATACATACCTGCCTAAGGTCACAGAGCAGGGTATGCATTCCCCCCGAATACGGTGGGAACGAGAAACCTGTGGTTTGTTCGCAGGCAGGTAATGCTATATCGAACAGCTTTATTAAATTATCAATTTAACTGAACAAAATTACTTTCTAATAGTCCATCAAGGACTTTTAACTTAAATAACAACTGAATATGAAACAACAATTAAAACTTATCCTGTTAAGCTTGCTCGGTTTTACTTTGCTGACTGTTAATAATGTTCATGCTGATGAAGAATCAATTAGGCAGGCATTTAAAAAGTCTATGCCAACACTTAAAATTGATTCAATTAAAATGTCCGAAGTGAAGGGTCTGTATGAGGTAAGTGCTGGAGCTAATATACTGTATGTTTCAGATGATGGTAAGTATTTACTACAAGGTCATTTAATTGATATTGCGGCAAGAAAAGATTTAACAGAGTTGAAACTTGCGGGTACGCGTAAGCAAGCAATTCAATCGCTTGGAGAAGATCAAATGATTATCTTTAAGCCTGAAACGAGCAAGTACAAGGTGTCAGTTTTTACAGATATCGACTGTGGTTATTGCCGTAAATTACACTCAGAACTGGATAAATATATGGCTGAAGGGATCACTATTCAGTACTTATTTTACCCACGAGCAGGAAAAGGTTCAGATTCATATAAAAAAGCGGTCTCGGTATGGTGTGCGGATGACCGAAATGCAGCTTTAACTAAAGCTAAGAGCGGTGGTGCTCTTGAAGCTAAGGATTGTGAAAACCCAGTTGATGAACATATGCAGTTAGGTGTTGAATTTGAAGCCAGAGGAACACCGATGATCGTTACTGAAAAAGGTAATATCTTTCCTGGCTATGTACCTGCAGCTCAGCTTGTTAAGGCTTTAAATGCCGAGTAAATGTTGTCGAGTAGGGTGGGCAATGCCCACTCTGCAATGACAAATGCTCACAAGCTTTATAGCTCTGTCTTTATATAAGTATCACAAGAAAACTTTCAATTTTAATACTCCATTTTTAGGTAAATTCTCCTTATGTTAGACCCTCGTTTATTCAGAACTGAACTTGATAAAGTTAAAAAGCAACTTGACCGCCGTTCCTATGCATTTGATGCCTCAGCCTATGAAGCATTAGAAACCAGACGAAAAGAAGTTCAGATAAATACTCAGGAATTACAGAACGAGAAAAATAAAAGTGCAAAAAGTATCGGTCAGGCGAAAGCCAAAGGCGAAGATATCCAGCCCTTGCTAGATCAGGTTCAGCATTTAGGTGATCAGTTAAAAGCGGCAGAAACAGAATTAGCAGATATTCAACTGCAAATGACCACTTTAATGGAAGCCATTCCAAATTTTCTGGATGAAGTGGTACCAGCAGGTAAGTCAGAAGACGATAATGTGGAAATCAGCCTTTGGGGTGAGATTCCAGAATTCACTTTTGAAGCCAAAGATCATGTCGATTTAGGTGAAAGTAAAGGTCTGGATTTTGAACTGGCAGCAAAAATCACCAGTGCCCGTTTCGCTGTGTTACAAGGGCCTTTAGCGCGTTTGCAACGAGCAATCATTCAATTAATGCTGGATACCCATACAGCAGAGCATGGTTATTCTGAAACTTATGTGCCTTTTTTAGTCAATGCTGACAGTTTATATGGCACAGGGCAATTACCAAAATTTGAAGCCGATCTATTTAAGGTGAATAATGACCCGGATTTTTATTTAATTCCGACAGCAGAAGTTCCCGTTACCAATATCGTGCGTGATGTGATTGTTGATGCTAAGGACATGCCATTAAAGTTTGTTTGTCATACCCCGTGTTTTCGTAGTGAAGCAGGCGCTTATGGGCGCGATGTAAGAGGCATGATTCGTCAGCATCAATTTGAAAAAGTTGAGATGGTGCAAATTGTTTCTGCAGAAGAGTCTGAAAAAGCGCATGAGGAATTAACTAATCATGCGGAAAATATCCTTAAAAAATTAAATTTAGCTTATCGTAAAGTGTTGCTTTGCGCAGGCGATACAGGTTTTTCATCATCTAAAACCTATGATTTAGAAGTCTGGTTACCAGGTCAGGGTAAATACAGAGAAATATCATCTTGCAGTAATTTTAAAGACTTTCAGGCTAGACGCATGCAAGCTCGCTGGCGAAATCCAGAGACTGGCAAGCCTGAGCTTGTTCATACACTGAATGGTTCTGGATTAGCCGCAGGAAGAACATTGATTGCAGTGATGGAAAATTATCAGGATGAACAGGGTAGAATACATATTCCTGAAGCATTGAAGCCTTATATGGGTGGAATAGAGATAATCGATTAATCTGAGGTAAAGCATGTTTAAACTATTAAATTTTTTTATACTAGCAAGTTTGTTGTCATTTACCTCCTTGGTGAGTGCAGAAACAACAGAAGAAATTAAACAAAAAGCTGAGCAAGGCGATGCTTTGGGGCAGGCCAAATTAGCTTCTCTTTATATTTTAGGAAGAGGGGTGGAGGTTGATAATAAACGTGCCGCCCAGTGGATGACAAAAGCAGCCAAGCAAGGCCTGGTTGAAGCACAGGTCTCTGTTGCAGCAATGTATGACCGAGGAATTGGCGTTTCTGCTGATAAAAAAATAGCCACGCAATGGTATGAAAAAGCAGCAAATCAAGGTCATGGCACAGCAATGGCAATTTTGGGTAAAAACCCAGCCGCCAAAGGCAGTGTCAAATTTGATTATAAAAAAATGCGTTTCAGCGCCTCCAGACAAATACCGAAAAAATACGCATTAAATTTCTTAATGAAGAAATAAACAGGAAGCGAGGCTTCAGCCTCGCCAAGCTATTGCCTAAGTCAATATATTTTATATGGCTATTAATAAACCACAGGTTAAAGGGTTATATATCACCAGCTTTTTAGTCATATTTTAAAAAATGTTGATAAAAGTAGGAGGGGCCTATTGGCCGCGACTGCTCTTGATCTTGTTTCGGACGCGGCCAATAGGCCCCTCCTACCGATAAAAAAAGTCAGAAATTTACTGATTTTTAATTAATCTGTGATTTGTATAAAGCCATGTGGATTTTTAGCTTTGTAGGGTGGGTGAGCGATAGCGTAATCCACCATTTTTAAAAGAACTGATGTCTTCTATCATTCATAGGAACATGCATAAAAGCAATTATCTGGGGCGCAGTCTCTTCAGTCTGCAGTTTCAAAGGCAGTGCTTTTTTGCTCTTAAGCCCTCTCCTGATGGGGAGGGGTGGGTCGACTGCATGGATGCAGGAGGTAGAGCAATGCAGGAGCAATTGCCGAGGGGAGAGATTAAAATAGATTCTTTTACCTTAACGTAACAATATTAGTCGGCGTCCCAAAGATGTCTGTTTTATTTTACGCGTATTCCTTACCCAATTTATAACCATACATTTCTGATCAATCTCTATCAATGACAATTAAAACACGCTTTGCTCCAAGTCCAACAGGCTACTTACATGTAGGTGGCGCCA
>ENA-OSET01005375-OSET01005375.1-sediment-metagenome-genome-assembly--contig:-NODE-5375-length-10850-cov-14.521860_pt1 | contig 10850 bp, 6 predicted proteins | sample MGYA00237882_ERZ534229 | MGnify/ENA primary metagenome ERZ534229 (study PRJEB26408, sample SAMN06266212) | sediment metagenome | isolation source: Hudson Canyon methane seep mesocosm | place...
ATTTCCGGTGAGTTAGCTGACTATTTGGAAGAGAATGGGATGACCCATACGCGTGGGCGTCCGTATCACCCCCAGACTCAGGGCAAGATAGAACGTTGGCATCGCTCCATGAAAAATAAAATCTTGTTAAATAACTATTATTTTCCCTGCGAACTTGAGGAGCAATTGCAGCGCTTTGTTCATTATTACAATCATGAGCGTTATCATGAATCTTTGAATAATCTAACGCCCGCAGATGTATTTTATGGCCGTGATACGGAAATACTCAATCAACGGGAAATAATTAAACAAAACACGTTGGCTATGCGTAAGCAATTACATTACGATAAACAACACAACCCAATGAACTAATCTGTCTCTTAAATCAGGCAGCTAATAGTCCAAAATGTTTTGACGACATACAATAGAGTTGACAGATTGCTATAGGCATGGTATCAGGAGGAACTAATTCACTACTAAGTTAATTTAAGGGTGTACAAGAAGGACGAATTAAAATGATTTAATGTATTTTCTAATCAATAATGGATGAAAAGATATTTTTAGAATCTACTAAAGGTGTCGATTTAAACATTAGGTTTTAATGTAGGGGTTAAGAATGAACGCTACTCTTCCGCAACAAATCACTCGTGTTATTCAGGTTCTTTTTAACGTTCCTTCAGGCTACACATATCTGGGGCAGTTCTTAGATGAATGCAAAATTTCTGGAATCTCTGATTTCTCTAACAATTTTGTTAATACTTATTTCAGTAATTATACTAATTATGAGTTAGCTGAGAAAGTCAGTTCTAACCTGTTGTTTCCAGATGAGAACTTAAAAAATATATGCACCTCTTATTTGACAAACCAGTTTGATTTAAGAACAGATCGAGGAGCTGTTATTCTTGAATCATTAAATCTTTTATCTTCCCTTGGAAGTAATTCCTTATTTTGGGAAACAGCAAATTTATTCAATGCAGCAGTTGAGTCTTCGCTCAGTTATTCAGTTAGTCCGGATAACACCAGTACCGATCTTGTTATTCTAATGGGTGCTAGCGACATTAATTACAATAATGTTTCAGCAACTATTACTGGAGATGACTACAGCAACACTAGCGCATCAATTGGCTCGATAATACTTGATACCTTTGATAGTGGCTCTATTAGTGGGTCTATTAATTTTAAAAATGACAAGGATTGGTTTGCTGTAGATATGGTGGCAGGTAAAACTTATATATTGACTGCATCACCACCGGTGGGAGGTTCGTCGTCATTAATTGATTTAATGATTGATGGTATCAATGCACCTGATGGAAAATTAATTCAAAACACATTCAATGACAATTACGGCAATAATTCGAATCCAAGATTAGTATTTGTTCCGACAATAACTGGAAAACATTTTATTTCTATAGCTGAGAATGGAAGTGAACTTGGTGAATATACCCTTTATGTTAATGAGAATAGCTTTCTTAGTCTTGGCAGTGATACTCCGGCTGATATTACAACTACAGTTACACTAACAGTTGATGCTAAAGTAACTAGTGTAGTTGAAGAAGCGTATGATGTAGATTGGATACGTTTTGAAGCACTTAATAGCGAAACTTATATCATAGATTTATTGGGTAAAGATAGTGACCATGGAACTCTAGCTAATCCATACTTACGCGGCATCTTTGATAGTTCTGGGTCTTATGTAAATAATACATTTGATAACGATAGTGGTTTTGGTAATAATGCGCAGGTTACTTTTTCTCCAGAAGAATCCGGCATATATTTTGTAGCTGCTGCTGCAAACTCTTTTGGAATTGGCGATTATACTTTAAGTGTCTCAAAAAACGAAAATGTGGTGCCTGAACAGGAAGTTGTTGACGTAGCAACTGACTCAACTAGTACGACAGTTACTCTTTCAGTTGCTGAATCAATTACAGGAGCTATTGACTTTCGTGATGATAAAGATTGGATCAAGACCTCCTTGGTTGCTGGTAGTCAATATACTTTTAATCTTTTAGGAAGCTCAACTAATTCAGGTACCTTAAACGACCCTTACATCTGGGGTCTTTACGATCAAAATGGCAATGTTATAACCAAAACATCAGATGATGATGGCGGTTTTGGGTTTAATTCACAACTTATTTATACGGCGTCTAGTACAGGGGACTATTATATATCTGCAGGTTCTATTAATTCCGATGTTGGCAGTTACACATTAGAACTTCTAGGCGAACAAGGGCTTAGTGATACATCAGATACTATAGACACTTTAGCTACTATCAAAGCTGGAGCGTCGATTATCGATAACATTGACTTTAGTAGTGACAATGATTGGTTTAGTACTTCACTGGTTGAAGGTTATCAATATACCTTCCAACTTGAAGGAAGTTCAACAAATGCAGGAAGCTTAATTGACCCCTACTTGATTGGACTTTACGATAGCGCTGGAAGTTATATTGCTGACACTTCTAATGATGATGGGGGGGATGAATACAACTCAAGGTTAATTTATACCGCGCTTCAGACAGACACTTATTTTATTTCGGCAGGAGCCTATGGTGAAGGTTCTGGCAGCTATACTTTAAATTTATCAGCAGGAGAAATTCCTACTAATAATGATATTCCAGATAATGTATCGACAACGAGTAGTATTACAGTAGGTGGGTCCGTCATCGGGAATATTGACGATAGTAGTGATTGGAGCGGTGACCAAGACTGGTTTAAAGTGTCATTAATTGAGGGTTACCAGTATACTTTTTTATTAGAAGGAAGCTCAACAAATGCTGGGACCTTAGATGATCCTACAATAATTGGACTCAATGATGCTAATAGTGTTTATATCGATGGCACATATGATGATGATAGTGGCGCCGGCTATAACTCAGAACTTGTCTATGTTACTGATACTACGGGAATTTATTATGTTGTAATTGGGGCATATGATGGAACAGGGACTTATTCTTTAAGTTTTTCTGGTGAGCAACCTTCCTCCGGGGCTGTTAGCGATCTGGATATCTTGAATACTTTAGAAACCACAGCGAAACTGTCAGTAAGCGAACCAGTGACTGGATCCATAGAGATTTTAGGTGATATCGATTGGTTTAATGTCACATTAATTGCAGGTAATCAATATACTTTTGATCTTGAAGGGGAGGCCACCACCGGCGGTACCCTAACTGACCCCTTCTTATTTGGTCTCTATGATTCCGGCGGCCGTTATGTAACCAATACAAATGATGATGACAGTGGTATTGGCTTTAACTCTCAATGTATTTATACGCCAACTATCTCTGGGGACTATTATATATCAGCCGGGGCATATGATAGTACGGGTACATATACGTTAAAAATGGTTGGGATTGACAACAGCATTGACAATACTGTAACTAACACCAGTAAATGGAATATTATGGTGTACATCGCTGCGGATAATGACCTTGAACGATTTGCATTGCAAGATATCAATGAAATGGAATCAGCAACTGAATCTGAAGATATTAATGTAAGCGTTTTGGTTGATCGTACGCCAGGTTATGCCGAAGGGGATGGTGACTGGACAGACACAAGGAGAGGCTTAATTACTGCAGATAATACAACAGACAACATATCGACTAGCCTTCAGTCACTGGGCGAATTGAATACTGGAAATCCAAATACCTTAACAGATTTCATTAATTGGAGTGTAGGCAATTATCCTGCTGAAAATTATGCACTAGTTGTATGGAATCATGGGGGAGGACTATGGGGAGCAGCCTGGGATGATTCAAATGGAAATGATAATTTATCGTTAAATGATGTAACTACAGCAATAAAAAACTCAACTCTCGAGAGGTTTGATGTAATTGGGTACGATGCTTGCCAAATGGGTATGTTTGATGTGCTTTATCCTTTGAGTGGTTATACTGATTACTACGTGGCATCATCAGAAAATGAACCAGGAAAAGGATGGGATTATACGAACCTAATAAATGCTATTACAAGTAATTCAGAACAAAGTGCACAATCAGTAGCTTCAGATATAGTTGAAACCTATTCTGACTCTTTTATTGGGGAATCTTGGTATAGTGAATATACATTAAGTTCTATAAATATGAATCATCTTAACTCACTGGTCCAACGGCTTAATGATTTCTCAAACATTGTTCAAAATGATGCTACCGATAGCGATTGGAATGCAATTAAGGAAGCCCATGAAACAACTGCCACATATGCTAGAAATGATAGTTATTTAGATTTTGGGGATTTTTTCAATAATATTATAGAAAGTGAATCGCAAGATGTCATTATTAATGCAAGCAATGAGGTTAGCAATGCTTATCAATCTGTAGTAGATACCTTTAAAGGAAATGTAACAGACTATACTGGAATGAGTATTTATCTGCCAGGGCCTGGAGCAACTAATGACGGTGGCTATTTACAAAATTTTGAAGAATTATCACCATGGCAAAATTTTGTTTCAGAGTTAACACAAGTAGGTGTTGATCAGCGAGATACTGAATGGTGGTCTTAATCACCCGAAAGCTATCTCTCAACTGATATAAGATGGATGTAATATAAAAAATAGGGTCATATAGTTAAAGATGGCAAAGTACAGGTAGTAAGCTATTGAGTCCAATGAGAATTGAAAAAAACTCAGTAGATTTTATCTCATGTTTACTCAATACATATAACGATTGCAGTTGTCGACTTCTTATATGGATTGAATGTTTTACTCAATTGAAATGATTAATCTTTTCAATATTACAAGTAATAGAACTTACGAGATTGGTATATAAGTTTACAGTTCTCAATTTAATGCAGGTTAAAAAAAGAAAATATATATAAAATAATAGCTAAGTTCAAAACGAAAACAATGCTAGTAAGACTTTTTAGATCATACTATATAGTTACCTTAAAATAAACCTAACCAAGGTCATTTAAGATATGAAATTTTTTAGTTTCCTTTTTATATTAATGTTAGTTATAGCTGGAAATAGTTGTGCTGTTATAAAAGATGAGCAGAATTGGAAATTTAGCAAAAAAAAAGGAGTTTGTACTATTAATTCAGGAGATTTAACAACTCCGTATAAACTTATTACAAAAATAGGAAAAAATAACCAACCTATAATAACGCTTAATTTAAACTCGAATGAAAAAGGTAAATCACATACAAAGTTAATATTTGATTGGCATTTGCCTAAAGAATCTCCGTCAATTGGTGTTCAAATAGGTAATATCATCACCATTTTAATTAAAAAAGAATCATGTATTGCAATGAAAAATGGAACTACAATTTGCTTTGTTACAGGCCAAGATCATAGAGAAATAATTAATGCAATAAATGTTAGTAATACTATTAAGCTGGAAATATTTGATAATAAAGGTAGTATGACATCATGGATAATAAGACTTAATGGAGTAAGAGAATTAATAGGAAGATGTAGGGAAAGAAAATAAGTTAAAAAAAATAAATATTTCAAATGCTGGTTAGAATGATTATCGATTTGTAATTTAAAATAAGACTGATTTGAGTTTTTAGCTACCGCTGGTTAAGTGGCCATAAGTCATACCGACGAAAGAACATTTGAACTGGTTACACCTTGGTTAATATCAGAAAAAAAGTTTTAACCGTTTCCGATGTTTTTTTAGCGATTAATTGTGATTTCTTGGAAATAATTTGCAGTAAATTCCCCCACAAATAATTCCTAAGATGTGTCCAATTTCATCAATTCTAAAATTCTCACTAGCTTGTTCACTTTCTTGAAACACAAAAAAATAAATAAAAATTACTAGAGCAATCCCAATTATGTAGTCTTTGGATTTAAGCGTTGGATTATCAAGGAAATACGCGGTTCCAATACCTAGTAACCCACCAGAAGCTCCTGATGAAATGATATCTTCTGAGATAAAAAAAACGGATACCGAAGAAAAAATACCTGATAAAAGGAAAACAGTTAAAAAACGTTTTGCTCCAACATTTCTCTCATATAATGATAAAATCGCCAATAATGATAAGTTGCTAAATAAATGAACAAAGTTAATATGGATAAAATTATTTGTTAGTGCTTGAAAGAACCACCAAGGTGAAAAAAGTTCTATATTGTTAATTCCAAAAATTAAGAACCAAGTATCATCTAATTCATCAAAGTTTCCATTAGAAAAAAAATAAAAAATGGTGCAAAAAAAAACGCCAAGCCAGAATGTTGTCTGTATTTTTTTAAAACTTTCTAATCTACTCGGAATCTTTTCTTTTAAATCACTAGGCATCGGTCGAAGGAAAAATAATCCCAAGAACCATATAAATAAAGTAAATACTAATAATTCCATATTAAGACGCTTTTGAAACTAAAAATTTATTAGTCTTCTCGTCTAGTTTTGGAACTCTATCAAGTCCCTTTAGTTGAGCATTGAGTTTTATTTTTCTACCATTTGAAAATTCCAGCTTTAGAGGTATTGTTATAATCCCTTTTCCAAGTTTCAACTTGTCTATTTCATCCCAGGTGAAGTAATTGTATTTGGGGGGCTTGCCAAAAAATGTTAGTTTATTAAAATGAATCCCAAGGTTAGTTATCCCTACATAATAAGTTCTCGTACCCAAAAATACTAAAGGTCCAATTAATAAAAACCACCAAAAAGATGGCATCCAGTTAGCCTGAAAAAAACCGACTAATTCTTCTCCAGATTTCATTTTAGGGATTATAAGTTCTTCTTTTATCTGTTTTTTATCCATGGCTATTTGTAATCTCTCCATTAATAACTGAAGTTATAAGTAGAGGTTAAGCTACATTCAGTAACTGATTGGGTGTGGGATTCTTCCAGTTGCAGAGTGTGGGCGTTCATTATTATAAGTCCAAAACCATTGAGTAGCCAATAATTGGGCTTGTTCTATGGATTCAAAAAGGTGTAAATCCAGCCATTCATGTCGGGCTATCCGATTAAATTGTTCGATATACGCATTTTGCGTTGGCTTTCCAGGCTGAATATAAAGTAACGTAATTTGTCGCTTTATCGTCCAGTCTTTGAGTGTCTGACTCATCTACTTAGGCCCATTGTCATACCGGATAGCCAAGGGCTTTCCTCTTAGAACGCTATTTATAAAATGTCGCATTGCTCATGCCGTGTTCACGGCAGAGCTCTGGAACTGGCGTACCGACTTCATTTTGTTTCAATATCGACAGGATTTGACTGTCTGTGTAACGTGACTCCTTCTTTTAGTATACTAGAATTTTCTACTTATAACTCCAGTGGTTTTTAGGGGGAATTACAAATTAATTTGTCTCTTAAATCAGGTAGCTAATTGTCCAAAATGTTTTGACGACATACAGTTCTTTATCTTTTGGGGCATAAAAAAACCCAGAATATGTCCCAAACTTATTCTGTCAATGGCATAGAAAACAATCTCTTATCCCATGACATCGGTTGTACGCCCCGTATTTTCAGAGTGAGATGAATAGTTTGTAAGTCAATACTTACAAATCAGCTAGTAACTCGTGAATTACGTCATAAAAACCCTCTTTGACAGTTGACTGCATCAATAAATGGAGAGATAGTGAAGCTGAGTAAATAACTCTGGGTTTCGCTAGAGTAATGTTACGGAACCTGTAGCACTTTTAGCCCAATTTTTTTGTGGGGACATCAATTTGTAATATTTTACTATTAATGGGAGAAAAAAATGGCAACACTTAGTGATATTTCAATACCAGAATCAGATGTAGATACAACGAATTCGCTTATAGGAAGTTGGGCGCCAGCTTGGAATTATCTAACAACAGCTGAAGGAGCACCATTAAGCACTATTTATTATAGTTTTACATATAATAATAATCTTCACTCCGCATTCTCTACGTCGGATGTTGCACTCATGAATGCTAATCAAATTGGCGCTGCGCGTCAGGCGCTTTCGTATGTTGGGGGTTTAACTGGTATAGATTTCCAAGAGTCAGAGGATAACTCTCAGGTTACAATGACATTTTATCAAGCCGATTTAATCGTGCCAGGAATAAATGCAGCAGGGTTATGTCAAACAGGTTCTTCATACAGTTATACGGGTGATGAAAAGACATTAACTTCTTATCTTCCTTATGCCAATATTTATCTTGATGTGAATGAATCTAAGGATATCAATGAAAATCCATCTCCAGGAGGCGCTGGGTATCAGGTGCTATTACACGAATTAGGGCATGCATTGGGTCTTGCTCATCCGTTTGATGATAGAGCTACACTACCAACTGGGACGCATGACACGAACACGACAGTGATGTCTTATACCTGGGCTGGCGAAAACAAAACTGAATTTATGGAATATGATAAAGCGGCATTGGCTTTTTTCTACGGTTCAGATGGATTAAGGGGGGCTTCTGGTTTAAATCCAAGTGCTGAGGGCGAGCCTGCAGACCCTGTTTTAACACCTGTTGCACCATTAGAATTAACAGGAACGGATGGGTTTGATGAATTAACAGCAACAACTGATTATGGCCTTATTGATGGAGGTGTTGGAATTGACCTTGTTAATTTCAGCAATAATTTTGCTAGCTATGATTTTTCTCTGGATGGCGATGGACGTATAGTTGTTACAGACCAAGCTGCGAATGATCATCGTTATATTCTTAATAACATTGAAAGATTAAGTTTTAAGGATAGAGCGTTTGCTCTTGAGTCCGATACAAATTCTGAAATTTCTGTTGTAGCAATCGTTACAGCATTTGGTGTAGGTTATGTTGACGCCTATATGTCTCCTGCATTGGATATAGTTGATACAGGAATGAGCCTGACTCAAGTATTTGATTTAATAGTTAACGCAAATTACATGCCTGCCGAGAATGGGGTTTTTTTAGATCAGGTTTATTATAACCTTTTTGGTGTTACGCCAGATCAAGCTACTCATGACCAATATACGGCATTATTAGATAATGGAACTTTTACCAAATCTTCATTATTACTTGCAGCTGCTGAATACACTGAACAAATCGTTGTAGATAAGGCTATAAACCTAACAGGTGTTGACAATTCTGCCTATTATGCATTGGAAGTGTTTGTGTAGTTCTAAAAAACAAGCGCTTTGAGTCGAGATAAATCAGAGGCTACCATACCGCCATATTTTGATTTCCATTGATAATACGTACTTTGGACGACGCCATGTTTACGACACAGCTCAGGCACTATTAAAGTACCGGCGCTGCCAGCCATGGAAAGCGAAGCGAGGACTGGTAGTCCGCGATAGGTGTAGGTAATTCTGGGCACCCGTCGTGCGTAGCGCCAGAGGGGGTCTGGAATGACATCCGAAACGCCGTCTAGTCATTTGAGGTAATGTCACGGAGTCTGCATCGAGCTTGCAATGATGTGACGCAGTGACACAAACGCAGGACGAATCGAGGCGAAGTACGCATTAATTGCCACGTAATTTTTGCCGCTTGCTTGGGCTCGGATGCCCAAAACAAGCTTTTGTAAAAATAGTGGCGCGCTTGTTTAAATTTATCAAATTCTTTGCACAAAATAAGAGTTGATATTTTATTCTGAAAAATGTTTTAAACGAGTAAGAATAAAAAATTGTGAATTTAATTTTATAGGTTACATATCATTCACAAATATAAGGCTATAAAGATGAACAGATTTTTCTTAATACTAATAGGATCAATATTAATTTTTCAGGTCATTGCTGACGAAAGATCTGTACATAATAAATATGATAATCTAATTCAAACAATAGAATGTCCTAGTGATCAAGCCAAATATGGAAATTCCTACGATTACGGTTATTGGGCGGGTGGATTATGGTGTGATAAGGACGGCAAAGCTGGTTATTGGGTATGGGTTGCCCCCACTTGGTTTATTTGGAAAAATAAAAATTATGGACAGACTCAAAACCCCAGTGCTCAAAACAACAATACTGAGTCTAAAACAAATAGACAACCTCAAGCTTCTACATCACAGAACATTAATATTGAATCTAAAATAAATAGACAAACCCAAGTTCCCACTCCACAGAATAAAAATATTGAATTTTTAATTAACCAAGTAGATAAAATACGAACCAGCACTAGCAAAAAAGATATTAGTAGTTTTTTTAATGCATTATTTGGAAACGAAAATCAAGAACCAAAAGCTATTTCTGAACCAGATAATTCCACGTTACTTTTAAATTCGAATAATTCAACAAATAATAATGCTAATAAACCTGAAATAACGTCTAATCCGCCTAGTATTAATTATTCAACCAGCCGCGGTAATGTTGTTCCGCTAATAGATGATAATAAAAAATTTATTGGTACCTATAATAACGCTCTAAATGGCTATATACACCTTAAAAACAAAGATGATGCTTTTGTTGGTTATTGGGCCCAAAATCATTCAAAATTTAAATGCGATACGACCAAAATCGGTCGTAATGGTACCATTACATACTTCTGGGGTCGACTCATCGTACATGAAACTGAGAGTGGAGCATTCGGGCTGTGGTCTCACTGCAACGACTCCCCTGATAAAAAATGGGTTCTATTATAGACCAACACTATATGTCGTCAGTCTATATCCCATAATCGTATTGCTTTAGCAATTAGATACGAAACACTGTCATATATGACGGGGCACACTGGGTAGCGGCAGGGAATTACAGTGCTGCTTGGAGAGGTTGCGGATAAAACATAACTATAAGACAACCGGGGTCAAAGCAGGAATTTATCCAGTAACATGACGGCAGATGGTTATAACTTAACAGCTTATCGTTATTAACAATTCGCTGCGACAACAACATCCAGTAATCGTACAGAAGGTATATCTGGTAGTGTTCAAAAATCTGTGTCAGGTTAATTTAAATATCGAGCACGTTATCTAAGCGGCCTTCAAAATAAATATCTAATTGGGACAGTGCCTGACTCCAGTTCTGAATAGGCATTGTCCATTTC
>ENA-OSET01005377-OSET01005377.1-sediment-metagenome-genome-assembly--contig:-NODE-5377-length-10848-cov-14.221149_pt1 | contig 10848 bp, 15 predicted proteins | sample MGYA00237882_ERZ534229 | MGnify/ENA primary metagenome ERZ534229 (study PRJEB26408, sample SAMN06266212) | sediment metagenome | isolation source: Hudson Canyon methane seep mesocosm | place...
GACTTAAAGCAACGTTAAGTCTTTAAAATAAATGGTGGCGATACCGAGAATTGAACTTGGGACCCCAGGGTTATGAATCCTGTGCCGCCACTTTGTACCTCTACGTAACTCTGTCAAAATCCTTATTAATCAATATTATACCTCAATTCGCCAAGTGACTTAAAGTGCTATTTTGAGTCTAAAAGTGACTGAGTAGGTAACCGTATCGGTAACCGCGCAATTCACTAAATTCATACTCTAAAGAGCCATCACAAAAACGTCGAGGTAACCGCTTCGAGAGCCTTTGCAGTCGCTTTAGCGACAAAAAGACTCTCTAACGCTCATGCGCGACTGTTAAGCCGCGCACCTCAGTATCATGAGTGTTTAAATCCCCTAATTATATATAGTGCAATCTCTAGTCGGTCTTCTGGTGGTGCTGACTCAATCAACTCTGCTCGCTGTTGGCGGGTTAGTTTCTTCACTTGCTCCCAGAAATAGCTGTGATTGCCATTGATTCTTGCATCGATTAGATCGTTCATGACGCTCTCCTCACAATTCTGAATGCCTTGGAGTAAGTGTCGTTTGCTCGGTAGCAGGCTAAATCTATCTTAGCTTCGGCCATGGTGTCGCTTGCAGTCAAATCATCCCAGCCGTAACCGTAGTCACCTTGTAGTATATAAGTCATGCGAAGTCTCCTAGCTTGATCCAGGTGGATCTATCGCAAACGTCAATATTCTTACAAATGTAGCTGTCACCGCGTCGGCCATACTGAGCTGTAATCGTATGAGTTAGGTATTCACACATACGAAAGTGCTCAAAGCCGCTATCTCTACGCCAATTCTCGGGTGGTAGAACGCCTAAAGCTTCATGAAACTCTTCGGCTGTTATTGTGACGGGGTTGTGCAGGTACTTCTCTGTGTTGAGTTTAGTAGTCAGTTCATCAAACTCTTCCCATGATAAGAGCTTAGGCTGCTCAATCTCTTTCAATTTAACGTACTCTTCTACTGTTAAATTGTTTCCGTCATCGTTGTATAAGCTACCGCTGTAGTCAACGTGCTTGCCATCAGTTACAGTGCTGTACCCATACCCATCAAAAGTTGATTCATCAATTAAAAACATGTTCGTCTCCAGTTCTAGGCGTAATTGCCTAAAACCTACAGCCGAGTGCTTATCGCGTAGCGTAAGCACCTAAAAGTAATCTCTAAGTGCTAAGGGGGGGGTACACCGGAAATGTCATTTACTCTAATATGATGAGAGTATGGAAAATCTACGCGAGTGATTTTGGGGTTATAGCCTATTTATTGTCTATAAAGTACATTGCCGCTTTCATACCTTAATATAAATTTAAGTGTAAATTTCAGTTAATCATTTCTTTGGGACTAGTGCATTAGGGTCACAGAGGGCGGGGGTATCGCCTGAAGCACAAGCAATAGCACTTGTAATATACCGCTCTAAAAAAGTGTCGTCCTTTTTAATCTCATCTCTAAGATTCTCTAGTAGCCTTTGTGCTTGCTTCTTATTTCCTGTAATAGCTTCGAAATAAGCCATCATTGCTCGGTAGTAATGTTGCTCTTTCCCTTCCATCTTAGAAATTTCTATTGATCCTATTGCTCGAAAATCTGACATATACTTAATGTCTTTTAAGGTAGTGGCAGTATCAAACCAAAGTCCATCTAGCAAAATTAAATACTCTTCTCTCTTATTTGTGCCATCTAAAAATTGCTCTATTTTATAGGCTATATAAAACCGAGACTTATCTTTTACCACCGTAAATTCAGGTGTTTTTAAGTATATCTCTAGCTGCACTAACTCCTTCTCTGTGAAGTTTTTATATAGTGGCAATTTATTTGTTGGGCATTGCGCTGTCCGAGTAATAAATTCGCAAGTTGAAGCCGTTGCTAGGGACATCTTGCTACCTATTATTGTGCAACTTAAAGTCCGGGTGATTTCAAACTTTTCTCCTCCCACAGGGCACGCTATAGTCTCATGCTTAGAAACTCCTGCCATTGCTAACGCTGGAAATACTAGCAATAGACAGTAACTTATAACTTGGGTATAGATGTACGGAGTATTTTTTGTCATTATGTTTTTCCATTTTCTAATAGATCATTACGGTGTATTTTACGCCTTAACCTATATACCTTTTACCTGAACTAAAAATCAGGGAAATGGAGCGATAGGGAAATTAGGCAATCGGAAGTGAGCGAGGCAAGAATTTTATTCCGGCCATCGTCAAGTCACTTGAGGTGGCCGCTGGACGAACTGGGGCTCCCATAATTCGCTCCGTCAGTGAATGAACAATGGCGATAGGAGATCCCGATGTTTCATGATCTAGGATAGCGCGCCTAATGTCTGTGAGTGAATTTATTTTGGAAAGAGATATTGATGCTAAGCAGTTACACTGAACTTTGTATCGTCTCTTTAAAGGACAGCAAGACAAACATTATAGCAATTGCTACATATACAAGATTTAAAATACTTTCAGATGTGAATTTATCCTCCCAAGATGGCCGCAAATCGGCTCTGTAACTATCATCCTCCCATGGCTCATAAGGATTTTCTTCCTCCTCCTCAATATCTATGTTGTATTTTAAACAAATGGTTCTGATTATTTTATTGGCTTCGCTATTCCCCCCCAATAGCTTGATCACCCTATTTAGTTCTTGTGCCGCATCACGATGATGCTCAGTGAGCAAAAATCGTGCAAAATAAATTAGATCGGGGTTATCTCCAAAAAAGGTAGTAAAAAAAGAGTCTTCTAATTCGGTTGCAGTTTCTTCAGCAGTATTAAATGCTTTATCCCTTAAAACCTTAAGCTTAAAGTTAAAAGCAAGGTTTGGTGAGATTTTGTGCAAGTTATCATGAAGTTTTTGCAGTTCAGGGACGTATTCGGCCGCCATTCTCCACTCTTTCTCGTTAATGGACTCGCTTGAGCTGGTTTGGCTGCTATCTTCTTCGCTATATTTATTTTGTTGGTTGTTCTGCTCTAGGTATTCATCATATTGTTTGCGGTTATTGGCGTCTGAAAGAACAGCGTAAGCCTCATTTAGGGCTTTCATCTTTATTTCAGCTTCTGCGCGCCTTTGTTCAGATTTTTGGTGTTTATCGGGGTGGTATTTCTGTGCTAGAGCCTTATAAGCGGCTTTTATTAAAAACATTTCTGCACTTGGCAGTACTTCTAAAATTCCATAGTAATCTTTATCAAAATTCATGCAAGTCCTCCTCAATTTGCATTGTTTTATAGGCTCTTAATAAGAGGGTGGGGTTATGCCGCATGCAATATAATCTTGGTTTGTCATCACGCTTTTATAGGTACAGTTTTTACCTTTATAGGATGAGCTTCGTTTATTCTTAGTGAGTGGCCGTTCAATCTTAGCAAACTGTTTTTTACACTCCAAAGAAACCAAGTAACTACCATGAGATTTATAAGCGTCATACGCTCTAAAACTAACAGTATTCCCCTCTGTATCATCACTATTTATATCATCATAGTCTGAGAATTTTCCTGATGGAACTACCCTGTTTATAGTTCCGGTATTTGAGCTTATATTTTCACCACCCCAAGAATAGTCAGGGGCTCCGGTACTGGAGGTTGCATAATAATATATATGATTATTGTTTGTTAATAACTCTGTTTCTAAGCGATTATTAGCTGAAATAGTAAACCACCCTATATTTAACCATCTATTTTTTTCGGTTAAATACAATAAAGCTACTGACACATCTTTATTACAAACGTTTTCCAGTATTATTGGAAAATTAGTTACGGCTGTAGAGTTATAGCTTGAATAATCTGGTTTATTTACTTTAATGCTCTCAGCAGGGCTAATATTTTCTTGACCTAAAGCCGATAATATAATAATAGTCAAGCAAGTAAAAATTATGACTGAAATTGTTCGAAATACCCCCCATTTTTTATGAGCCACAACTGTTCTAATTTCTTTATCCCATGAAGTTTCACCAGAAACAGTAAGCTTCTGGTAAGAGGAGTAATTTGTAAAGATTGTATAAATTGGAATACCTAGTCCGACTCCCCCTAACCAAACTAAAAAAGAACGGTGTAGAGCATCGAAAAAAGAAAGCTTAGAATTATCTTTTTTACTAATAGAAATTCCAAAAATCCATTTGGCCGGGGTCGTTCCTAACAAGCTTAAAAAGATGGCTTCAATTGGTATCCATAATGCATACATGGTAAATGCAGAAACAAAATCATTGTCTAAAGCTTTGTTTATTAGTAGAGCTTTTTCTGGTAGAAATCTGTCAATAATATATAGCATAAAAATAAAAGCAACTAATCCAGATGTTAATACATCAATGTTTCTAGCAAAATAACGTCTCCATGGATGGTATCCCCCATTTTTTAGTATTTCTTTTTTATTTGGAACTGATTCCTTCGAGTAGTCTGTTTTTTTTAATGTGGAATCGCTTTTACTTTCTCCTTGGTGATTATTAGTTGGCTTATTCTCATCTTTTCTTTTCTTTAATATACTTTCATCATATTCTTTTCTTTTTTCTGGGTTAGAAAGAACAGAGTATGCCTTATTAATTATTTTTGTAACCTTTTCAGCATGTTGCGAATCAGTGGGGTGCTTGTCAGGATGCCATTTTTGAGCGAGGTGTTTATATGCCCCGCGGATGACTTCAACGCTAGCACTTTCTACTACTTGTAAATTGTCATAGTGTGTTCGAAATTTGCGCATAATTCCTTTTTTGTAACGTTCCAGATTTAATACATAAGGTTAAATGTTTATTTCTCCTGATTTTACAGGCTAGATTGGTTTTTACAACGAGTATTACAAATAACTACAAGACATAACCATCTAAGCAACTGATTAATATGAATATAGTCAATTTTATGCTATAATTAAACATTGTTATATTAATGAGAAGTCTTATGAGACCTTGCCTCCAGCGCGCTCAATCGCGGTATAGATATAAACTTCGGATCAAGCAAAGATGTGATGTTCTCCATGATCTAATTACTCAACCGTCAGTGCTAATTTCTAAGCGCGAAAAAGACGATCTGGTTGATTATGTGTTTGATAAGTTATCGGGAGTCGGTGATGGAACCAATTAGGCAGTATGTTGGTGGGCAACTAGCGGCATCAGGACTGGCATTGCTCGATGTAAATATAGCCTACGAGACTAAGATATGGCACAGCAAAATGACGTGTCAGATGGACTTCAAGGATATTCCCGCGCTGATCAAGCAGTTCGGGCGTGGCTGTGAGAAAACAGTCGTGACGCTCGACGGGCGTGATGTGGTTGTGTTGCATAAATCAGATGACATGTTGGCTCAGCGAATCCAATGGTTATCGGGTATGGTTGTATCGGCTGATCAGCCATACGCTCCACCAGTGCCGGTTGTGCCTCCAGTGGTGATACCAACCTTCGCCAAGGAATTTGACGTTGCTTATGCTAAGAAAATGGCGGCTAAGGATCGTGAGGAAAAGAAGTGGGCTGAAGCGGAAAAACATACAGAATGGTTGAATGAAAGGAGGGCGGCATGTGCACGTTAATGCAAAGATTCGACGAACTGAGCAGTGAGCTCGAAGCTGTAGATCCAGAATTGTTTAAGAAGATAGCTGAAATGCTAGCCATTGAGCAGTTACTCCAGTTACAGGAGGTCTTGGATGGCGCTGGTTAAGGGGAAAAAGAAAACAGGGGGGCGTAAAAAAGGGGTGCTGAATAAGGACTCTCGATTAGTTCGTGATGCCGTAGAGTCTGTTTACGAAGGTGTAGGTGGTAATGACTTCTTGATGGCGTTTGCAAAAGAAAACCCCGAGGCATTTTTAACACGGATCTGGGTGAAATTATTACCGGTGCAAGTCAATGTGGAAGTCAATAATGATTTTGCGAGCATTTTAGATGCGGCTCGTAATCGTGCGATCACTACAATAGAAGGCGATAGAGTCTAGTTGCGCGTCAAACGCGTCAAATCTTTTATTTGACGCCCCTCTACGGGGTATATAGCGCGGGGGGTGTGGATATTATGACGCGTCAATATTTTATTTGACGCACCTCTACAGGTCATATAATACGGTGGATGTATGAGGTTTTACGCGTCAAACATATGCTTTTCTTTGGAATATAATATAAAAAGGGGTTGCTGTATATTACAACAACCCCCGATCCTGAAAGTCTTGAATGTTATTTGACGCACTTGACGCGAAAAACACTCAGCCTCATGAACTACGTGGCGTGGGTGCGTCAAACTTGCGCCAGAACCTCGGTAGCTACTTGACGCATAGCGACCTCCCTAACCACTTTCTGAATCTCCAGTATAGGCGGGTGAGTCAACTGCTCATATACCCGTAGAACATGCTTATCCTCCGTTGTTAATTCTTCGCCTTTCGTGATACGTAAGTGCCTGACCTTACTCCTGACCTCAATCCACTCAATCCGTATCCTGTAAATATCCCATAATTCTGACTTCGCCCTAGTCAAATCACTACCCCAAGCCCGTGGCGACCTATAATTAGTCCTCCCCGTGAACTGACCTGCACGCGCCATATCCCATACATCGCCTACACTAGCTTCAAGTGTATGGCCGTTAGGTTTATCCTCAAAATATTTAACGATTACTTCAGCGGCTGCATTGCTGTCAATGAAACTGCCAGCGGCATTACCCTGCATCTGTTTTAAGCGTGCAGTGAAGCCCGCCTTAATAGACTCTCCTAATAATGCAAAGTCCTGCAATCTAACACTTTGATCTACATTTTTTACCGGAGAGCTGAGAGTCTTAACGAATAAATTTAATAGCTGGCCTAATATAGCAGGTAGATCCTGTTTAAACTCCTCCTTCAGTTTGGATATACTGCCCACCTCGCCCTTCATGAGTGTGAGTCTGACTAACCTCGAGATCAAATCGCTACGACTCGCTAATTCCGTTATGCCATTGATAATAACTGGATTGCTAAGTTCCACGATATGCTCCTCGCCATTAGTGTATAAGGCTCTCGACGATACCTGACCACCAGTGCTTAAGATGCATAGGTGGTCTTGCATGTCTTTCTTAAAGTATGAGACGTTATCAAAAGCCAGAAGGTGGCTGTTGAGCGCACAAACCTCTAATCCCTTTAGATCGATAGGCATACTGCTCAAGCGGTCACTTGCCGAAGGGTCTATGATCGCGCTTAGGAATTCAACAGCGGTGGTTTTGCCTGAGCCTTTTTCTCCTACTACTTCGACGAGTGGATATGGGGTATTAGGCCGCCAGCATTCCAATATGATGGCCAGTACCATTTCCTTATCATCTTCGTCTACCCTGATATACTTCCATAGTAGGTCGAGATCGCCCCCTTTGGTAGCGAGAGGCATCGCGGCCTTGCTATTTAGAAATACTAAGTTCGGTTCCGTGATATCCCAGCCATTACTGCTAATTCTGTACGCCCGTACGCCATCGATGTTTATGAAATACTCATCGCCCTGCTTGGCTACTCGCATGTATGAGGTGACTTCCTTAGCGCCGCGGGAACAAATTCCTATGCAACTTTTTAGTCTGGCATCAGGAATGAATTCTTTACTCTTTCCGTATATGAGCACCGCAATTTCAGTTGGGTCGAGTGGCGCGCCATTCATGAATAAACGCCCGTATTGGTCGCGTGTAAATGTGTAGTTTGCGTTGACAATATCTACTAGATCCTCTGCCTTCACGATGCCTCCCCTCGTAGCAGTTTAAAATAGAGATCAGGGTCTAAATCTTTAAGTCTAAAGTTAGGCTCGCCTTTAAAGTTTCTGACAATCATTGGCCGATCAACATTAGCAAAATATCCCCAGCTATCACCGCCATTGAGGTTGAAGTACACGAACTCACCATTATATTTAACCCCTGTGGCTTTAACTTCCGTGGGATCAATGTCGATAGTGCATTTATTACCGACGTGTGGCTTGTTAGGCAGGCCTTCTTTATCACGGAGGTTGTTGATCAGTTCTGTTACCCGCACAGGTGGCACGTCAGGCACGGAGAAGTAATCATTCTGCTTCTCGACTAATATAATGCGCTCAGCTATCGGATCAGATTCTTGGATTGGTGGTGCTATGTATATGATTCTGCCTGGGTCATTGACGACGATATCCAGGGGCCATCGTATACTCTGCTGGTTACCACTTAATCTTATTAAAGGCTTTAGGTGCTTAAAGTTCAGGTGCCTTAGCCATGCCTTAATTACTTTTGTATCGGTCGGGTTATCTAACTGAATAAAGTAGTGGCCTCTCAAGCTATCGTCTGATCGACTAGATGCCGAGTGCTGAAATACGTAGCTACAATTAACGCCAATAGCTTTCAGGAACTCATCACGTGTTTTGTACAGTAGGTCTGCATCAACATCGAGGGCTAGCAGTTCTGTAGGTGCGACCAAGGTGTGACCTGCGCGTGATTCACCTCTTAGCTCCTTATCTAAGTTGCCGACTAGTAGGGCGTTTGATTCATCAGCGTGAACTGTGATTAAACTGTAGAGGGTGTTGATGTTCTCGCAAGCGTGAGGATAACTATTAACTTTCGTGACTTTAGGATAGCTTTCGCCAGTGATACGGTTTTTTACTAATGGCGTTCCGTTAGTCGCCTGTATGAATGTTAATTTCATTGGTATAATAACCTTGAAGGGGTAGTTTGCCTCCGTTATTCGGGGGCTTTTTTTCCTGCTCTCATTAGCAAGTTACGGCCGATTTCTACTACGGCACGTGAGTCTTTTTCTGTGTCACTCAGCACTTCGTTTCTGCGTTTGTTCCCCGACTCTTTATCTGTAGCATGGCTACTACAGCATGGCCGTCTATCTCGTTTGTAGCTCGCTTAAGATCCGTCTTAAGCTTTTTGCTTGCCGAACCATTCTGTAAATAAATCAACGTGGATAAACCACTGATTCGCGGCTTTGATCAAGCACCCTGATTCGGTTAATCCATTAGATTCGCGGTGGCGAATCCACCAATCAAGTTGATTTTTTGTAAATAGTTCTTGGTATTTATCTAGGAACGCAGTTTTTCTTAGATAATCTGATAATGTTGGCATTTGAGCCTCCTCTGTTATTGAAGGCTCCATTATGGCAGTAGATTTAAATTTGGGGAGGGGGTAAACCAGGTTTACCCCCCGAAATACTTCCAGTAGCTCTGTCGGTTGCCATGTTTCCACGCCCCCTCGAACGCCTCTACAGCGGGGAATAGCTCACCACCACCAACAGTATTCATAACAGCCTGCTTACTTGTTACTTTCATTCGATCAAACCCTAAGATTTCAATAGCCTCTAAAATTGCTACCGCCCTCTTCTCTATAAGGAGCAAGGATTCTTTGAAATACCAATCTACCCCCGCCTCTTCCTCAGCGTTCATCCGATGATGGTCGTAATAGTCGTTATCAGCGTGGTGGGGGTTGATTATTAATAAGGCTTTTTCTTTTGCATCTAAAACCCTAGTTCCTGCCTCAGCAACTTTACGTTGTGGCTTAACTATTAATAAAGCCTTTGCTTTTGCATCTGGAACCAGTGCCTCGTTTATATAAAATGGTTGTAGCTTGCCATTAGCGACCATCTGCAATATTTGCTGGTAGTCGCAATCAAGTTTAACCATCATGTCTTTAAGCGTTAAATACATTCCGCATGACTCCTTCACTGGCTTTAGTAATGTGCTCAGTTGATAAGTGAGCATAGCGCGTGGTTGTTTTTATATCTTTGTGGCCTAGAATCGTAGCAATTTCAAATAAGCTCAAACCGCCCATAGCCAAATATGATGCCGCACTATGCCTGAGGTCATGGAATCTAAATGTATTTACAGCTGCTTCTTTTAGCGCCTTAGCCCAGTGTTTTTTAAATTCAAAAGGCTTATCGCTATTAGTCGTAGAGGGGAAGATTAGTGATGTACCAACACCCCGCGCCTTCTTGAGTTCTTCTAAAGCGATCTGTGGAATTGGACAATGACGAGGCTCGCCATTTTTACTCGTTTTAAGCATGGCTACTGAACGCTTAAAATCAATGTCGCACCATCTTAGGTTCATAATCTCACCCTTCCTCATGCCGCTAGTCAGTGCAAGCAATACCAGCATATACAATGGTGTCCAGCTGGCGTTTTTACAGGATGTTAATAGGCGGTTACGTTCAGAATCTGAAAGATAGCGAACGATCTTATTATCAAGTGTTTTGCTCGCTACTTTAGATACTGGATTAGATGTTATATAGCCCTCACTGAGGGCATAGCGCAACACTGAAGACAAAACACTGCGATACCTATTAACAGTGGCAGGTGATCTGGAGCGACCAAGGTTCTCTGTCTTCCCAGCGCCATCCCCCCTCCTGCATTGACTATGCTCAATAGATTTAAGTTCCAAGCGGATAGAATCTACCGATATATTAACTAACTTCGTATCACCAAACACACCTGTCCAGTGGGCAAGTCTTAATAATTGATTAGGGTCTTTACCTTTCCACTGCGAAACATATTCATCCGCTAGATCGCTAAAAGTCATCGCTGCTCCTTTGCAACCCATGGCTTCAGCTAATTCTAAATCAGCATCAATACGTTTAGCCCATATTCGAGCATCAGTTTTTCGAGTGAATGTTTTGATTTTGACGATCTTGCCGTCTTTTTTGACAATAGCCTTGTACTTTTTAAGGCCTGATTTTGTTGTTATATTTGCTATGGTTATAGCCATGATTCTCACCAACTAAAAATAGTTATATAACTGACGAGGTAACCGATACGGTAACCGTCGAGCCAGCTCTTATGGTGAGCTACGTGCGAGATTTGAATATTATCCTTAATATTCAATGTGTTAAATGGTGGCGATACCGAGAATTGAACTTGGGACCCCAGGGTTATGAATCCTGTGCTCTAACCGGACTGAGCTATATCGCCACACGTTCTTTAGTTATCTAATCAACT
>ENA-OSET01005378-OSET01005378.1-sediment-metagenome-genome-assembly--contig:-NODE-5378-length-10845-cov-10.161126_pt1 | contig 10845 bp, 8 predicted proteins | sample MGYA00237882_ERZ534229 | MGnify/ENA primary metagenome ERZ534229 (study PRJEB26408, sample SAMN06266212) | sediment metagenome | isolation source: Hudson Canyon methane seep mesocosm | place...
AAAAGCACGGGATAAGCATGTAGACCTTATGGCGGAGTGTTTGCGGACGGGGGTTCGATTCCCCCCGCCTCCACCAACTTAACATCCGATAAGGGCCGATAAGGCCCTTTTTTTTAATAACTTTCAAGCACCTACGGTATAATTAACTCCCATACCATCAAGTAAGATCTTACTAAATACCGCCTATTTTGACGGTATATTTGACGGTATTAATGATTTAATTTTATAGGTACCGTCAAATGTCAAAGCTAACTGCTACTTCTGTTAAACAAGCCAAGATCGAAGATAAACAATACAAAATGACTGATGGTGCTGGAATGTACTTATTAGTTAAAAAGAGCGGCAAATATTGGCGCTTAGATTATCGTTTTGATGGGAAACGTAAAACCCTGGCATTAGGCACATATCCAGGCCTCTCGCTAAAAGATTCTCGGGCAAGACGAGATGATGCTCGTAAGCTCTTATCAAATAACATTGATCCCGGAGCAAAACGTAAAGCCGAAAAGATTACTAGGAAATTGCAGGTCGAAAATAGTTTTGAGGCAATTAGTAGAGAATGGTTTGAAAAGAAGAAGAAAGAATGGTCAGAAAATCATTCTAACAGGATCATTAAACGTCTAGAAAATAATGTTTTTCCATATCTTGGCAGTGAATCCATTGTCGATATCAATACTCCTACTGTACTAAGTGTAATCCGTAAAATCGAAAAACGAGGTGCTTATGAAACTGCCCATAGAGCTTTATCTAACTGCGGTCAAATATTCAGGTACGCAATAGCAACAGGCAGGCTTGAACGTGATCCAACATATAAAATGCACGAAGGCCTACAGCCTGCACAAAAAACTCATCTTGCAGCTGTCACAGATCCAGTTAAAGCTGCAGAAGTACTCAGAGCTATTGATATGTATAACGGCACTCTTTCCGTTCAATGTGCGCTGCGTCTTGCGCCACTAGTATTTGTTCGCCCCGGTGAATTACGTCAAGCTGAGTGGAAAGACATTAATTTTGAAAGTAGAGAATGGCGTTATCTTATCACCAAAACTAAAACAGATCATATTGTCCCACTAGCCAATCAAGCAATTGAAATACTGAATGAACTACAGCCACTAACTGGACATGGTCGGTATCTTTTTCCAAGTGCTCGCAATCCCAAGGGTGATAGGCCAATGTCAGATAACGCGATCTTAGCTGCGCTACGTCGTATGGGTATCGCTAAAGATGAAATGAGTGGGCATGGATTTAGAGCCATGGCTCGAACCATTTTAGATGAAGAATTAGGATTCCGAGTTGATTTTATCGAACACCAACTGGCTCATGCTGTAAAAGACCCAAATGGTCGAGCTTACAATAGAACAAGTCATTTAAAAGAACGCAAAGTAATGATGCAGGCTTGGGCTGATTATTTGGACAATATTAAAACTGGCGCAGACGTTATCCCTATAACAGGAACTATCTAATGCCAACCAAAGAAAGATATTGGAAAGATAAAGCCAAGCGTGCAGCAGATAAAGAGTTCGAGAATCGTATAGGCCCAGTACCGCCTTATATCCCCATAAAAAAGAATTGTAAAAACCCATTTGAAGCGCTTTTGAATATTTACCCCGAAGGGTTGTATTTTGCTGATCCGACCAGTGGAGTAATGTGTCAGCATAAGAATACTGGTAAAGGTATGAACAAAGGAGAAAAGAATAAAGGAGCGAAAAAAATGCGTAAAAATAAAGAAATTAGGAAAGAATGGCTTAAATTAGATCACCCTGATATCTATGGTAAACGTGGATTTGCTAAAAAAATAGCTGCAGAAGAAGGGATTTCAGTGCGAACCGTTCAGCGATACTTTAAAGAAGATAAATAAACGACAAAACACAGGTCGCCTTTTTTTTATTTGTTTTAATCCCATACAGTCACGAAGACCGATAGAGGATTAGATAATGAAAAGATGTTTAAGAGTAAATCAGATTATCCCGGAGAAAATACCTGTTTCTGTATCCACGTGGTGGAGGTGGGTCTCAGAAGGGAAAGCACCTCAATCAATTAAATTAGGCCCAAGAACTACAGTCTGGGATGCTGATGAAATTGATGAGTTCATTGCTAAAAAACAAGTTCAGAAAAGTGGCTTATGAATATGAAGCCAAATATAAATAACGGTATTAAATTCACCCAAGATAATTTAGATCAAACTCTACAGTTTCTAAATAAGTTTGCTCCTGATAGAGATACTTGGACCTTCCAAACTTTTGATGACAATGCTGGTCGTAAAGATAGAACACTAGCTAAAATTTACAACGGTACATTAACTCAACATTACGAATCACTTAAGCTCTTAAACCAAAAGGGTGCAGGTGTTTTTGTTACTGTAAATCAAACTGATGGCACGGGGCGTAAAGCTGAAAATATTGTCAGTGTTGATGCTGTTTGGATTGAGGATGACGAAGGTACAGCAAAAAGCCCACTCGAACCGCATATCGTCGTTGAATCAAGCCCTAAAAAATATCACAACTATTTTTTACTGGAGAATGCTTCTAAACAGGATTTTCAACGTATACAGGAAGCACTCGTAGCTAACTGGGGCAGTGACCCAAATGCGAAAGATATTAGCCGTGTTCTGAGATTGCCTGGGTTTTACCATCAAAAAGTTAATACCAAAAAAGGTTTGAACGGCGAGCCATGGCTCGTCAAAGTTATCGGGGGGCTTCGCTATGCAGAATAGTTTCTATACAGTTGAGACTATGTGTAAAGCCTTTGGCATAGGTGACAGCAAAAAACAACAGACCCAAACTGATCTCTATTTTGATAAAGACCCAGAACTTTTAAAAGATAAGCTCCATAAAAAGCCTAACTCAAACTTTTTTGAAGCTGCCAATAGGATCGAAATCACAGCTTTCTTGAAGAAACAAATTGAACATGCTTTAAAGGAAATACCCAGCGATGATCGTGAATTATGGGTGGCTTTCGGGCATGCTGCCAAGAGCATGGATATTTCTGGCGGAAGTGAAGGAAAAAAACTATGGTTAGAATGGAGTAAAAAGTCAGAAAAATTTGATGCTGAAGACGCTGAAGAGAAATGGGCAAGCTTTAAACCCAACAAAACTAGCCCTGAAGCCATATTGTGTAAAGCATTGAATGATTATGGGTGGGATGTTCAAGCTGCAAACAAAGAGATTACAGCCTTGTTATTTACCGACATAGACAGCACGGCAGTGCCAACTGATCGATTAAATATTTGTAGCTATGACACAGGTTTTTTAGATAGCGTAAAGACACTCCCTCAACGTGATTGGTTGATCCCCAGATTTTTAATAATCAACTACGTATCGATCATCCTAGGTCCAGGTGGGGTAAGCAAATCTACCTTCCAGCTTGTCTTAGCTATCAGCGTGGCCGCCGGTCTTGATCTTCTTCGTTTTAGGGTTAAGCGACAGGCCAAAGTTCTTTTAATTAATAATGAAGATGATGCCAGTGAGCTAACGCGTCGTATTGCGGCGATCTTAACCTACTACAAAATTGATGAAGCACTTTTAAAAAAAGGACTTTTTACGCTTTCAGGATATGAAGACCCAATAAAGTTTATTTTGCAAAATAAAGACGGAGAGATGACTGACGGCGAGCGTAAAGGAGAAATTGAATCGTTTATCATTGAAAATAACATTGAAGCATTATTTGTCGATCCTTTTATCAGCACACACAATGTATCTGAAAACGACAATACCTATATTGATAAGGTAGTCAGTGCCTACAAGGCTATGGCTGGGAAAATGAGTATTGCAATTAATATCGTCCACCACACACGGAAAAATAATAACGATTCAGAAAGTCATGCTGGTGACGCTGAGTCAGGTCGTGGAGCTTCATCATTAAAAGACGCTGCACGCGCTGTAACAACTATTGCCAGAATGTCTGCAACAACTGCTAAAAAACTGGATATTCACCAAGATGAGCGTGGCAAATACGTTCGTGTTGATGTGGGTAAGTCAAACTTTACAGTTCATGAGACCAAAGCAAGGTGGTTCTATCTTGAGTCCGTCAGAATCTCTAACGGTGAATCTATTGGTGTCCCCATTGCTCGAAATCTAGACCTGTTGTTTGCAATGGTTGATCAGCATGGTGGGGCGAAATGGAAGAGGGACACAGTAGCCATAGCTGTAGATCTTATATTTATCAAAGGGCAGACTGAAATACCATGGTCTGATCTTCGAGAGCGTTTCATGTCTGCAAATAACATTGGTAGGTCAGTAGCTAACGAAAAAGTCACTCTTCTACCGAATGTGGACAACGACGAAAAGCCTATTCGTATTCGCCAAAAGGAGTACTGGATTACTCGATCAGCACCGAAAAATGGTTGGATGGTTCATTGCCAGGAGCTGTCTGAGTGAGTTATCAATTAATTTGTAATTTTCTGTTTCCAGTTTCCGGCTTAATCCCTCTGGTTTCCGTAAACACAGTGTTTACGGGCGTTTCAAGCCGATTTCAATTCTGTTTCCGCCCCAAACTACAAAACACCCCGGAAACATGCTTTTTTGCAAAAAATACGGCTTGTAACCCATTGATTTTATTTTGTTTCCAGTTTCCGGAGTTTCCACCCCATAGGGGGTACCTACCGGTCGGACGGTTGGACCCGCCTTCATGGCGGTGTCCACCTGCCGGATATTTCTTTTTTAGTTCAGCAGTTTTTTGCAGTGTCACCACAGGAGAGGAAAATGAATGACGACTCATTTACGAAATCACTTTCAGAATACAAGGATCGGCTAGACCAATTTATTCAACAATCGAACAGCGTAGATACAGTAGAGCACGGTCTTAGTCCTGCAAAAACTCCCCTGATAGATCGAGTTAAAAAGCTCCTCAACACCATACCTTTTGCAGAGCAGCAACAAGGCCTGTCTTTATCTGAATTGCAGATCCGGTTACGTGGAAGAAAAGGCAAAAAATGTCACCCAGGTGAGTTAGCCGACTGTCTTCGTAAGTTAGGCTATGAACGCCGCAGAGGATGGCGTCAAGGGCGTACAGGTTTCCGTGCGCGGTGGTTTTCAACATCAGGAGAATTTAATGCGTAGCAACTCAGTTTCAACTTCTTTACCCCGTGAGTTGTATATAGAACTAATAAACGACCATATTGAGAGGTATGGTGATGGTATCGGTTCACATACTCTAGATCTCACATCATATCACGAGGCAGGGCATATTCTACTAGCTCATATTCTAGGATGTAAACCAGGACCTACAAAAATATGGAGTGAATCAAGGCATGTTTGGTGCGGTTATACTTGGTACAAATCTCAAGGTGAACTCCACACTATAAATTCACCTGAAAAATATATAATCGAAATTATGATTAGTTGCGCAGGGTGGGTGGCCGAAGGTGTTCTCGGGAATTTTATTGATGAAGGTTCATCAATAGATGAAAAAATCAGGGTTACTGAGCTGAGCTGCTCACTAGCTAAGTATAACGAATGGAATCCAGAGGTGATCGTATTTTTATGCACTTATTCCGTAAGTAATTTGTTGACACAGTATAGAAGCGAATGTCTAAAGCTGGCAGAAAATTTAAGGATTCGGAAAAAAATAAGAAGACAGGAAATCCATTTTTTATTTGATAAAATTCCGGTTGATTTGTCGAAGAAGCAAGCCAGTTTTTTGATTAAGAAAATCAAAGAAGGAGCATAGGGAACTATTTAAGAAATATAGGCAACAGTGACGTCTTAGTTTAAGTTGTTGTGATATGGGCGAGGATCTTCATGAGATATATGGGATTCTATCTTCTACAGTCACGAGCAGCGTGATTATCGGCTAAATCATTGGTCGCAAGCCAATGTTTATTCTTTGCCCAGCCAAGGAGCGGAGGGTGGCTCTCATATGTGTAGACATAATGTTAATCAGCGTTGAACACTTTCTACTTTGTATTGGATATTTACGCTGTTTTCGACTCGGAATTTTGATGTTTAATTCATAATAATTATGCCCTGTTTTGATGATGTCACAATGATAAGAGCTTAGATCTAGAAGCGCAGCTGTCATTTTGTATAAGCTTTCTATAATTGTACTGACATTTGTTCAGTGGTATCGGGTAAGGTGAGGTATCATAATTTTTTTACTTGATAGTAATTTAAAGCTATAGATGATTTATTTTGACACTGCGTCTTCTTATCCTATTTTGCCTGAAGTAAAAAGGGCTTTATCTGAAGCGTCTAATGCTTTATACGCAAACTCTGCATCTAGTCATTTTCTAGGGGAAAAAGTTAAATTTGAAGTTGATAGTGTTCGAGAATTAATAGCTGATGAGATTGGTGCATATCCTAGTGAAATAATATTTACAAGTGGGGCAACAGAATCAAATAATATTTCTTTCAAGAGTATTTTATTAGGCGATGAAATTCATGTAGATAAAAGGCATATTATTACTTCTCAAATAGAGCATAAGTGTATATTTTCTATTTGTCTTTATCTAGAGTCCTTAGGTTATGAAATAACATATATCAAACCAAATAGAGAAGGAGTTATCAGTCCTGATGCTGTTGAAAATGCGATAACAACAGAGACTGCCCTTGTTTCTATTATGCATGTTAATAATGAACTTGGAACAATTAACCCAATTAGTGAAATTGGAGAGATATGTCGTAATAATGAGATTTTATTTCATACCGATGCAGCCCAAAGCTTCAAGAAAGTGGATGTTAATGTGGATGACTTAAACATAGATATTATGTCCATCTCAGCACATAAAATTGCTGGGCCTAAAGGAATTGGAGCTATATATATTCGTGATTTAAGAAATAAACAATTGATGCCTGTTATACATGGTGCAGGGCAGGAGGATGGGGTCCGAGGAGGAACGGTAGCCGCCCCTTTGATTGTGGGTTTTGGGTCTGCAATCGAGCATTTTGCTAGGTACTATAATAAATTTAAACAAATTAAAGCTAAAGAAATTTTACTTAGTGAGTTGAGAAAACATAGTATTGATTACCATGTTAACGGGGGGGAGGACTCCCTACCAAGTTGTTTGTCTTTAACTTTGCCATTAACAAATGTCGCATTATTGATTCGTGATAATGAGCCATACTTTTGCCTTGCCCAAGGTTCAGCATGCTCTTCTAAGGAAATAGCAGCCTCTCATGTTCTTACGGCCATAGGGCTCACTAGGGAACAGGCAGAGAAAACATTTCGGATAAGTTTTTCTCTCGATGTTTCAAAAGATAATATTTTAGATCTAGTAAAAACAATACAGAAATATTAGCTGTTAGCTATTTGTAGCAAGTAACGCAGGCTCCACCACCTTCCGCTTCATCGTAAATTTCATCTAAATCGTTAAATTCACAGAAACCATCTGAATTGTCTAGTAATGCATTTCTACGTTTTTTCTTTTTAAATCGTGCAACCTTTTTCTCATGATATTCAATAATACGTTGTTGTACAGCAGGATCTTCTAGTGTGCTTAAAGGCTGACCTTGGCCCATCCAATAAAACTTTTCTCCCACCACATTATTGCCATCACCCTTTTCAAATTTTTTTGCCTCTTCAAATAAATCAGGGTGTTTCTCCATTAGTTTGAGCCATTCTATTTTTTGTTGATAAAAACAAAATGTGCAGCCAGAACGAGAACGCCAATTATAATAAGCGGGTAATTCCAAACCATTACGCTGAAGAATATTCTCTATATCACTTTTTACAATACCATCTTCACGAAAGGGGAAAACGGATTCAATTGCTTTCCCTGCAGCCATAAACCCAATTCGGTTAGGCTCATCGGCACGAATCCCAACATAGTTCTTAATTGCATAACCATTATTGATAAAATTATCAGCCCAGCTTTCAAAGGGTTTTAGTTTCATCTGTACCGTGCACCAGCGGTCACGTTGCGATGGTAAGTAGTTGCCATGCTCTTTTAGCAAATGTGAAAAAGTTTTATCCCCTCGTCCTTCTATACCATTTAAAGAACGGTCATTGAGTCTGTGAATATAGCCTAATTTTTCTTCTAATTGGTCAACAAAGTCGTTTGTTTCAGGTAGCTCATGACCCGTATCAGTGAAGAAATACTCTATTTTTAGTTCGGGGCGAGTTTCTTTAACATATAGAGCTAAAGCGCTACTATCCTTCCCACCTGATATGCCTAACACATGCTTGATTTTTTTAGCCATTAGAGACGCTACTTGTTGTTGAATCCATTAAGTTAGAAAGTATATTTGTTAGGGTTGCTAACTGTTCTTCTTTTGATAAGTGTGCAATAGATGATTCTACACATTCAACTGCAGATATAACGGTTTTATCATTTTCTAAATTGAATTTAATAAAACCATCAAACTCCTTATAATTTCCAGCTTCATCGGTAGTAATCAGGGCTAATGGTTTGGAAGAGCCCTTGCTGCTAATGTGACTAAATGATTCGATACGTCTAAACTGAATACATAAGTTTTGTAGTTCATCTAAGCCATTCTTTAAGTGTTTATCTGTCCAGTTTCTTTCAGGGACAGTTGCGGCTAGATTCACGATAGATTCAAATTTAGCATCACCATTAATATAGTCAATTAATCGTGAGGCAAGTTCCTTAATATTTGGCCGTTGCGCAACGGAAGCAATTAATTTACAACGAACCTTTAAGTCATCATCAAATTTAGCAGCCAAATTAGTCATAATAATTTGTTTAAAGCCAGATAAAAGCATATCGTGTTGAGCAGATAAATCTTCAATAGCTGTTTTTAGGCTTTGTCCTAGTTTTTCATCGATATTTTTATCATTTTCATCTAAACCAAAGATTTCAGGTAAATCTTCAAGTATTAGTTTGTAGGGGTCGTTGGCAGCGATTACTTTATTTCTAAATGTTTTTGCTTCCTTAGTTAAAACTTGGGCTTTGTTGGATTCTGAAAAACTCTCTCCACTCGTTTTTTTAACCCATGGTGGTAATGCATGAACAATCTTCACAATATGCTTAGCAATTCCAAGGACTAAATCACCAGACTTGTTATCGCCGATGGTAGCCTTAGCAAGTGTATCTAGAAGGTGTGTTTGAATTTTTGAAATTTCAAAATATCTAACGCCAGCTTCTTTAGGGTGTTTGTATATCTTAGTGATTAATTCCTCATCTAATTCTGGGATGAAGATAAATTGTTGGGTTGAATCTAAATCGTAAAATGCAATTTGACCTTCTAAAGATTTTAGCAATGCAAGTCCATAGAGCCTGCATAATCCCGATGTTAAACCGAAAGGGGGTTGCATCCATCGATTATATAAATCATCTAGGGTTATCATTGTCTTGCTAGACGTAATAAAGGTAACGCCATCTTCCCATAAGGCATGCATACGAGGGTTAGCTTTTATTGAAAGGTCACTCCATTGGGCAGGAAACACATATCCCTCATCTGTTTTACAGTGCCACCCTTTACTTTTTAAACAGGATAAGTAGAGTCCTTTTTCTGGAGGAAATGATTCACTATCAAGCCCTAGGTCTTCTTGGTCTCCATTTTGAAACATTGCATTCATTAATTTACGGATCGCACTATTAGCGCTCCCTGAAGGTTTAGATCTATTTACGAGTTCGTTAATAACTTTAGGGGATTTATCAAATAGCGCATCAGCTATTTGAGAGGCAATTACTGACAAAGGTTGCGAAGGGATGGTGTTGCCTTGGTGGGCCCAGTTTGCATTTATGAATGCCAAACTCAATTCCTTTTCAATATTCTTATTTGCCAATTGTATTCTATTCGCCAATTCATTCTTAGCGATTAAATCGTGATTTATCTTTTCTTCCTCTTTAGATATTCGAGTAAGCGCAATTAATTCAATAGCTACAGATTGTAAGCGTTCTAAAGATACTATCTGGCCAATGGCTGCATAAGGTAACTCTTCATCTGTGAGCTCTGTTGCAATGGTTGAATTTGCTGGGAGGATAAAGCTAAGGAATGATTCCCCTGTTAACGGAGGAGTCTTTAATGATTCAAGAAGTGCGCTATCTACCTTGTTGATGAGTTGAGTCCTTGCCCATCTCATAGTGCCAAATTTATGATAATGCGCAGTAGCTAAAATATTTTGGGGTACATCGCAAGAACTAGTCCAATCAACACCTTGGCTAATTGATTCAATTCGTTTTACAACCATGTCGTTTATATCGATATCACTGCCCTGAAAAACAAAAAGAGCATTATGTTTTTGTCGATAGATAATGACTGTCCAGCTTTCTAAATCTGCAATCGCTTCTTTTACGGTATCTTTTTTAAGTCCTCTGGATGAAAAATAAGCGGTAATAAATTTTTTCTTGGCGTGTAAGTGGTGTTGGAATCCGAAAACAGTCAATAGCGAAATGACTTTTGTAATTGACACATGTAAATCAGAACCTTTTTGACCAGCGCGATAGATGGCATCACACCCTTCTAACCAAGCCTTACTATCAGGGGAAGTTGTAATGAGGTGGTGTAAGTTATAGTGAAGGTAGTCCCATAATTTCTCAGGCTGGTAAAGTTCAAAGGTTGTTGATGTTTTAGTATAGTTTTCAGCCAAAAACTCTCTAAACCCTAATTTTTCATGGGAAGCTAAGAAGCCAAATAAGCTCCGTTCATTTTGAGAAAAACGTCGTCTTGAAATAGGACCAAGTAACAAACTTACTAATGGGTCAAGGGGTAAAGTTTTAGTCAGTGCAAGCTTGTTTCTGCTTTGATCCTCAAATGAAATTAAAATATCATCTATTAGGTTTTTAGATTTAGATTCTAGCTTTTTAGTAATATCATCTTCTTTTGTTATTGAATCACCTACTAGAACAAGAGACTCATCAATTGATGGATTAAAACTTAAGTCTCTATATCGTCCCTGTACTTTTGCCCATTCTTGTTGGGACTTAACATCTTTGTTTTTTGCATAATCAGA
>ENA-OSET01005379-OSET01005379.1-sediment-metagenome-genome-assembly--contig:-NODE-5379-length-10840-cov-4.830252_pt1 | contig 10840 bp, 10 predicted proteins | sample MGYA00237882_ERZ534229 | MGnify/ENA primary metagenome ERZ534229 (study PRJEB26408, sample SAMN06266212) | sediment metagenome | isolation source: Hudson Canyon methane seep mesocosm | place...
ATATTAGTGGCTGATAGCACCTTGGCACAGAAAAAACTTCAGTGGCAGCCAGAATTCACCAATATTGATGACATTATTGAGTCAGCGTGGAATTGGCATAAAGACCATAAAAAAGGATTTAACCAATAATATGAAAATCGCCATCGCAGGAACCGGTTACGTAGGTCTATCTAATGCCATGCTGCTTGCACAGCACAATGAAGTGGTCGCCTTAGATATTATCAAAGAAAAAATAGACTTATTAAATGATAAAAAATCACCCATTGTCGATACTGAAATTGAAGATTTCTTACAAAATAAAACGCTAAACTTTAGAGCGACACTTGATAAAGTCGATGCCTATACCAATGCGGATTTCATCATAATCGCAACACCAACAGATTATGATACCGAAACGAACTATTTCAATACGTCATCAGTAGAAGCTGTTATTAAAGACGTAATGGCTATTAATCCAAATGCAGTAATGGTGATTAAATCCACAGTGCCCGTTGGTTATACAGAACAAATAAAACAGGACTTAGGTTTGAACAACATCATGTTCTCGCCCGAGTTCTTACGAGAGGGTAAAGCTTTATACGATAATCTGTATCCATCACGTATTATTGTCGGCGAACAAACAGAACGAGCAAAAACCTTTGCTAATCTTTTGCAACAAGGCGCGATAAAACAAAATATAGATATTCTGTATACCAATTCAACAGAAGCAGAAGCTGTTAAATTATTTTCAAATACCTACCTTGCTATGCGAGTCTCTTATTTTAATGAACTTGATAGTTATGCCGAAGCACATGGCTTAGATTCACGACACATTATTGATGGTGTAGGTTTAGACCCGAGAATCGGTAATCATTACAATAATCCATCCTTTGGTTATGGTGGTTATTGTCTGCCAAAAGATACCAAGCAACTCAGAGCTAATTATAAAGACGTGCCAAACAGCTTAATTGGTGCCATTGTTGATGCAAACACCACACGAAAAGACTTTATTGCTGAATCAATTATCAAACGTAACCCAAAAGTGGTAGGTATTTATCGATTAGTGATGAAGGCCGGATCTGACAATTTCAGATCATCAGCCATTCAGGGCATCATGAAACGTATAAAAGCGAAAGGTATCGAAGTCATTATTTATGAACCAGCCTTAGGAGAAAGTGAATTTTTCCACTCAAAAGTGATTGCTAACCTAGTTGACTTTAAACAACAGGCCGATGTCATTATTGCCAATCGTTTAACAGATGATATCAATGATGTGATAGAAAAAGTGTATACACGAGACTTGTTTGGTAATGACTAAATTTTTTGTAAAAACCAGTCAATTCACTCTACTTTGTATTACTCATAAGCCTGTTTCTTTTAAACTTTCAATTAGTTTATAGGTATGAAAATTTAGTGAATAAAGTAGATAAGCTTAGCCAAGATGAAGGCCACTTTAAGGAATTGCTACATGGGGCGGCAACTGCTTTTATTTTAAAAGTATTTGCAGCTGGTATTGCATTTTTTTTAAATATTATTATTTCTCGTGGCTTAGGGGCTGAAGGAGCAGGAGTTTATTTTCTGGCCCTATCAATTGTGATATTTATTGCAGCAATTGGACGGCTCGGCATGGAATTGGTTTTAGTACGACAAATAGCCGAAAACGTAAAATCTAATAACCAGGGAAGGGTCTTAGGTGTTTATAGAATAGCAACGTTATACACAGTTACTATTTCTATACTTTTTTCAATTGCCCTCTATTACTTCACGCCTTGGATAAGTTTATCGTTATTTTCAAAGCCTGAATTAGAAAATCCACTTTCAATTATGGCATTATCAATAGTTCCAACCGTGTTATTAATACTTAATGCACATGCCTTGCAAGGGTTAAAGAAAATAGCTTCATCTACAATAGTTAGCAGTCTAATCGTTCCTTTATTAACCAGTATCTTTACGATAGCTTTTGTCAAGGAGTATGGAATTGACAGCGTGGTTTGGGGGTTCTTTACTAGTAGTGTAGTAGCAATGATAATTGGATGGTTAATATGGATTAAATCGTCTAAAAAATTCAGGAAATTTAAACCTGAAATGAATAAAGAAGTCGTATTTAAGAGTAGCTCACCTCTTTTAGGTATCGTTATCATGAATATGATTATCAATTTGTCACCAATGTTTTTATTAGGCATTTGGGAGAGCAGTGAAAATATTGGAATTTATGGGGCGGCTAGCAGAACAGCAATGTTAACCAGTTTTGTTTTAATGGCTGTAAATAGTATCTCAGCACCTAAATTTGCAGAGTTATATAAAATGAATAAAATTTACGAACTAGAAAATATTTGTAAAAAATCAACAAAATTAATGATTTACACGGCATCTCCCGTATTAGCTATATTTATAATCTTTCCGGAATTAATATTGTCAATTTTTGGTGAAGAGTTTAAAAATGGAGCTATTGTGCTAATTATTTTATCAATTGGACAGCTAATTAATGTTTCTACGGGCTCAGTTGGTTACTTATTAACCATGACAGGCCATGAAAGGACAATGCATAGAATTATGTTATTTAGTTCTTTAATTGGATTGTCATCAAGCGTAATTTTGATTTCACAATATGGGATTATTGGTGCATCGATTAGTGTTACTTTAGCATTATCAGTGCAAAATTTATTAGCCATGACATTTGTTTGGAAAAAACTTAAAATTATTACATTCCCTTGGTTAGAGCAATCAACTAAGCCATGTTCTAATAACTTTAAAGGAAAGAAATGAAACCTAAGTTATTTATTTTAGGAGCACCGAAGTGCGGTACAACATCATTAGCAGCTCACCTACAGCAACACCGTGAAATTCAGTTTTCAAATCCAAAAGAACCGGGGTATTTTTCAAAAGATATAACTTTAAAATCATGTAATATAAAGAGTGAAATCGAGTATTTGAACTTTTGTTTTGATCAGGGTGATAAAGATAGCTCTATTTTTTCAGAAGGCTCAACTACATACTTTTATTCTGAAAATGCAGTCACACGCATAGAAAAATTTTCACCAAACTCAAAATATATTGTTATGCTCAGAAATCCAGTAGATCTTGTTATTTCTCATTATTATCAACAGCTCAAAATTGGCTACGAAAATATTCCTAACTTTTCCCAAGCGTGGGCTATACAAGGTGAGCGGAAAAAGGGGAGACAAATTCCTTTAACATGTGAAATTCCATTCAATCTACAATATTCAGAAATAGGATTGCTAGGAAAATATCTTGAGAATATATATAGGCAGGTTAGCAGAGACAGAGTTAAAGTGATTTTTTTTGACGATTTTATTCTTGACGCGGAGAAATGCTATAAAGATGCGCTGTTATTTTTAGGGTTATCAGAAGACAAGGCAATTCAATTTTCAGTCAAAAATAAGGGAATGAAACCAAAATCAATTCAAATATCAATTTTCGTAAGATACCTCTCTATCATTAGAGTAAAACTTGGGTTAAATAATTTTTTTGGAATTGGTAATGTAATTAGGAAAGCAAATGGCACTAATATAGATAAACATCTTATTTCAAGAGGATTAAAAAATGAAATGATGCAATTATATAAAAATGATATTGATAAATTGTCTTATCTAACAAATAGAAATTTAGATCACTGGATTAAAACTTATTAAACTTTTACTAAATACTTATAGATAGACAATGAGCATGAATATTATTCAAACTAAACTTTTTAGTATATTTTTTTTAATTATTATTGTTTGTATAGAGCTAGTACTTACAAATAACTTTGAAGGAACAATATATTTCATATTTTCTTTGTTAGTGTCTTTAGTTATTACTTATACGCTTAAAAACAGTATTAGCGACATGTTTATTGCTGTTTACATACTTAAGCTATTTATATTTGCATGGATAATTAAGGTACTAAATTTTGAATCGGTTACTTATGGATTATTGTCAGAAAATACTACTCCATTGATTGTTTTATTTTCGGTTATTATTATTTTTTTATTACGCCTAGCATTGAGTTCATCAAGGAATAAATGTGGAATAATCAACATTAATTTTAATCAATATAATTTGAATTTAACCTCAAAAGTTTTTGTATTTTTAGGGGTGGCTTTTCAACTACTGCATATTGCTCTTAAGCCTGTAATTGTAGAAGGACATGATGGTGGTGGTTTCGGTGGCTTTGGTAACTTTACTAGTATCGGCTATTTAGGGATTATTTTATATTTATATAATCTAAAAATAGAAGGAAAAAAACATATTCAGTTTGATTATTATATTATTTCGGTCATTACTGTTTACTTGATCATAAGCTTGTTATCGAATACGAAACATCAAATTATTACTGTTTTTATTGCAATATTATTATCTTCATTTAGTTTTGGCCTTAAATTTAAACAAAAGCATGTTGTGCTTGGAGTTTTTTTTGTTTTATTTATATCTCAAATAGTTACACCAGTTATTCAGCAAACTAGGAGCTTAAATTTTAGACTAGCATCATTTTCAGATAAAGTTGAACTAGTTACCAGTGCTGTATTTACTTCCGGCGATGAGCGTTATATGAAGTCTTTTTATAGAGGGTATCTCCCTGTAGAGAGCTCACTCATAGACCGTCTTGATATTTTAAGCGAAACGGACCGAGTTGTTTCAGGTGTTGATTCTATTGGGTTTGTTGGAAGCTATCCTATTACAGATGGTCTAACTAAAGCCCTCCCTGGGTTTTTAGTGCCCGATCGAAGTCAAGCAGCCACAACTGATAAAATAATGTGGGATATTCGAGAAAAGTCATACCTCCTTATTTCCAGAATAACCATTGGGCTAGCATCTTCAGTTTATGCCGTTTCAGGATTTAGTTCTTTTTTTGTTTTCTTTCCGATTATGTTTTTCTTGTTTATATTTACATTAGCAAAGTTATTTGGAAATTCATTTGAAAACAATGTGTTGGGGGTTTTTTTCTTAACTAAATATCTGTTGTTTTTTACAGAAAAAACTTTTGAAGGATTAATGGTGACTTTGTTAAGAGATTTACCTATTACATTAATCTTAGTTTTTATGGTTCTGTTTTTTATGAAAAAAGCATGCAGTGAAAAGAAATCCTTATGAAAATAGTCATATTTACCCATCCAAACTTTTTAGCTAGCCAAAGCATGCCAAGATTCGCTTCAATGATTATTGAGGGAATGAAAGAAAGAGGACACGAAGTCAGTGTTTGGACGGCATGTCCTTTTTTTTACAATTTCCCAGTTCATCAGCGTTTTAAAAAATGGCTTGGTTACTTGGATCAATTTATTGTTTTTCCAATACAGATTAAATTAAGGATAAAACAGTTACCTGCGGACACGCTTTTTGTTTTTACTGATCAAGCCCTTGGGCCTTGGGTGCCATCGGTTTCACTTAGACCGCATGTGATCCATGTTCATGACTTCATGGCATTACGCTCAGCATTGGGCGAATATCCACAAAATAAAACGGGCTGGATGGGCAAGCAATACCAAGCGATGATTCGTCGAGGCTTTGCTTATGGTAAAAGTTTTATTTCAGTATCGCAAAAAACACAAAATGATTTGGAGCGCTTTCTGCCTCCTGAGCAGGCTACCTTAGAGGTTGTGTACAATGGTTTGAATTTTCCCTTCCGTGCAATGCCACAGGCTGAAAGTGTGGCATTGTTTCCTGATCGTCGAATAGAAGAGCTTACGGCTGGTTTTTTGATGCATATAGGTGGTAACCAGTGGTACAAAAATAGAGTAGGCGTGCTTGAGCTATATGAGGCTTATGCAAAGCATGTGAAAAAACCGTTGCCCCTATGGATGGTGGGTGCACCACCAACTAAAGAAATGAACGAGATAGTTCTGCGTATTGGTTCGGTTGGAACTGTGATTTTTTTATCCGAGTTATCCAACGACCAAGTATGTGCAGCGTATTCTTTAGCTAGTTTATTTATTTTCCCTAGCTTGGCAGAGGGTTTTGGCTGGCCGATTGCTGAGGCAATGGCCTGCGGCTGCTTGGTGATCACTACTGGCGAGGCACCAATGACCGAGGTGGGTGGGGAAGCAGCCTTTTATATAGCAAATGAGTCTGGAGAAAAGCCACTTGAATGGGAAAATAGGTCAGTTAAAGTTATTGAGCAAGTATTGGCCTTGACTCAGGATGAAAAACAAGGCCGACGTGAGAAAGGTTTTACACAAGCTGCCAAGTTTGATGCCGAGCAAACACTGAAGCAGTACGAACATATTTATCAACGAGTAATTGAAGGTGGCGAAAAATGAAAATCCTCCGTGTTATCTCATCGGTCAATCCAACCGGCGGAGGCCCAATTGAGGGTGTTTTACAAAGCTCTAAAATTCTAATGAGCCAAGGCCATTCAATTGAATTAGTCTCATTGGATTCACCTGATGAAAGTTATTTGAAACAGGTTCCTATCGAAACATATACATTGGGGCCAGCAAATGGAACGTATGCTTACACTGCCAATTTGCAACGCTGGCTTAATAAGCATGTGGCTGATTATGATGCTGTTTTAGTGCAAGGTTTATGGCAGTATTGTGGCTATGCCACCCGTAAAGCCTGTATTAAAAATAACATCCCTTATTATGTCTTTACACATGGCATGTTAGACCCTTGGTTTAAAAAGACTTACCCGTTAAAGCATTTAAAAAAATGGCTCTATTGGCCTTGGGGTGAATATCGGGTTTTACGCGATGCTAAAAAAGTATTTTTTACGACAGAAGAAGAAAAATTACTCGCTAGAGAATCCTTTTGGCTTTATCGATGTAATGAGCATGTACTTAGTTATGGCACAGCAGGCTGTCAAGGCGATAAAGTAGAGCAGCAGAAACTCTTCTTACAGCAACACCCGCATTTAAAAAATAAACCTTTCTTACTTTTTCTCAGCCGTATTCATCAAAAAAAAGGGATTGATACGCTCATCAAATCGTTTGCTGCACAGCAGGATACTTTAGGTGATACAGAATTGGTGATTGCAGGACCAGATCAAGTTGGTTTGCAGGCAGAATTGATGCGATTGGCTGATGGTTTGGGTGTGATAGATAAAATTACTTGGACAGGGATGTTATCAGGCGATTTAAAATGGGGTGCTTATCGTTGTGCCAATGCTTTTATTTTACCTTCTCACCAAGAAAATTTTGGTATTGTTGTGGCTGAAGCCTTGTCTTGTAGTCTGCCTGTTTTAATCTCGAATAAAGTTAATATTTGGCGCGAAATAGAAACAGAAAAAGCAGGTTTAGTGGCTAATGATACTTTAGAGGGCTGTAATGAGTTAATTCAGCAATGGCAACAGCAAACTGAATCAGAAAAAAATACGTTGAGAACAAATTCGAGACAGTGTTTTTTAAAGCACTTTGAGATTAATCAGGCGGCGCAGTCGCTGATAAAAGCACTTACTTTGAAATCGTGACTAAATTCACGATTTTATTTGAATCAATCTTTAGTAAAGATAAATAATGGATATTTTACAAGATAAAAAACGCCTATCTAGTGGTGCAAGTTTTAGTTTAAAAAACAGGTTGAAACGTGTCGCTTGGCAACTTGTGGTTTTTTTACTGTTTCGTTTTTCCCCTCGCCCATTTTATGCGTGGCGTAGTTTTTTATTGCGTCTGTTTGGGGCGAAAATAGGTAAACAGTGCCATGTGTACCCAAAAGTAACTATTTGGGCACCTTGGAATTTAGAAATGGCCGATCATTCCTGTTTGGCTGATGATGTTATTTGCTATTCACAAGATAAAATCAGTTTAGGGGAGCGAGCAATTATTTCTCAAGGCGCATATTTATGTACTGGTTCCCATGATTATAATGATCCTGAGTTTCAATTAATTACTGCGCCTATTAATATCGGGAAAGATGCTTGGGTTTGTGCACAAGCTTTTGTTGGTCCAGGGGTTGTTATTGAAGAGGGGGCTGTGCTTGGGGCGAGAGCTGTGGCAACTCGAAGCATCGAGGCATGGAAAGTCTATGCTGGTAATCCTGCCGTTTTCATTAAAGATCGTATTTTGAATAGGTAGCTTTACATTATGACTAATCCTTTAGACCTTTCCGTTATTATTCTTACTTATAACGAAGAATTACATATAGAGCGTTGTATAAAAAATGCGGCTTTATTTGCTAAACATATTTTTATTGTTGATTCATTGTCTACCGATAATACGGCTGCCATTGCTGAGCGGTTTGGTGTCAAGGTGTTCACAAATCCTTTTGTGAACCAAGCTATTCAGTTTCAATGGGGTTTAGATAATTGCCCTATTGATACTGAGTGGGTAATGCGGATAGATGCTGATGAATACATTGAGCCACCGTTGATTGATGAAGTTTTACAAAAATTACCATCGTTAGAACCCTCTATTACGGGCGTTTGTTTAAAGCGAAAACATCATTTCCTAGGGCGCTGGATCAAGCATGGTGATCGCTATCCTTTGGTTTTGTTGAGAATATGGAGATCAGGATCTGCACATATTGAGCAACGATGGATGGATGAGCATATTGTTCTAGATTCTGGTGTGAGTGTAACGTTTGACGGTGACTTTGTTGATGATAATTTGCATAACGTGGGGTGGTTTATTGATAAGCACAATAAATATGCGTCGCGTGAAATGATAGAGATTATTAATCAAAAATATAGGTTATTTAAAGGTGATGAAAGCATCGTTCATTCTGATGCTTTCCAAGCAAGGATAAAACGCTTTATCAAAGAGAAAATTTACAATCAACTGCCTATATTTGTTAGACCGGTTTTATATTTTATTTATCGCTATTTTTTACGTTTAGGTTTTTTGGATGGTAAAGAAGGCTTTGCTTATCATTTCATGCAGGGCTTTTGGTATCGCTGCTTAGTTGATTTAAAAGTGCTAGAGGCAGAGCGAGCTCTAAAAGGTGAAAAATCAAAGAAAGAGATAATCGACAGACTTTCAAAATTAACTGGCTTAAGTTTGTAGTTTATGAAAATTCTTCTTTATGGAATCAACTACGCACCTGAGCTTACTGGTATAGGTAAGTATAGTGGTGAAATGGAAACGTGGCTATCTGATAAAGGGCATCAGGTTGATGTCATTACTTCGCCCCCGTATTACCCTGAATGGAAAGTGCATTCTGGTTATAAACAATGGTGGTTTGAACAACGCTCACTTAAAAATGGAGCGCTGATTCGATGCCCGCTGTATGTCCCATCGAATCCATCCACTCTTAAACGTTTAATTCATTTGGTGTCTTTTAGTTTAAGTTCTGGTTTAGCACTTTTAACTAAGTTATTTGATAAGTCTGATGTGGTGGTCACTATCCAGCCTACGATGTTCTGTGCTCCAGTAACTCTGCTCTATGCACGCCTAACGGGTGCTAAGGCGGTGATGCATATTCAGGATTATGAAATTGATGCTATGTTTGGCTTGGGAATGATGAAGCCGGGTTTATTAGCTAGAATAGTAAAAAAATGTGAACGTTGGTTGATGCGTCGGTTTGATATGGTTTCTACGATTTCTTACAGTATGATAGACAACGCCAAAAATAAGGGCGTTGATGAGGCTAAGCTGCGCTTGTTTCCAAACTGGGCGGATATTGCCTTTGTAACGCCCGAAGTTAGTGGTGAACACCTTAAAGCTGAGTGGGGCTTTTCTGCAGAGGATAAGGTTATTCTTTATGCGGGTAATATTGGTAAGAAACAAGGATTAGAGATTGTTTTAGAAGTCGCTCAGCAATTACAAGCTGGCATGATTGGAATTAATCAAGGTGTTGGCGCTGGCGGTGATGCACCTTGGGTGGGTGCCAAGCAAAGTGGGTTTGGTTTCCATGGTTCCGCAGAAGGCCATCGCCAATTTTCACAAGTCACCGTGATTAATCATTAGCGGCGAAGCATTAAAGAAATAAGGAGTGAACAAATGAATCTAGAAAATTTTTACGTCGTCGCCCGTGAGCCCGGTGCTGAGAATCCATCATTGCCGACTTGGACAAGCCACAGCGAAAATCCTACTGAGCTAGCGCTGAAAGCACCGTTAATTGTTTTGCGTAAAGAGATTCCAGAAGTACCTGGAGCGTTTCAACTGTTGAATGTTTTTTCACAACAAGAATGCCAAGCCTTTATCGATACTACCGAAGCGCTGGGATTTTTACCCGATGCGCCGGTTTCGTTAGCAAGAAATATTCGCCACAATGATAATGTCACTTGGGTAGTGGATGAAACCACCGACCAATTAATTTGGCAGCGCTGTGGGCATTTATTTACTGATGCTGATCATTTGTTTGAAGGCCGAAAACCTGTCGCTATCAATGCCCGCTTTCGTTTTTATCGCTATAAAGAAGGTGACTTTTTTAAATTTCATACCGATGGTGCATGGCCTAGCAGCCGCGTAATCAACCAACAGTTAGTGACTGATGCGTATCCTGATCGCTACAGTGAAATGACCTTTCTTATTTTATTACGCGAAGATTTTGACGGCGGCGCTACTCGCTTTCGAGTTAATGGTAACGATCCTTACCAACCTGTAGGTCGTCATGCACCGATGAAAGATATTGATGTTCGTACTCCTGCGGGGTCGGTTCTGTGCTTCCCGCATGGGATGCACCCTTTGCATCGAGTACACAGTTCTGTGCCTATTAGCCGAGGTACAAAGTACATTATTCGCAGTGATGTGTTATTTAAACAATCTGATATGGATAGTCATTAACTACTAGAGATTCAGGTCATTTTGATTTCAACATGTCCTGATATAATCGCTCAATCTCCCCATTCATTTGCATGGATTTAATAGCCTGCTGAAACTTGTATGCAATGCTATTTTCATCAAGTGTATAAGGTAAGTTATTAATCGTTATTTCTTTGCTAGGGTCATAGCTAATATTAGCTATTTCCTGATATAAATCAGATCGT
>ENA-OSET01005381-OSET01005381.1-sediment-metagenome-genome-assembly--contig:-NODE-5381-length-10836-cov-32.616228_pt1 | contig 10836 bp, 11 predicted proteins | sample MGYA00237882_ERZ534229 | MGnify/ENA primary metagenome ERZ534229 (study PRJEB26408, sample SAMN06266212) | sediment metagenome | isolation source: Hudson Canyon methane seep mesocosm | place...
ATAGATTTAGACTGTGACTAGCGGCCATCAAGTTTTCCTTTTAATTAAAGATTACAAAGTGCGGCGTTATTATACCCGTGTTGCTCCGGTATAGACGCAGATAGATTTTGTGATAAGCGAATGCTTTTAATTTGCAAATACTTTTTGTAATAACTCAGTTGTTCTTGCTGCTGGGTTATCACGAATTTTTTTCTCTTCCAAGGCGATCATGGTGAACAAACCATCCAATGCTTGCTCTGTTACATAGCTAGGTAAATCAAGATTAATGTTTTCACCCACCAGCGGTAATGAAGCCACTTGATCAACAAGGTCGTTATAGTATTTAGTTGTGCCAACTTGGTTGAGCGATTCTTTAACTGTGGGTTCAAACAGTTCGCTTAATTGTTGGCTAGTATGTTCTTTAAAATATTGAGTGGCAGCATCATCTGCACCATTTAAAATGTTGTTAGCATCCTCAATACTCATATTGCTAATCGCATCAACAATGATAGTTGTCGCTTGTGGTGCGGCACTTTCTGCAGCCTGATTCATACTTTTTTCAAATAGATCGGCTTGTGAAGCTAAGCCAAACTGTCTCATTAAATCGCCAACTTGTTGTAATTCAGATGGTAAGGGAATCCGGATCAATTCATTAGCAAAATAACCATCGGCTTGGCTAACATTTTCAATTGCTGCACGTGAACCAATCTCTAAGGCTTCTTTTAAACCCGATATTATTGTATTGATATCAAGTGTTGAACTGGCATCAGCATCGTCATCAATTAAATACTGTTTTCCGGCTTCGGTTATATCATCAAGAAACTTAGACCAATCCGCTTGGACATTGCCGCTATAACAACAAGATAATAGGACTAAAGTGGGTATTATTTTTAACCGATGCATAACTGCTTCCTCGTTAATTTTATTTATTTTCGTGTAAACGTTTTTCTAGTTCATTCTGCATTAGTTCTAATGAATGAGCACGGATTTTTGATGCTGCAAAATGATAGTAGTTCAGTTTACATTTGACGGGCAGGTGGAGGTTATCACGACCTTGGTCTTCAAACTCTACCCAAGCTAAGATCGGAAGATCATTCTGCCGTTCATCAACACAGACCCATTCATGTTCTTCAAGGATCATAACGAAATTTGAATAGTCTATGAGCGGTAGTCGCATTGGCATGGTGAAGTGCAATTTTGCTCTTCGCCATAAATTATAGAGTTTTGCATCTATTTCGACGTTTCGTTGTGCGCAATAAGGAACATCCCCGGTTCTACTCACGCCATTTCCTTTAACTGGTTAAACTCGCAAACAGGGTTGGTAGCTTTTCAGGTAAACGATCTACATTATCAATAATAGTATAATTATTTTCACCAAAAATGCGTTTTACATAGGTGTCGGCATGAGGATCTAAAGTCAGGCAATACGTTAATATGCCTTTACTATATAGTTCTTCTACGGCTTTCTTGGTGTCATGACGCAAGTGTTGAGGATCGCGTTCATCTATATCTGCAGGTTCACCATCAGTGACTAATAATATTAACTTCCGTTTTTCTGGCTGTTTATAAAGGTGATAGGCAGAATGACGTAGAGCAGCCCCCATGCGAGTTGATAAACCACCTTTCATACCGGCAAGGCGAGATTTAGTTTCATCGTCAAAATGCTGGTTAAAATCTTTAAAACGATAATATTGCACATCATGGCGGCCATCAGAGGAAAACCCATGCAATGCAAAGGGATCGCCGATGCCATTAATTGCAGTTGCAACCAAAGTGGCGGCTTCACGAGTTAATTCTAAAACGGTTTTATCTGAACCATCCATTTTTTCATTTGTAGATTCAGATAAATCCATTAAGACAATAACGGATAAATCACGGCTTTTTAATACATTACGCATGGTGATTCGGGAATTAGGCTGTTCTCCCATGCGAATTGCAATCATTGCATCAATTGCAGCATTAAGATCAATTTCATCACCGTCTTCCATATTACGAATGCGCTGCACGCCTTCAGGGGTTAATAGATCGATGATTTGTTTAATTCGATGTGCAATTGGCTTGTAGTTATCAAGAATGGTATTGATATCTTCAACATCACCTTTTGATTGGCGACGCTCATAAACCGTTGTCCAATCAGGTCTATGTAATTGGATTTGATAATCCCATTCTTGATAATGAAAGGGTTCAGAGACAGGTTCTTTTCCCCACATATCGTTGAAGCTGGCTTGTTCGTCGGTTAAATCGTCTTCGTAGGGACGCATATTCGTTGAACATGTCCAAATTTCTTGAGCGTCATCGCCGGCGAGTTCACAATCAACTTCATTAGCCATTTCGATTACGCTCACCTGACGACGTACTTGACGTTCACTGGCAGGAATATAGTCAAATTCAGCATTCATGTCGAACTCTTCAAATTCCCAAATGTAACGATTGTCATCACGATAAGGAATACGAATACGTTCAAGTATGCGTAAGCTGGGTACTTCTTTGCGTGCCGACAAAATATTATATAACTCGAGCCCCTTATGCCATGAGAATTGATTGTCATCCTGTCGCGCTTCTATTTCTTCATGAAAACTCGCAATCAGTTGATTGATATCATCATCTTTTGATGTTTGTGTATTATCAATTAACATCAGCGCAATGTGCTCAAGTAGCTTCATGGTTGGATGTTCTGGTTCTTCGTCAGCATCAGCAATAGTCAGCAGCGATTGCCAGAGTTTCTTCAGGCCAGGAAAATCTTTGGTCGCCTTATATTCAACGCGCGCATCTTCAAGTAGGCCAATAAAAAACATTTGTGCCGGACTCAGTTGTTCAGCAGAAATAGAGGCACTTGAATAACACATGTGTGCAGCCATGTGCGCGGCAGTAGCACGGTATAGCTCTAAACCAGGAATCTTGTTATCAGTCGGACCAATATCATCGACTGCATCTGGCATGTGCAAAATACGATGTTCAATATAGGGTCTGAAATCTGTGTAATCAGCACCGGTTGGCCGTAAGAAAAAATCGCGGCCCCATAATGCACGTAGATAAAAATTTAATTTACGCTGCACTCTATTAAATAAAATACCCGCACGCTCTTTTTGGAGTATTGCTCTAGAGTCGGCAGATTCCAAATTGAAGTAAGCCGTTAAATTATTAAAGTCGCGACGATAAGCCTGCGCTCCAAACTGTGCCCAACGACGTAAACCACTTAAGGTTAACTTGCCGAGTAAATCATCAATGTGATTTAACATAGGGCGTAAAGCGCGAGAGGCCGTTGAGGCTAACTGATGAATAAAGGTCAGGTAACCTCGAAGTAGCTCAGCATCACCCAGATTACGAGCTGCGGAAGGTAAGCTACTTAATAATAATGAAATCACTTCGCCAGATGTCATTGACGATAATTTCAAAGCGGCGGTAATGCAATCAGGGATAATATCTTCGCCGCACTCTTTTACTACTAGTGGCATTTCTTGCAGGTAGGTAATGACTAAATCACTGCCTCGACCTAAGTTGTAGAGTGACTTGGCGCCATCCATATAGGTTTGTAACCCGGTTGGCGACATGATGTGCGCAGCTTCTTTGAATGTACTATCGATAACCTCACGTATCGCCGGCACACTTTCAAGAAATTCTTCGTAATCTTCGAGTTTGATGCTCATATTAAAAGTCTCGCCTCAGATAGCATAGAGCTAACGTTATACCGTTATGTATAACTCTCGCCTTTGTGGGAGTCACAAGTAAAAAATATGTCTAAATTAAACACGCTTGATTCCTGCACTCTGTGCCTCTATAGCAAATTAATTATTAACCAAAGAATGTTTGAACTGCTGCGTCTAATGTATCGCGCATATCTGGATCATCGGTTAATGGCGTGACCATTGTCATCATGCAAGCGGCTTGAGGCGCAACACCTTTGCTGATTAATTGTCCTGCATACACTAATAAACGCGTTGAAATGCCTTCATCTAGACCGTGACCTTTCAGGTTCCGTGCACGGTGAGCAATGCGTACGAGTTTTTCTGCTGTTTTTTCATCGACACCTGACTCTTTAGCAACAATAGCAATTTCAATTTCTTCAATGGGATAATCAAAGTCCAAAGCACCAAAGCGTTGTTTAGTTGATTGCTTAAGATCTTTCATTAAGCTCTGATACCCCGGGTTATATGAAATAACGAGTTGGAAATCCGGATGTGCTTCAATGAGTTCACCTTTCTTATCTAAAGGTAATGAACGACGGTGATCAGTTAGAGGATGTATAACAACGGTCGTATCCTGACGCGCTTCTACAATTTCATCGAGGTAGCAGATTGCGCCAATACGCGCAGCGGTGGTTAACGGACCATCCTGCCATTTTGTGCCATCAGCATCTAATAAGAAGCGACCGACTAAATCAGATGCTGTCATATCTTCGTTACAGGCAACCGTAATTAAAGGACGCCCTAACTTATATGCCATATGCTCAACAAAACGTGATTTACCACACCCCGTTGGGCCTTTAAGCATCATTGGCATACGTGCATCATATGCTGCTTGATACAGCTCAATTTCATCTGCTACTGGTTCGTAGTAAGGTTCATCTTTAATGATGTATTGTTGTGGATCGACTGTATTTTCTGACATGACACACCTTTTAAATTTATATTGATGTTTTGTTTAAACGTTATGAGGGTTGCTTAATTAAATAGTTCTAAATTAAACTTTTCATTTCTCATCATCTGTTTCAACTTCACCACTCCAACCTGCTTTTTTAGCATTTTTGATAGCTTGGTCATGAATTTTCTGGTGACGTTCACGTAATTCTTTTGGAAGATGACTAACAAGGCAACCATATTTGTCCCATTCGTCATTGACCTTCTGTAATAAGCCATCTACACCTGCAAAGTTCCAGCCTTCACAAGTTTCTGTTTCTTCAATTAGGCCAAAAACCCAGGCGTCACGAATGATTTTTCCAATAGTGGTCATGCCACCCTGAACTTCTTTATCAATGCCTATATATGTGTCTGGTTTTGCCATTACGTTCTCTCATTGAGCATTATTATTGGCGAAATGCCTGTGTGACATATTGTGTCTTCTGAGCAGAATCGCTACCAGCATCGTGCTTCTTGCGAAATGCATACGTCCTGCACATAAAAAAGCCCCTGCCTGCGCTGCAGTTCAGGGGCCTTTTATCATGGTACTAGCCCCGGAGTCTTAAACAGACTTACCGCGGTGAACAACCATTGCTGTACCAGCAGATTGTTTAAAGTTGTCAAAGCCAAGCAGACGAACATGGTTCATCGGATGCGCTTTATGACAAGCTTCGATTTCGGCCAATATGACGTCTACGTCTGTTTCACCAAACATAGGCAGTTTCCACATGTACCAAAAATTGCTGATCGCATTTTCTGGTTCTGTGTGTTCAATACCTGGATTCCAACCTTTATCAACAATGTATTGAATCTGAGCGCGAGTAGACTCTTTGCTCAAAGGTGGTAGGTACGAAAAAGTTTCATATTTTCGGCTTGTAGCAGCATCGCTCAAGCTTGAATTGTAATCTTGTACATCACTCATGTGACTTTACTCCAAAATTGTTAAATTTGATTTTGATTAAGTCGCAAGGTGCAGAGAATCCGCACCTTGCGATTGATGACCTATCACGTTGTGCTTATTTATGAGCAACGTCAATTTTGTCAACCGTATCAAATTCAAATTTGATTTCTTTCCAAGTTTCCATAGCAATTTTAAGCTCTGGGCTGTGCTTAGCCGCTTTAGTAAGAATATCCTTACCTTCTTTCTCGAGTTCAACGCCAGAGTTACGTGCTTCAACACATGCTTCAACCGCAACACGGTTAGCAGCCGCGCCTGCAGCATTACCCCAAGGATGGCCCAATGTACCGCCACCGAATTGTAAACAAGAGTCGTCACCAAAGATCGAAACCAATGCAGGCATGTGCCATACGTGGATACCACCAGATGCTACTGGCATTACGCCAGGCATCGCACCCCAATCTTGGTCGAAGAAGATACCGCGTGTACGATCTTCTTTGATGAATGAATCACGCATGATGTCGATCCAACCCAAAGTAGCGTCACGATCACCTTCCAATTTACCAACAACCGTACCTGAGTGAAGATGATCACCACCAGACAGTCGTAAGATTTTAGTTAATACGCGGAAGTGAATACCGTGGTGTGGGTTACGATCTAATACCGCATGCATTGCACGGTGAATGTGTAACAACATACCGTTGTCTTGACACCATTGTGCAAGTTGAGTGTTAGCAGATAAACCACCTGTTAAGTAATCGTGCATGATGATAGGTGCACCGATTTCTTTTGCATATTCAGCACGCTTCATCATTTCGTCAGATGTAGGCGCCGTTACGTTTAAGTAGTGACCTTTACGTTCGCCAGTTTCAGCTTCTGCTTTATGGATTGCTTCCATAACAAAGTCGAAACGATGGCGCCAGCGCATGAATGGCTGTGAGTTAACATTTTCATCATCTTTAGTGAAATCTAAACCGCCACGCAGACCTTCATAACATGCACGGCCGTAGTTTTTAGCAGAAAGGCCTAGTTTAGGTTTGATAGTACAACCTAATAAAGGACGACCGTATTTATTCAAGATGTCACGTTCAACCTGGATACCTTGTGGTGGTCCATTACACGTCATAACGTAAGCAACTGGGAAACGAATATCTTCTAGACGAAGTGCTCGAAGGGCTTTAAACCCGAATACGTTACCAACTAAAGAAGTTAATACGTTAACAACTGAACCTTCTTCGAAAAGGTCAATTGGGTAAGCGATAAATGCATAAAAGCAGGTGTCATCGCCAGGAACGTCTTCAATTGAGTATGCACGACCTTTGTAATAATCAAGGTCGGTTAGAAGATCTGTCCACACTGTAGTCCATGTACCTGTTGAAGACTCAGCTGCAACTGCTGCTGCAACTTCTTCACGAGGTACACCGTCTTGTGGTGTGATTTTGAAAACAGCCAAAATATCAGTATCTTTTGGCGTATATTCTGGCATCCAGTACGTGTCTCTGTACTGTTTTACACCAGCATTGTATGTGTTTTTTGCCATTGCTCGCATCCTCTGTTGCTATTATTTGACTGACGGAACAAACTCCCAGCCCCAAAAATTGTTTACTGACCTAGCTTTAAATTACTAAGTCTTCTCTATCTTACTTTTAGCGTGAGTAACTGTATGTGGTAGGAGTTCACCCGCAATTCGATATGTTTTAATCTATATCTATTCGTCTAACTATGACGTATGCAAATTTTAGGGTATTTTCAATAGGAATGAAACTCAAATGTTTTGATTTTAATCATAAGAGATACTTATGGTATAAAATATGAACATATATTTTGATTTATGTCATAAGAAGTGCCTATGATATTAAGCTATGAATATAACAATTCGCCAATTACAGATTTTTGAATCTGTTGCTCAACATTTAAGTTATACCCGTGCATCAGAGGTACTCTACCTCACTCAGCCTGCGGTTTCAATGCAAATCAAACAGCTCGAAAGTGAAGTGGGCATGCCCCTGTTCGAGCGTATGGGAAAGTCTTTGTTTTTGACAGAGGCTGGTGATGAGTTATTAATCTATGCCCGCAATATTTCTCAGCAGTTAACAGAAGTCAAGGAAGTACTAGATGAACTTCGAGGGAGTCAGCGAGGAAAATTAAATATTGCAGTGGCCACAACAGCTACGTCTTTTTCATTGAAGTTGTTAGGTGAGTTTTATAAGCGTTTTCCAGGTGCCAATATCACCCTTGATGTAACTAACCGTGCGAGCCTATTAAATCACTTAAAAAATAATACGATTGATATGGTTATCATGGGGCAACCACCTCAAGGTTTAGATGTTGATGCGGAATCTTTTATGGATAATCCTCTCGTTGTTGTCGCACCTAAAGCTCATGAATTGGCGAGTAAGAAAAATATTCCGTTAAAAGTGTTGCAGCAGGAAACTTTTATTATGCGTGAACATGGATCGGGAACGCGTATTGCCATGGAACGATTCTTTGAAGAGAGTGGATATAGCATTAGTTCTGTGATGGAAATGAGCAGTAATGAGGCTATTAATCAAGCTGTAGAAGCAGGCCTAGGCCTAGGTATTGTGTCTCGCGATACATTAGACTTGAAATTGACATTAGGTCACTTGGAAATTTTGGATGTTAAGTCATTTCCTATTATGCGTCATTGGTATTTAGTGCATCGTAAAGGTAAACGTTTTACAGCATTGATGACTGCATTTAAGAATTTGGTTCAAGATGAAGCAGCAGCCATTTTAGGATAATGTAAGTTATAGCCAGGGATTGCTGAAAAGTCAGCCTCTCATTGAGCCTTAATCCAATTGAGCTCTTTTGCTGTTGTTTCTCCAACGACAGCAAACTTTAGCGTGGTTGGGATTGTTGACTGTGCTTCATTTAAAGGAATGCGACCAGCCATAATTTCAGCAAAGCGTTGTGGGTAGAGCGGTTTTTTTTCTGGTTGAGCATAGCCATTAGGATAAATAGGCTGATTATTACTATCGTATTTATCTGTAGCGCCGACAGTGTGTAGTATTTCATGAGCCATCACGACAGAATTTTGTCGGTTCTGTTTTTCAGTTGCAAACGCATGAATAACACCGATTAATCCTTTTTGTAATCCTAAAGAATGAGCTAGCGCTTGACCATCTCTGGCTTGATGATAAATGACATATAATCGAATGCGATTAGTGTTAGCGTGATTATCGGGAGTATGTTTGTAGGCCCAATACCGTAATTTCAAGCTCCAAAGTATTACTTCAAAGATAGCGTTTCGATTTTGAGGTGGGGAGGGAGGAAAAACATTAATGTTTGGACCCAACTGAGTGTTTATCGGTTGTTCAGCAATTAAATGATATTGCTTTGCTCCACGATGAAAAAAATCATCGATGTCTCGAAAGTCTTTTTTGGATAATTGTTGGATATATTGTGCAGTTTTGTTACTGCCATCACCATTAATGGGAAAAATGACAACATCAATAGGCTTGAACCATGAGGTGGTGTTGAGACGCTGATCTTGAGTATAAATTGCCGCGATTGCTAGCACGACCAATAAAATCAGCACGCGAATATTTCTATAGCTAAATACTTGCATATTTAGACGTTATATGAAAATTCGAGTTTTTAAAAATGCAAAAGGCCGATTAAAATTAATTAACCGGCCTCGCAAATTCTTTAAAGCGTGTTGTTATTAAGCTGGGACAACATTTTCCGCTTGAGGACCTTTTTGGCCCTGAGTCACTTCCATTGTTACGGACTGACCTTCTTTCAATGTTTTGAAACCATCAGCTTGAATCGCGCTGTGGTGTACGAATACGTCTGGACCATCAGTTTGCTCAATGAATCCGAATCCTTTTGCGTCATTGAACCATTTAACGGTTCCTGTTACTTGTTCTGCCATATCAACCTCAATTTACTTTATCTTTCGCTACACTGAAAATCTATCAGCCAGCTTGTTTTCCACTTCAAAATCTAGAAGCTTCCCGCATTGTACGCATTAAATTCCATAAAACACTTGTTTTTTTTGAAAATAACAATATTATTTCTCACACTTTTAAAATGAGTTAAGTTTTTTTTGGGTTAAAAATACTGTAAGTTACTGATATTTAGTCTAATGTTATGATTTATCACCTTTCAGCTTAATAATCCACAGAAAAAAATATTTTTTGGTGGAAACCGCTGTTTTGCGAAATTTAGCGCTAAATCAATGAATTGATTCTCTATTCTGGAGTAAAATCTGTGGGTGGTTCTGAGCCATCGCCAAAGAAAAACTTATCTAATTCTAACTTTAAAAACTGCTGAGATTTTGGATCGGCTAATGATAGACGGTATTCATTTATCAACATGGTTTGGTGTCCGATCCACATTTGCCAGCCTTCTTTAGACACGGATTCATAGATTTTTTTACCGAGTTCACCGGGGTAAGGGGGAAAATCAAGCCCTTCAGCTTCTTTATTAAGTTTCACACAATGAACGGTATGTGCCATAACTGCCTCTTTACTGTAATGATTGAATAACTGTTTTTACTGGGGCAGGTAAACCTAGCCCTAATGCGTTGCTTATTTTATACCAGCACAAGTTATTATTCTCTGCTATATGATTAGTCTGCTTGCTGCATGGAACGAAATGGGGATAAATAGTTAGCTTGAAATGACTAAAGACATGATTTATTTCAGCAAGTTGAATCCCACCACCTGTCTGACTAAGTTGTAATTGTTCTCTCATTTGGATGAGTTCATTTTCAGTCTCAACCTCTGGAAAACTCCATAAGCCACCCCAAATTCCATGTGCTGGGCGCTGTTGTAATAAGATTTCACCTGTGGGTGATTGTGCGATGAGCCAGTGAGTTTGACGAGAGGGGATGGTTTTTTTAGGTTTTGCTGTGGGATATAGAGTTGGATGGCCTTGTTGAAAAGCCTGACAATTAGCAGTTAATGGACAACTATTACAGAGCGGTTTACTGCGGGTACATACTGTTGCACCTAAATCCATTTGGGCTTGAATAAAGTTTGAAATACGTTGTGCCGGTAATAATTGTTCAGCTTTCGACCAGAGCAGATTTTCAATAGGCTTTTTACCCGGCCAACCCTCAATAGCAAAATACCGTGTTAATACTCGTTTGACATTGCCATCCAAGATCGCAAATTTCTGTTGATGGGCTAATGTCATGATAGCGCCAGCTGTTGAACGGCCAATACCTGGTAACGCAATTAAATCGTCAATATTGCTTGGCATTTCACCGCCATGATCATTGGCGATAATGACGGCAGCCTTATGTAAGTTTCTTGCTCTGGCGTAATAACCTAAGCCCGTCCACCAAGCGAGCACATCATCAACTGGTGCTTTTGC
>ENA-OSET01005382-OSET01005382.1-sediment-metagenome-genome-assembly--contig:-NODE-5382-length-10835-cov-3.207752_pt1 | contig 10835 bp, 9 predicted proteins | sample MGYA00237882_ERZ534229 | MGnify/ENA primary metagenome ERZ534229 (study PRJEB26408, sample SAMN06266212) | sediment metagenome | isolation source: Hudson Canyon methane seep mesocosm | place: USA:Hudson...
GTTCGCTTTGATCAGGGTGTACCAAGAATATAATTTCGTAATGACGCATATACTCTCCCTATGGGTTATAGCTTTTAAGTGTTTTCAATAAAATCACTTTAAAAAGCAAGGAGTTACAGTTACACAAAAGCACTACCTACCTACCATATAGGCAAACAGGAAACTCTTGCAGATTTTTGAACGGCGAATTTTAGAGGCAAACCCCGCGATATGCAAGGGTTTTCGGGCTACCATAGGCTTTATTCAAACAAGAAAAGGTTTTATTCAGGCAAGCGCCACCGAACGAGTATCGCCGCTTCACCATTTACAGCCAAAGCATCACCTGAAAGCAAACTATCCGATACATTATCAAAAACAGCCATCACTAATTGGCTACCATAATAAATTAAAGGCAATTGAACACGTTTCCAGGGCTCTACTTTTTTAGCTTGCAATAATTTTTTAAGTGTTTTGTTTTGAGTGGCGCCTTTTAGGACAATTGACTCCCCCCCCTTGCGAGAGCGTAGCACGAGCGACTCTTCAAGCAACGGCACCCTTAACAACACCTCTCCGCCCATCAAAACAGAGTATTCAGCCGCTTGCTGACTTGACAAATAAACAAACTCCAACTTTTTTGCTCCAACAGAAAAGGAGCAGGATGACTTACCTAGCACATATTCATAAGACTGCTCATCAACAGCTTTAGCATCAAGATAAAACAAGCAACCATTAAAGCGTCGTAAATGATTATCCCCCCAACGCAATGAAGGCATTGCATCTTTTTCGGCGGGTATAAGCTCTGTCCATAAACGCTCAAATACTTTTTCAGAAGGGTGCTCGACTTGCATATAGTCAAACCAATATCGAACAAACAACTGCTGCTGCTGTGTTGAGTACTTCGCTAGGGAAGCTAGATCGATTGCCTGATCATAACACTTACTCAAAACACCCTCTTTCTGAGCCTCACACCACTCTAGTAGGTACTGACACGCTTGAGACGAACGCTTTGCGGTTCGACTCAAACTATTCAAAACCTTAGGCCAACGCGTTTCCAGCAAGGGCAGAACTTCATGACGCACAAAATTTCGATCAAACTGAAGATCTGCATTACTCTCATCTTCCACCCAAGCAATGGGAAACTTTTCAACTTCCTGCTCTAACAAGCCTCGAGAAAGGCCTAGCCAAGGACGAAACAAACGCCCTTTTGATAAGTCACGCTGCTGAGGAATACCCGACAAACCCTCCGGCCCAGCACCACGCATCAAGCGCATTAATACGGTTTCAGCTTGGTCATTTTGGTGGTGCCCTTGCAACAAAACACCATTATCTGAAAGATAAGCCTCAAACACCTGATAACGCATCTTTCGGGCAGCAGCCTCAATACCCTGCCCTTCAGAAACAACAGACACGCGCTCTACATAGCACTCTAAGTTCAGATCATTACAAACCGACAGACAATGCTTCGCCCAATCATCCGCATTAGCACTCAAACCATGATGAATATGAACAACCTGGATTTTTGAGTTTTTAGTTTGAAGCAGATAAGGAACAGCAAACTGTAAAAGCGCCATTGAATCTAAACCGCCACTAAGCGCAATCAGATAATGTTTGCTTTCAGGAATAGCGCGCACAGCGCTTTGAATGATGGGATGAAGCTGATCTAATTCGGGGAAATCAGTCTTTGACATAAGCCGTCAGCCGCTTATATCGCTGCTCGACTAAAGTTTCTGTATCCAATGCATTTAAACGATCCAGATTCTGGATTAGCTCAGCCTTTAGTCTACGCGCAGTTTCTTCAATATTTCGGTGCGCACCACCCAAAGGCTCTTCTATTACTCTATCAACGAGCTTTAGCTCTTTTAACCGTTCAGCAGTAATACCCATTGCTTCTGCGGCATCAGCAGCATATTCGGCACTTTTCCATAAAATAGACGCACAACCTTCCGGAGAGATGACAGCATAGGTCGAATACTGCAGCATATTTAGCTGATCACACACACCAATCGCTAAAGCGCCACCAGAGCCACCTTCACCAATTACAGTTGAAATAATTGGCACTTTAAGACGAGACATGACAGCAAGGTTATGTGCAATCGCTTCACTCTGCCCACGCTCCTCTGCACCAATCCCGGGATAAGCACCCGGCGTATCGATAAATGTCACTACCGGAATGGAAAAGCGCTCAGCCAACTCCATTAAACGACATGCCTTTCGATAACCTTCAGGTTTCGGCATACCAAAATTTCGCCTGACTTTTTCTTTTACTTCTCTGCCTTTTTGATGGCCGATTACCATAACAGGCAGACCTTCTAGTCGCGCTAAACCACCAATAATTGACTCATCATCGGCAAACATACGATCGCCATGCAGTTCATCGAAGTCGGTAAATATTAAATCAATATAGTTTTGAGTATAAGGTCGCTTAGGATGCCTCGCTAGACGCGCTACATCCCAAGAATTTAAATTAGCAAAAATGTCTTTGGTTTTTATTTCACATTCATGCTCAAGGCGTTCGATTATTTCCTGAATATTTAACTCTTGATCAGTTCCTACTAGACGTAACTCTTCAATCTTCTCTTCAAGTTCTGCAATAGGCTGTTCAAAATCCAAATAGTATAAATTCATAATTTTTTAATCAAATATCATTAAGGCGTAATTTGAGAATGAATGCTATTTTCAGCTAGATGACTATTTAACTCAAGCAATATTGCGAGATAAAACACAATTCAGTACATCAAACGAACTTTCTTATCACCAAGCAAGTATTTCAAATCATCTATTAACTCGTCCTCAGGCTTTACCCCCCAGCACTCTCCAAGTTCAATCCGACTTTCTGCTTCAGATCGCTGGTAATGGAGAGCGACTTTAACACCGCCACCTTTATAGGGTTCAATCACCTCCTTCAAAGAGTCAACAAACCCGTTTACAAACTGGCCTTGTTCAAGCGATATTTCCAAACGATCAGCAAAACCTTCCCGAGCTTCAATCAAACTTCGCACATTACTCACACGCAATTTCATTGAACCGGAATAATCATCTATTTTGGCAACGCCTTCTATGGCGACAATAGTATCTTTTACAATCGCTTCCCGGCATTCATCATACGTGTCTGCAAACAACATACCTTCAATACGACCACTACGATCATCTAATGTGACAAAACACATTGTTTGCCCGCGTTTATTTTTCATCACACGAACATCTACAATCAAACCCACAATTGTAGTTTTACTACGACTCGATTTTAAATTTGCAATCGCATTTGGCGAAAACTGGCGTACCTCTTTTTCGTATTGATCAAAAGGGTGACCTGTTAAATACAACCCTAAGGTATCTTTTTCTAAATTAAGCCGCTCTTTTTCACTCCATTCACGAACATTTTCTGTTCCTTGATAAACATCACCCTCATCATCAGGTACAACCTCACCAAATAAGTCGACCATACCTGCATTCTGATTACGGGCATTTTGCCCTGCTCGCTGCACAGCCTCTGTAATCGTGGCCATCATGCGTGCACGACTAGGGCCTATTTTATCCAGAGCACCGCCACGTATTAAGGATTCCAAAGCACGTTTATTAACTTTTTTCAGATCAACCCGATCACAAAAATCAAACAAATTCTTAAAGGGGCCACCCTCTTCCCTTGCGGCTAACAAACTTTCCACAGGCCCTTCACCTAAGCCTTTAATCGCACCTAAGCCATAAACTACCTGTAAATCATCATCAACAGTAAAAGAAAACTTACTCACATTAATGTCAGGTAAAACCAATGACAAATTCATATGTCGACATTCTTCAACCAGGGTCACGATCTTATCGGTATTCTGCATATCGGCCGACATAACTGCCGCCATAAATTCTGAAGGGTAGTGTGTTTTCAGCCACAGAGTTTGATAAGAAACCAAGGCATAAGCCGCTGAGTGCGATTTGTTAAAACCATAACCGGCAAATTTTTCTACCAAGTCAAAGATCTTCATCGCCAATTCAGGGTCGACACCGATAGAAATAGCACCCTCACGAAAAGTGTCTCGCTGCTTAGCCATTTCTTCCGGTTTTTTCTTACCCATCGCCCGACGCAGCATGTCGGCACCACCAAGTGTATACCCTGCTAATACCTGGGCAATCTGCATAACCTGCTCTTGGTAAACAATAACGCCGTAGGTAGGTTTTAAAACAGGTTCTAAGGTTTCATGCTGAAAATCAGGGTGAGGATAGGCGACCTCAGCTTTACCGTGTTTTCGGTTGATAAAATCATCAACCATGCCTGATTCCAGAGGCCCTGGTCTAAACAAGGCCACAAGAGCGATCATATCTTCCAGGTCATCCGGTTGAAGCCTGCGTACCAAGTCCTTCATACCACGAGATTCCAGCTGGAACACTGCCGTGGTTTTGGCTGCTTTTAATAAAGTAAATGAAGCAGGGTCATCCAAAGGAATATGGTCAATATTGACAGGCTCTTTCCCTTGCTTTATCAGCCGGGGATTGACCATTTTAAGCGCCCAATCAATGATCGTCAGCGTTCTTAGACCTAGAAAGTCAAACTTAACCAACCCAGCATCTTCTACATCATTTTTGTCGAACTGGGTAACTAAGCCTGCGCCCTCTTCATCACAATACAGCGCTGAAAAGTCGGTTAATTTAGAAGGCGCAATCACTACACCACCAGCATGCTTACCGACGTTTCGAGTAATACCTTCTAACTGAATCGCCATTTCCCAAATTTCTTGCGCACCTTCATCCTGATGTACAAAATCTTTTAGCGTCGGTTCCTGCTCGATAGCCTTGGATAAGGTCATGCCAATTTCAAAGGGAATCATTTTCGATAAGCGATCAGCCAAACCGTAAGCCTTACCCTGCACTCGTGCAACGTCACGCACTACCGCTTTTGCAGCCATGGTTCCAAAAGTAATTATCTGTGAGACTGCTTCCTTGCCATAATGCTCAGATACATAGGCAATAACACGGTCACGACCATCCATACAGAAATCGATATCAAAATCCGGCATCGAAACCCGCTCTGGATTTAGGAAGCGCTCAAATAGTAAATCATATTGCAAGGGATCAAGATCGGTAATCTTCAATACATAGGCGACTAATGAGCCCGCTCCCGACCCCCGCCCAGGGCCAACAGGAATATCATGATTTTTGGCCCACTGGATAAAATCCATTACGATCAGAAAGTAACCTGGAAACCCCATTTGTAGGATAATATCCAGCTCAAAATCCAAACGATCAAAATAAGGCTTACGACTTTCTGCTAATTTTTCCGGAGGACAATCTGCATGAATAATACTTAAACGCTCTTCCAGACTATCTCGACAAAGCCCCCGAAAGAACTCATCCATTGTCATGCCGTCAGTGATAGGGTAGTGAGGAAGAAAGCACTCCCCTAAACGAATATCAACATTACATCTTTTAGCTATTTCAATGGTATTGGCAATTGCTTCAGGGATATCCTGAAACAGCTCAATCATTTCATCGGGAGATTTGAAGCACTGGTCTTCACTATATAGCTTGGGCCGATTAGGGTTATCCAGTATTTCGCCATCCGAAATACATACCCGTGACTCATGTGCTTCAAAGTCCTCTGCATATAAAAATTGCACATCATTGGTCGCCACTACCGGACAGTTAAGTTCCTGTGCTAGTTCAACACTTGCATGAACAAGTTCTTCATCCTCTTGACGGCTAGTCCGGTGTAGTTCTAGATAAAAACTACTAGGAAAAACTTCCATCCAAAATCGGGCACGCTCGAGTGCCTGCTCTTTTCGACCAGCCAATAAAGCACGCCCAACCTCACCATCTTTTGCGCCAGACAGAACAATGAGTCCTTCAGAAGCTTCAACCAACCATTCACGTTCGACAATGGCTTTGCCAAAAGCCTGACCTGCCGTAAAACTCTTAGACACCAGCTCAGTAATATTCAAATAACCTTTATTATTCATAGCCAATAAGGTCAAACAGCTTGGTTTTTCTGGCTCATCTTCATTGGCCAGCCAAACATCCACACCAATAATCGGTTTTACCCCGGCACCACGAACAGACTTATAAAATTTAACTGCGGCACATAAGTTTGATTGATCAGTAATGGCGATGGCAGGAATTTGGTCAGCCACTAGTTTTTTAACTAAAGGTTTTATTCTGATCAAACCTTTGCTTAACGAAAACTCAGTGTGGACTCTTAGGTGAATAAATTTTGCTGGCATTTTAGGTCTTGATGTGAGGGTTTAATGACGATAGTGATTTGCTAAAGATAGTAGCATGGTTTGCTTAATTTGGCTCACCAGAGCCAAAGATAATTCCCCAGACCAAACAAGCCATAAAAATTAGAATAACTCAAGTTCACCGCGAATATCATCTGCCTCGTCTTGTAGAAAATAGTTAGCAAGCACCTCGCCTTCAACCAAAACTTCTACCGATAAATAACACGCACATACTTCCCCTTCCAAATTAAAATACAAAGCAATTTTTTCATCTTGCTGCATTAGCTCACTATGGTCTTCACCATAATAAGTAACAGGTAAACCAAGCTTCAACTCACCCTCTTGAGCACTTAGTTTTGACTTAACCCGACCAATAAGCTGGTTTGAAAGCTCTGAAATCCAATCTTCTAAGCTTTCTTCTCCTACATCAACAATACTTTCAGTCAAGGGATAGGTTAATGCAAGAACAGCCATCGGCATTTGTAAACCTAGAATAAGCTCTACATCATTTGAGCCTGCATCAATACATGCCACTGGCGCATCATATAAATGACATTCATTCTGTTTTGCGCAAGCTACCGAGCAGTTCAAACTTTTGAACAAGTCCACACACGCAGACTGAAAGACCTCTTCCACACCGTGGTTAAATTCCATAACACCCATAGTTCTTGCCCTCGTTAATTCTGGTATATTTTCTTACAAGATAAAAAAATAATAGCCAGCAAAAACCAATGCATTAGATTGAATAGGCATAAACACAGGTGTAATATTCTGTTTAAATATTAAAGAATAATTATTATAACGACTGACAACACAGGCATGCTAAACCTAGAAAACACGCCCCTCCAAGCATTAACACAGCCATTACATGACTTATGTCACAGTACAAAGCAAGCACTTGCAGCTCACCCTTTAAATCGCACCGTCTATCGTAAATAATTTTTTACTTTCGTTGATTTGTAGATACTAGATAAAACAAATAAAAAAGAATTTGTTTGAAATCATTGTTTGAAGTGAGAGGTTTCTTTATGAGCAAACTATATCTAGTTGAAGATTTTGCACAAGATTATGATTTTATCTATGCCAATACTGACGAATTAAAACGTCAGGCCTACCTGCTTCGACCACAGACGCAACCCATCAACAGGTTAGATATTGATCAATATGATGCACATTCTCACCATATTCTCCTTAAACATAAAGCGACAAATACTTATGTTGCTAGTGCACGGATTATTGAGTCTCCAATACAAAACCCTAATAAACCGCTACCCTTCGAAGAAAATCATAAAAATGATATATGGGCCTCACACATAGCAGTTAAAGATTTATCAAGACGCTCATTTAGCGAACTATCACGCATTAGTATTGCTCCCAACTTCCTTCCCGAAGGTAAGCACTTAACTCAGGTTTCTCAAATTTCATTGGGGCTTTATCTAGCATCTATCTCACTTGCAAGATTACTCTTTCATGATTATATCTTTGTGGAACTTTCTGAAATTTTATTTAAAAAACTCAGAGTACAAGGACTTTTATTCGAACAAACCAGCAACACACTTAATAATCAGACTCAGGCCGTATATAGCCTGAGTCTAGAATCAGGAATAAGCTCAGTAAGCCCAATTTATGAGTTATATCAGCATATTTTGAATGAAATGGCTCATCAACTGAATATCCCGCTTGTCCAGGACAATGACGAAGTGCGCAGGGCATAGGTTTAAGATAGAATGCACAAAAACCACCACTCATAGTATAAAGTAATCAAAAATATGACTGACAGCATGCAAATTTATCACAACCCTCGTTGTTCAAAATCTCGCCAGACTCTTGCTTTAATTGAAGAAAAAGGTGTTCAACCAGAAATAATTTTATACCTGGAACATACACCAAGTGCCGCGGAGTTAACAGAAGTACTGTCAAAACTAGGTATCAGTGCACGAGAATTATTACGCAAAGGCGAACAAGCGTACAAAGACAATAACTTAAGCAATGCAGACTTAAGCGAACAAGACATAATTGAAAAAATGACTCAATTCCCTAAACTGATTGAACGGCCTATTGTGATCAAAGGCAAGCAAGCAGTACTCGGCCGCCCTCCTGAAAATGTATTGGATCTACTTTAAAAAATGCAAAACCAAACACCTTACATATTAGTACTCTACTACAGCCGCTTAGGCTCAACGCGTGAATTAGCGATGCAAATAGCCCGTGGCATTGAGCAAGTTGGCGGTATTGAAGCACGCTTGCGTACCGTACCGGCTGTTTCACCCAATACTCAAGCAAGCGAAGCTGCTATCCCGGATGAAGGTGCTGTTTTTTGTAGCTTAGAAGAACTGGAAAACTGTTCGGGCCTTGCGCTCGGCAGCCCTACCCGTTTTGGCAATATGGCTGCTCCCATGAAATATTTTCTGGATGGCACCAGTGCGCTCTGGATGTCTGGCGCATTGTCAGATAAACCGGCTTGTGTATTTACCTCCACAGGTAGTATGCACGGTGGACAGGAAACTACGCTAAATTCAATGATGCTCCCCTTGCTACATCACGGCATGTTAGTTTGCGGCCTACCTTATACCGAGCAAGCCTTGAGTGATACTCGTACAGGCGGCACCCCTTATGGAGCCAGCCATTTTGCACACGAAGGGCATACCAAATTGTCGGATCACGAAATAAATCTATGCCAGGCTCAAGGCAAACGCTTAGCCAAATTTGCTATTGCCCTGCAAACCTCATAATCAATTACCTGTAGGTTGAGCCGACCCCACCATTAACCAGAGATTTAAAATGCCGCCCAAAACCAATACTAAAAGCCTAATCGCCCGAAACATTGCTCTAGCCAGCTATGTGTTATTACTTTTAATGATGATCATTACCAGCCTGCCCAGTATGCTGCCCGAAGGCACTAACCCTTGGATAGCTTTAAGCATTAAACTCTTCCCTTTATTGCTCATTATGCCAGGCTTACTAATGGATAGTTTGAGAGCATTTATCTGGCTATGTTTTATCGTTTTATTTTACTTCACCCAGTCTGTCGTAGAGACTTTTCTCTCAAAAGGCGCAAATATTGACTATTTCATTACCTTTTTAACGGTCAGCCAGTTTTTGTCTGCTATGTTTTATATTAAGTGGGCCAGATCTCTCGGTCGCACTATTGAAAGATAAACAAGAGAAAGAAAGATAAATAAGCATTTTGTTTTTATAGAGATAAAAATATGATTCAGGTACCGTCCAAATCAGTACCGCTAAATTTAGCGCAAATTGTAAAACAACTACTGCATGACAAAGTCATCTCGGACAGTGCTGCGGACAACCTGATCAAAAGCCCTAAAGGCCAAAAACAAGCAAATTTACACCCCTTAGAAATCATTGCCGAAGCAAAACTAAAACAAAGCAATGGATTATCACTGACTATCGAAGTACTAGTCGCGTGGTTAGCTAACTGGAGTGGGCAAGCTTTTTATCAAATTGACCCCTTAAAAATAGACTCTCAAAAAATATCAGAGGTAATGAGTTTTGCTTTTGCACAGCGACATCAAATACTCGCGCTTGAGATTCATGAAACGCACGTCGTTATTGCCAGTGCTCAGCCCTTTTTAAACCACTGGGAAGCAGACCTACATCACGTACTGAAAAAAGACATTCATCGCGTAGTGGTGATTCCTGACGACCTTCGAAAATTTACCATAGAGTTCTACGAACTGGCACATTCTGTCAACAAAGCTGGTGAACAAACAGACGACAAAGGTTATACCCAGAACTTTGAACAAATGCTTGAGCTGGGTAGTCAAAGCAACCCCGATGCCAATGACCAGCATATCGTTAATATTGTTGACTGGTTATTGCAATACGCCTTTGACCAACGCGCGAGTGATATTCACATTGAACCTCGCAGAGATATTGCCCAAGTACGTTTCCGTATTGACGGCGTACTGCACAACGTTTATGAATTCCCAGCCAAAGTCGGACTAGCAATCACCAGCCGCTTAAAGATATTAGGCCGACTAAACGTCGCTGAAAAACGCAAGCCACAAGATGGACGCATAAAAACACGCAACAAGTCAGAAAAAGAAATCGAGCTACGACTATCCACCTTGCCTACTGCCTTTGGTGAAAAGCTGGTCATGCGAATATTTGACCCTGAAGTTCTACAGTGCTCATTTGCTGAACTTGGTTTTTCTAACGAAGACTTGCGCCGTTGGAATGAGATGACCTGCAAACCCAACGGGATTATTTTAGTTACAGGCCCAACAGGCTCTGGCAAAACGACCACGCTTTACTCGACCTTACGTGAACTCGCCACCTCAGAAGTCAATGTAAGCACGATTGAAGACCCAATTGAAATGATTGAACCGGCTTTCAACCAAATGCAAATCCAATCGTCGATTGATTTAGACTTCGCTACAGGCATAAAAGCCTTAATGCGCCAAGACCCTGACATCATAATGATTGGCGAAATACGTGACCTTGAAACGGCTGAGATGGCCACCCAAGCGGCCTTAACCGGCCACTTAGTGCTTTCTACCCTTCATACCAACGACGCCCCTAGTGCGATCACCCGACTAATGGAGTTAGGCATTCCACCGTATTTAATTCGCGCCACCGTCGTAGGTGTGATGGCTCAGCGCTTAGTACGTACCTTATGCCCAAGCTGTAAAA
>ENA-OSET01005383-OSET01005383.1-sediment-metagenome-genome-assembly--contig:-NODE-5383-length-10834-cov-3.821326_pt1 | contig 10834 bp, 11 predicted proteins | sample MGYA00237882_ERZ534229 | MGnify/ENA primary metagenome ERZ534229 (study PRJEB26408, sample SAMN06266212) | sediment metagenome | isolation source: Hudson Canyon methane seep mesocosm | place...
AGCCGATGCCCATCAGAAAAAATCCCACCAGCGACATGCCAAACGTGCCAAATCCAACGGCGCACAATACGCCAACAGTCGCAACCGATCCGGCCAACCGCGCAGCACCTACCGACCCCAGTCGCAAGGTGATGACGTCCCCCAACAGCCGCATCGCAACCATGGCAATGGAAAACACTGTATACCCCAACGCCGCCTGCGCCTCTGTTGCGCCGGCTGAATGCACCAGAAAAATGGCACTCCAGTCGGCCATGCCGCCTTCCCCCAGCGACGCACAGAACGCGATAAACCCAACCGCAAACAATGGCCCCTTGGGCATGCGAAATACCGGCCCAGCCGGCCCTCTATCCTGAATGTCCGAGACCCAGTTCCCCCTGGCAGCAAACAGGGTGATGGCGGCGATCCCCGCCCCGGCGATGACAAAGTGAAGGGTTATGCCGACCCCATAAGTCTCGGCCACGAACCCGGACGCAGCCCCAAGCCCCGCGCCAAGACTGAACATCGCATGAAAGGATGACATCATGGGCCGACCGATATGCCGCTCTGCCTCGGCGGCCCAGACGTTCATTGCCACATCCAGGCCGGCCTGAGTGGCCCCAAACAGAAACAGAGCAACACAAAACGTTAGATACGTGGGGGCGAAAGCGATCAGAAACAGGGTACCGACATAGGCAAAAGCCATCCGCCGCGTGACTTTGGCAGCCCCGATTTTGTCCGACAATCGACCCGCGATGGGAAATGATGCAATCGCCCCGGCCGCCATCAGCAACAACAACCCACCCAGAACACCGGGGCTTAGGTCGAAACGGGTCGCCACCGCAGGAATGCGGGACGCCCAGATCCCAAACAATGCGCCATTCAGGATGAACATTGCGGAGACGACCCGCCAAAAAGTCCGGGTATCAGGCATGGATAACACTCACCCCTGCTGCCATCAGGTCAGCAACCTGATCCGTCTTGGCATCCGTGATCACCTGATCAATCTTTGCCAACCCAAGTGTATGGTGCCGCGCCCTCCGGCCAATCTTGTCGCTGTCCGTCAGAACCACTGTCTGCCTTGCGGCACCATGCATAGCTTTTTTCAAATTGCTCTCACCAAAATCATCCGAGCTAAGCCCAAAGTCCACATCCAGCCCACAGGCTCCTAAAACCGCCACATCGGCTGATATCCCGGCCATCCGCTCCAGCGCAAAATCCCCGACGCTCACCCCGCCCGAAGCGCTGAGCGCTCCGCCCAGTAAAAAGACAGCACAACCATTTTCCTGACAGGCAATCGCAACCCATGGCGATGGCGTCACCACCAACCGTCCCTGTTGCAGCGGCAACCTGCGTGCCAGCGCCAGCACCGTTGTTCCACCATCCAGGATCAATGTTGTCGCATCGGCCACCTGCTCTAATGCAGCCGAAATCAACGCCGGATGTGGTTCAGGCCCCTCAAGCCGCTTGTGCAAAGGAGAGACAGACTGCGACACCGGAACAGCCCCACCCCGAACGCGGTGCGCTCTGCCCATCGCTTCGAGGCTCAGGATATCGCGGCGAATAGTGTCCACCGAAACAGCGAATTCCAGCGCCACTTCGGTTGCCACAATCTGCTGACCATCCTTAAGCCTTTGCTCAAGAACACGCTGTCGGGTATCGGGAATATTCAGGTCCATGCATAATCCTGCAAAAGGTTGCAGAAAGCCGCATATCGGTATCCTCTCACCCGGTCAATAGGCGCTCACAAATTAATACTCACGGGATGACGACACTGCGCCAACTGGTCGGAAAATCCCCTTGTCAACGAACCTCAGACTCCGTTCAGAGAGACCCGGTTCGAGCGATCTCAAGCAACGAGGACAAGACGGCATCGGCCGCGACCGAGGCAAGGATCATGCCCATAACCCGGCTAACAATTGCAGCGCCTGAGTTGCCGATAACCCGAATGATTGGGTCAGCCAGGACCATAAACAGGCACGCGACAGCCAAGACACCCACCATAACCACACCAGTTATGGCCTGATCACCGACCCCGAATTGGGCGTTGTCCGTCAGCATGACAATGGCCAGCATCGCACCGGGAGAGGCCAGCGACGGCACTGCCAGTGGGAAAATTGCAGGGGATGGCGCAGAGTCTTGCGCCTGTTCTTCATCCTCGACAGATCGTCTGTCACTTGCGGGTTTGGAGTCGCCAAAAATCATTGTCAGGGCAAACAGGAACAATACGATCCCCCCTGCCACCTGGAACGACAGCAGGCTAATGCCCAATGCATCAATCAAGAGCTGACCAAACATCAGGAAGAACAACAGCACGGCAATACTGACCACGGTGGCCAGCAACGCCGTTTTGCGTCGATCCGGCGCCGCCATGCCTGCGGTTACGGCAATAAAGACGGGAATGGTGCCAATCGGATCGATGACAACCCACAGGGTGATGAAACGTTCAAGTAAATCCATGGCCGCACAGAAGCACAGGCGTCAGCCTGATGCACGACTTAACAACCACCCCGCAACTTCACCCGCAAGATCCCGCCCACAAAAAAAGCCGCCCCAGTGGGGCGGCTCTAGAAAATCAATGTCCAGACGTATCAGATCGCAGCTTTGCGGCTCTCGTCCAGATAGATCTCGCGCAGACGCTTGGCGATTGGCCCCGGAGTACCATCACCCAGTTGCACGCCGTCAATCTCAACCACCGGCATCACAAAGGCACTCGCCGAGGTGGTAAAGGCCTCGTCCGCCTCCTTCGCCTCGTCAATGGTGAACAGACGCTCTTCGATCTTCAGCTGCGCCTCAGCCGCCATGCGCAGCACCGCCTTACGGGTGATACCATGCAAAATATCCGTCGACAGCGGACGGGTTACAATGGTGCCATCCTTGACGAAATAGGCATTGTTGCTGGTGCCTTCGGTGACATGACCATCTTCGATCAACCAGGCGTCATCACAGCCGGCTTTCTTAGCCATCATCTTACCCATCGAGGGGTACAGCAACTGCACAGTCTTGATATCGCGGCGGCCCCATCGAATATCCTCGATCGAAATGATCTTTGCACCCTTCTTGGCGGCAGGGTTGTCCGCCAAATTGGGCTTGTTCTGGGTGAACAACACGATTGTGGGCTTGGTATCCGCTGAGGGGAACACAAAATCTCGGTCACCGTCCGACCCGCGGGTGATCTGCAGATAGACCAGCCCCTCGACAATATCGTTGCGCTTTACCAGCTCGCGGTGGATCTCCAGCAGCTCATCCTTAGAGCAGGCCGCCTGCATCTCCAGCTCGTCCAGCGACCGCTGCAGGCGCACGGCGTGGCCTTCAAAATCGATCAGCTTGCCGTCCAACACCGATGTCACCTCATAGACGCCATCCGCCATCAGGAAACCACGGTCAAAGATAGAGACCGTGGCCTCGGTTTCCGGCAGGTATACGCCGTTTACATATACGGTACGGGTCATGTACGTCTCCTTAGCCCCAGAGATCCGCTACCGGCGGGTGTACTCCGGAGACATCAAAAATCAATGGCTCGGCACGGTCTTCGGCCAACAGCAGCGGCCCGTCAAGATCTGTTACGGTGACACCCTGTGCCACCAGCGTCGCCGGAGCCATCGCCAGGGATGAGCCGACCATGCAACCGACCATCACCTGATACCCCTGCGCCAGTGCCTCATCGCGCAATTTCAGCGCCTCGGTCAAGCCGCCAGTCTTGTCCAGCTTGATGTTCACCACATCATATTTGCCCTTCAATTTGGGCAGACTTGCACGGTCATGGCAACTCTCGTCGGCGCAAACAGGCACCGGGCGATCCATGCCAATCAAGGCCTCGTCTTCGCCAGCAGGCAGGGGTTGTTCAACCAGCTCGACCCCCAGGCGCACCAGATGCGGCGCCAACTCGGCATAGACTTCGGCCGACCAACCCTCATTGGCATCGATGATGATCGACGCCTCGGGCGCACCAGCGCGCACCGCTTCCAGCCGCGGCATATCATCCGGGGTTCCCAGCTTGATCTTCAACAAGGGCCGATAGGCATTCTCAGCCGCCTGCGCTTGCATCTTCTCTGGCGTATCCAGCGATAGGGTATAGGCGGTGATCTCAGGTCCCGGCGCGGCCAGACCGGCCAGCTCCCAAACCCGTTTCCCGGCCTGCTTGGCCTCCAGATCCCACAGTGCACAATCCACCGCATTGCGGGCCGCACCTGCCGGCAGCAGCGATTGCAGCTCGGCACGGGTGAATTCAGCAGGCAGGCCCTCGATTTCAGCAGTCACTGACTCCAGCGTTTCATCGTAACGCGCATAGGGCACACATTCGCCCCAGCCGGTAAACTCACCCTGCTCAACCTTCACCGTCAGCACCTTGGCCTCGGTGCGCGAGCCACGTGAAATTGTGAAAACCTGCGCCAGCTTGAATACATCCCGCGTCACTGTAATCCGCATGCCATCCCCTTCATCTTTTTTTTTAAATACTCCCGCCGGAGGCATCCAACAGATCCCCCGGCGTCGAGCTTAGATCAGATCGCGTCCAGCGCGTCCACCAGACGGCCCGCACCATGGCGGAACGGATCGACCGCAGGCAGACCCATACGCGCCTCGACCTCAGCCAAATAGGTCACGGCCTCGTCTTCGCTCAGGTGCTGGGTGTTGACGGAAATACCCACGACCTGACACCCCGGATTGGCGACCTGTGCCAGCGGCAGTGCGGTGTCGCGCAGGCGCTCCAGTGTTGGCAGATCATAGCCCGGCAATCCACGCATATGCTCACGTGTTGGTTCGTGACACAGGATCAGCGCATCCGGCTGTCCACCATGCACCAGCGCCATGGTCACACCAGAGTAGGACACGTGAAACAGGCTGCCCTGCCCCTCGATGTGATCCCAGTGATCGTCGTCATTATCAGGGGTCAGGTATTCAACCGCCCCAGCCATGAAGTCAGCAATCACCGCATCCAGTGGCACACCATGGCCGGTGATCAGAATGCCCGTCTGGCCAGTGGCCCGAAAGGTCGACTTCATGCCACGCGTCTGCATCTCGGCGTCGATCGACAGCGCGGTATACATCTTGCCAACAGAACAGTCAGTGCCAATCGCCAGACACCGCTTGCCAGTCCGCTTAACGCCATTGGCAATCGGGTAGCCAACGGTTGGCACGCGCACGTCGTGCAATGTGCCGCCGTGGGTCTGCGCCGCGGCAACCAGATCACCCTCGTCGCGCAGCAGGTTGTGCAGGCCCGAGGCCAGATCATAGCCCATCTCCAGCGCCTCGATCAGCACCTCTTTCCAGGCGGCCGAGATCACTCCGCCGCGGTTGGCCACACCAATGACCAGCGTCTTGGCACCGGCTGCTTTTGCCTCGGCCAGCGTCATATCGGCCAGGCCCAGATCAGCACCACAGCCCGGCAGGCGGAACTGCGCAACAGCATTCTCCGGACGCCAGTCTTTGATACCAATGGCAACTTTGGCCGCCAGCATATCGGGTGCGTCACCCAGGAATAGCAAATAAGGGGTCTCGATCATCTCGGGGCACTCCATGGAATTTCACTTTGTGCGCGACTTTAGGCGAGCCTTGACGCGAAGAGGTCCCATTTTGACATTGCCGACCCACATCCTGCGCACATTCATCCCGTCATTTCCCAAATTTGTCGAATATTCTTCGATCCAGAAATTTCAAACCACTGATCCTTGCGCCAACTTCGGGAATAGCGAGCATTGCTGCGTCAGCATTGCTGCACTCGCACAATAAGACTTGCGCGCTGTCGCGCAATTTAATACCACACATAGGGAAAAAATCGCAACTTACTTACCCAGTTAGGTGATCCGCATATGAGCTTTCGCATCCAGCCCACCGCCCCGGCCCGTCCCAATCGCTGCCAATTGTTCGGCCCCGGCTCAAACACCAAGCTGTTCCCCAAAATGGCCGCCTCGGCTGCGGATGTGATCAACCTCGACCTCGAAGATTCGGTTGCGCCCTCGGACAAAGACAGCGCCCGCGCCAATGTGATCGAGGCCATCAACACCATCGACTGGGGCAACAAATACCTGTCCGTGCGTATCAACGGGCTGGATACGCCCTATTGGTACCGCGACGTGGTCGAGGTGCTGGAGCAGGCCGGCGAGAGGCTGGACCAGATCATGATCCCCAAGGTGGGATGTGCCGCTGACGTCTATGCGGTGGATGCACTGGTCACCGCAATTGAGCGCGCCAAAGGCTATAGCAAACCAATCTCATTCGAGCTGATCATCGAATCGGCTGCGGGCATTGCCCATGTCGAAGAGATCGCCGCCTCGTCGCCCCGCCTGCAGGCGATGTCGCTGGGTGCGGCGGATTTTGCCGCCTCGATGGGCATGCAGACCACGGGCATCGGTGGCACGCAGGAAAACTATTACATGCTGCACCAGGGTCAAAAACACTGGTCCGACCCCTGGCATTGGGCACAGACCGCCATTGTGGCCGCCTGCCGCACCCACGGGGTGCTGCCGGTGGACGGCCCGTTTGGCGACTTCTCGGATGACGAAGGATTCCGCGCTCAGGCGTTACGTTCGGCAACCTTGGGCATGGTCGGTAAATGGGCCATTCACCCTAAACAGATCGCGCTGGCAAACGAAATTTTCACGCCGTCTGACGAGGCCGTCACCGAAGCCCGCGAAATCCTCGCCGCGATGGAGGCCGCCAAGGCCAATGGCGAAGGCGCCACGGTCTACAAGGGGCGTCTGGTCGATATCGCCAGCATCAAACAAGCCGAAGTTATCGTCGCGCAGTCAGAACTGATTGCAAACAACTAACTTTTGCCTGTGCGGGGTGCGTGATTGCACGCATCCCTTTAGGGAAACCACCCACATGCCCGACCTGACCCTTATTCATACTGCGCAGGTGCACTGCGCCACTTTTGACGGGTTGGCACCACAAGCAGACCTGCGCCATAATGTGCGGCCCGACTGGCTGGCGCGCGCTCAAAACGGAATTGATGACAGGCTCGCCGCCGAGATAGCTGCGGCAATCCAGGCCGCAGAAGGTCCGGTTCTGTGCAGCTGCACCACCCTCGGCCCAGTGGCCGAGGCCGCCGGGGCGATCCGCATTGACTGGCCCATGATGCAGCGGGCCGCAGACATCGGCGGGCCGGTGTTGCTGGTTTATTGCCTTCAAAGCACCGCCCAGCCATCCCAAGACTTGCTGCGGCGCGCCTTTGGCAATGCTGACCCGCAACTGACCTGCCTGCTGCTGGCGCAGCATTGGCCACTGTTTGAGGCGGGCGAGACTGACGCCTTCAATCAGGCTCTGGCCGTGAACATTGAAACAGCACTGAAACAAAACCACTATGGCTGTGTTGTTCTGGCCCAGGCCTCGATGGCGGGGGTGGCAACCGTCATACAGGCCGATGTGCCGGTGCTGGCCTCGCCAGAAATTGCAGTGCAGTCGCTTCTTGCGCCGCAACAATAGCGCAACCAGCGCCAAGGCCTTAGCCCTGTCGTTTATATCCGTTTCTACGGGTCATCACTGATGATCGATAAGAATGGCGGCACCGCCAAAGCGGAGGTGGACGGGAGATCAGTCCCGTATGCTAAACGTTGTCTCTGCAAGCCCTTGGGTGCTGGGCCCTGTTCCAAATGCCGGGGGTGTCAAACCCGGCGGTGACTGCAATCCCGCCCAGAGTGCCGGGTAAAGGAAAACTCTGCGTTACATAAGCGCGCGGGGGTTGCGCAACACTCCGGTCGCACCACCTGCCTCACTCAGGCGCGCAGATCCTTGGGTGACCCCATAACCACGTAGGTGGTGATCGCCGTCACATAGGGCGAGGTGCCAAGAATATCGGTGTGAAAGCGTTTATAGCTGGGCAGATCCGGACACTCGACCCGCAACAGATATTCGATAGTGCCGGTGATATTGTGGCACTCCACCACCTCGGATGCCGCGTCCATCGCCCTTTCAAAGGCTTTTTGCGCTTCTTTGGTGTGTTCGCCCAGGCCAACCCCGATGTAGGTGACAAAGCCGGACCCCATCGCCTGCCGGTCAAGCACGGCGCGATACCCGGTGATGATGCCTTCCCGCTCCAGATCCTGCACCCGGCGCAGGCACGCCGAGGGCGACAGGCCAACACGGTCGGCCAATTCCAGATTGCTGATACGGCCGTCGCTGGACAGCTCTTGCAATATACGGTGGTTTATACTGTCGAATTTCGCCATTAGTTGCAAAACTTGCCAGTGCACACTGCAAAACGCAATTACATTTTGCCCTAAATGTCGCAAACATCCCGAATGACTTATGATCTTCTATTAGCGCTAGCGCTGTTTGCCTTTGTCTCGTCGATCACGCCGGGACCCAACAATCTCATGCTTATGGCCTCGGGGGCCAATTTCGGCTTTCGCCGCACCATTCCCCATATGATGGGCGTGGCGCTTGGCTTCGTGTTCATGGTGCTGCTGGTTGGCGCCGGATTGGTGCAGGTGTTTGACACCTACCCCATCAGTTATCTGGTGCTAAAGATCGGATCAGTTGTCTACCTGCTATGGCTTGCATGGAAAATCGCCCATTCTGCCCCGATTAATTCCGACGATGAAAGCAGCCGCCCGATGACCTTTGTGCAGGCCGCCGCCTTCCAGTGGGTAAACCCCAAGGCCTGGGCAATGGCCCTGACCGCTATCAGTGCCTACACACCGGATCAAACCCTCAGCGCCATTCTACTGGTCGGGCTGGTGTTTGGCGCCATCAACCTGCCCTCTGTCAGCTCCTGGACCGTCCTCGGGCAGCAGATGGCAAGAGTCTTAACAAACCCACGCCGCCTGAGCCTGTTCAACTGGACCATGGCGACACTGCTGGTGGCCTCGCTCTATCCGGTAATTTGGCCCTCATAACGCGACGAGGCACTTTCTGATGGAATTGGGCAGTGCCCGGCCTCGACGGCCGGGCAAAGAGTTATTTTAGGGGCAGGCAGATCTCGGTCAACAGATCCTCGGGCGCTGTGTCACGAGGGGAGTTGAGCGAGAGTTCGTAGCAGGGCATGTCAGCGGGTTCCTCACCCGATTTCGGCAGCCAATCCCCAAATAGGCTCCGGTAGGCGTCGGCCAAACCAGCATAAGGTCCTTTGTAAGTCATCACTGCGGTTTTGCCGCCGGACAGATGATATTCCTCCAGCCCCTCGGGCATGTCAGCGCCCTGCCAGATAAGGCCTGCACGGCTGTTCAACTTATCCTCGGGGATCACCTCGGGGTTGTCACAGTAGACACCGACAGCGCCGCTGATGTTGGGCCACAGATTGCGCGCCTCGCAGATGGCCATTAGGGTCTCAAAGACTTTGCCAATTTTGTAATAGGGCCCGACGTGATGCAGGGTCGCCAAACGGCGGTCAGGTTCGTTGCGGATAGTAACTGGGAACATTCTGAAATCTCCTGATTTAAGGTCTGACACAGGAGGCAGCAAACGACCCGCCGCACGAAACGCTGTTGGACGCGCTCCGAACACCTCTGCAAATGCCCGGGCAAAGCTGGCTGTATTAAGATAGCCGCAGTCCGTCGCAACCTGGTCAATAGTCCGATCGCTTTGCACCAACCAGATTGACCCCCGATGCAAGCGGACACGCCGCACCGCCTGGGCACAGGTCTCGCCGGTCATGGCACGATACACCCGGTGCCAGTGAAACCGCGACATCGCCGCGACATCCGCTAGGGTGTCCAGTGACAGATCCCCAGCGGGATTGTCGTGGATGTAATTTAGCACCCGCAGAATCCGGTCTTCGTAACTGTTTGGCATGGTCGTTTATTGCTCCTGTGTCCCCAGTGATGTGCCACGAGCGCGAATTACAAATCTTGCTGAGTTGCATCTGACCGCAGGTAAGGCCATATATCTGGAAATTCCGCGCGTGTGAGGCGATATGACCCAGTATCTGGATTTTGAAAAACCCCTGGCCGAAATTGAAGGCAAGGCAGAAGAATTACGCGCTTTGGCGCGGGCCAATGAAGAGATGGACATCGAGGCTGAAGCCGCTGCGCTGGACCTTAAAGCCGGACAACTGCTTGAGGATCTGTACAAAGATCTGACCCCCTGGCGCAAATGCCAAGTGGCGCGCCATCCAGAGCGGCCCCATTGCAAAGATTACATCTCGGCGCTGTTCACAGAATTCACACCACTGGCAGGCGACCGCAACTTTGCGGATGATCTGGCGGTGATGGGCGGTCTGGCCCGGTTCAACGATCAGCCCGTCATGGTGATCGGCCACGAAAAGGGCAGCGACACCAAATCCCGCATCGAGCGGAATTTTGGCATGGCCCGCCCCGAAGGCTACCGCAAGGCGATTCGATTGATGCAGATGGCGGACAAATTTGGTCTGCCGGTGATCACGCTGGTGGACACCCCCGGCGCCTACCCCGGTAAAGGCGCCGAGGAGCGCGGCCAGTCCGAAGCGATTGCCCGCTCCACCGAGGCCTGCCTGCAAATTGGTGTGCCGCTGGTGTCGATCGTGATCGGCGAAGGCGGATCGGGCGGTGCTGTGGCTTTTGCCTCGGCCAACCGCGTGGCGATGCTGGAACATTCGGTCTATTCGGTGATCACCCCGGAAGGCTGCGCCTCGATCCTGTGGAAAGACGCCGAGAAAATGCGCGAGGCGGCGCAGGCGTTGCGTTTGACCGCCAAGGACCTGGCAGAGCTGGGCGTGGTCGATCATGTCATCAAAGAACCCAAAGGCGGCGCGCACCGGGATGCCGGCACGGCAATTCAGGCTGTTGGAGAGACCATCCAGCAGTTGCTGAATGAGCTAAAGGCGATGGACGGCCCGGCGCTGATCAAGGATCGCCAGCAGAAATATCTGGATCTCGGCTCCAAGGGTCTCGCGGCCTAAGGCCTTTCTAATATTGAAAATTGAGAAGGCCCCGACCAAAAG
>ENA-OSET01005385-OSET01005385.1-sediment-metagenome-genome-assembly--contig:-NODE-5385-length-10833-cov-15.402101_pt1 | contig 10833 bp, 8 predicted proteins | sample MGYA00237882_ERZ534229 | MGnify/ENA primary metagenome ERZ534229 (study PRJEB26408, sample SAMN06266212) | sediment metagenome | isolation source: Hudson Canyon methane seep mesocosm | place...
GCAGGTGCCTCGATTAAGTCATTTATTTTTTTTCGATACGAGCCTTCTGGGCAATGCATTATATTATTCCTAATATATACTGCCAGCTTAATTCTAAATGAATTTTTTCTGTCTAAGCGAAAGTCTCTCTTGCCCCAGCTCATTGAACCTAAATGAAATATTTTATGGTCATATATTCCAGCAAGTAAATAATGCTCTTCGTTTACATTACTACGTAACAATGAGTTAAATTTTAAATTATTTTTATACAGTATAAAGCCTAATCCAATACCTGAGTCAGGATTTTTTTGTTTTGTATCAGATAAAAAACTTTTAAACTCTGTATTGTTTATTATCGATTCATTTGGAAAAAAATCAAAAGGGTATTTTTTATAGAATTCTGTGCTAAAAAGGCACATAGAAGGGTGAGGAAGAAATGTGTCACCATTTTCTTTTCTTAAGATAGCTGTCACGGGCATTTCTGTAGTGAGATTAGTTATCAGTTGAGTATCCCAGCAATCCCTGATAGGGAAAGAATCACAATCTAATGTACAGATATGGCTATAGTTATTTTTAGTCGCATAATCTGATAGTTTAGATAGATAGTAGGAATGCTCTTGAGATAAGCGTAGTTCGGTTGTTTCAGTATTAATTATCTCTAAATTTTCTTCTTGTTGTAGTCGGGTTTTTAGATTTTGGCTTATTCTATTCGCAGTACATAATATTTTATAGTCAGTTTTTGTATGCTGTTTTACGCGCTGTAAATGTAGATTTAATATATCTATATCGGCATCATCTAAAAAGTAAACTACTAAAATAGCAAGTTTATTATTCATATAGTTTATATTTTTTTAAAGATTAAAGTGAGTGTATAGAGTAGCCACTTTATACTCGGTTTAGCCCCTAGTGCTTCTCGTGCATAATAGAGCGCTTCTTTATATCTTTTTTCTTGAGCTAGTGCTTCGGCGATATGTTTGAGTTGATAGCTTTTACCTAATTTACAGTTTTGTATGACTTCAGGTCGTTTTGATAGCAGTATGTTTTTATCATAAACCGATAATTGAAATAATTTCTTTTGGTAAATTGAAATCATGGTGGACATATTGTCACCCTTTTTAGGGTCAGGAATATGATGTTTTGAGATATAAGCAGGGTTGTAAAGAATGTGTTCGGCTTGATCGATGGCTCGGATATAAATATCTCTGTCACATTCATAACGAATACCTTCATCCATGCCTTTAATTATATGGTAAAACGCCTTTCTAAAAATACTGCAATTTAAATGGGCAAAGCCACCACTGGTGAGTAAAAACTTTGGGGTCACACTGAAGATATCTTGATGTTTTTTAGCTTGTAAGGGGGCGGTTTGTATTAAGTCTTCTACCCAAACATTTGCAGTTTGTTGCTCACCATTTGAGAAATAGGCTTTTTGATTGCTGTAATACAGGTCAGTAGGTTCTTGGTGTTTAGTGATGTGATCGTATGCTTTTTGTAAGTAATTATTGTCTGTCCAATAATCATCATCATCTAAAAAACATAAATATTTTCCTTTTGCTTGATCGGCTCCATAGTTCATTGAATAACTCTGCCCATGTCCATTAGGGCGGTGAATAAGGTAATGAAAAGTTATATGAGGGTGTTGATGTTCTAGTTGTTTATATTTTTCTAGGTATTCATCTGTAGAGCCATCATTAACTATAATGATTTCTTTTTCCTGAAAAAATTGTGATTCTACTGACTTTAATGCATCAAAGAATAATTCAGGTCTATTTCTGGTGGGGATAATGATAGAGAAAAATGGAGTATTCTTAAATTTATCAGTCATAGGTTTTTGATGTTACTATTTTAGGGGTGTGGTGCCCCGTATATTGATCGTTGCTTAAGGGCTACTACAGTTTATTTAATGTAGTGAATTTTCCTTTGATGGAATTTGAGAAAAAACCAAGGTATTGTTCAATTGTGTCTAAAAAGCGATCTAATTCTTGTTGATTACTGGCATAAGGCGATCCACCTATCATAAGTGTCGAGCTATGATAAGTAAGACAAAATACTCTATGGTTTTGTTTTAGCATACTTAGTGTAAGTCGTTTTAATTCATCAATACTTTGTCCTTCAGGGGATAGGCGTATGCGTTCAAATAAGCCTAGTCTTGATAAAATTCCTGGTATTTTAAGTTTTATCAATTTATCTTGTTGAATAGTTTGGTAAAACTTAGTGCCGGCTTTTGCTATACCACCTACATAGCCAACTGTTAGTGGTACTTCTAGTATTTTATTGTCTGCAAAAGAATAAGGCTGACAACTTTTTATGTTGGTGAAATTTGGACCTACAGTTGATCTAAAGTCTGAATTTGGTACAACACTACAATCAATGGTGTAACCTAGTTTTTCTAATATATCGCTAGTGTTTTTACCAACACCATAACGACCTGCTTTATATATCGTGGGGTTAAATCCAAAGTTTTCACTGATGGTTTCTGTCAGTATTTTTAACTTTTCATATTCTTGTTCATAGCTCAAATTGCCAGGAAATGAGTTGTAATTATTTACTTCTTCTGTAAAAGGTGGTGTTACCCAGGGATGTAAATGAGCACCTATATCGCAGAGATCATTATCATATAATTCTTTTAGTGGTTGAATGCCTTCTAGTTGACTGGCAACAGGATAGTCAATGACATAGGTGGGTTTAATACCGTATTTGGCATAGATCTTTTGAGCTTTTTCTTGATGAGCAATGTTTTTAACGTGAGTGTTTTGACGGTTAAAAGGCTCATTCCAATTAAATTCTTCTTCAGTATCAATGATGATCATTAATACGGGGTGTTTTAATTCAGAGGTATCAAGGTGATTTTTAGGTGTATTAAGCATGCTAATGAGTTTTTATATTCAAAAAGTTAATACAAGTTTTTATTTGATTAAAACAGGCTTGGTATTCTTCTATTGTTTTTCCATAAGGATCACTAATTTCTAACTCAGATGTTTTATCTGTATCAAGACTACCAAGCAAATAGGCTTTATGTTTGTATTGTGGATATAAGCTGAATAATTTTAGAAGATGATCTATTTCCATCACAAAAACTATATCTGCTGTTTCTAGCACTTGTTTATCAACCGTTTGTGATGAACAGTTTTGCATATCTATTTGTTGTTGTTTAGCTATTTTGACAATATTGGGGTCAGCTGGACGTTTGTCTATTGGGTGAAAACCAGCTGATTGCACTTGATAGCCTGGTTTATTAGTTTGTTGCTTAAAAATACATTCAGCAGCAGCACTGCGATTAATATTGCCATAACATAAAAATAAAATGTTTTTTGCTTGTTCTAACGGTTTTTGTAAAGCATTACTTTGTTTTATTTTTAGGTGTTTTTTATACAGTGTGCGTTTTTGGATAAAATCATGGGTAAAATAATATAGCCATGATGCTGTACGTCCTAAATCAACAAAACCTGGCTTTAGATCTTGGTAATAAAAGGCATCAAAATGGTGTTTATAGTGAAATATAGATACAAAATCTTTGAGTAGTTGCGTTTTACTCGGCCATTTAATTAGAGGGTTGTCATCTCTTTTAAATACAGTTTGAATGTACCAATATAAATCACTTTGAATTTTGCGTGAAATATGCCCAGGAGAAGAGGTAAGTTGTTTGGGATGTTGTTGGTTAATAAGTAATTGATATAAAAACCAAGGGAAATCTGAACCTGATGAGACTGCTAAAGGTAAAGACCCCCAAAAACGACCATTAATTTCCATAAGGCAGCTTTTGTTGTTGTCAGGGTTGTGTTTGAATTCAACCATGGCGACACCATGCCAGTTAAGTTCTTTAATTAATTTTTGTGAGTATTCTAGAAGTTGTGGGTTTATTTTTACACTTTTACGTAAACAACTACCACCTCCTGTTAGAGGGAGTTCATGCATGCGTTGGTGCTGAAATGCGTGGATAATATGGCCTTGGTCAGCAATAAGCTCAATACCTGTTCCTATGCCTTCAAAATATTCTTGAAGTATTATTTTTGATGTTTTAAGAAACTGTTTGGCTTTTTTATTTAGCTCGTCAATATTAAAGGCGTAATCGACTGTTAATTTTGCACGTATGTCATCCTTTTGGTCGGCTATCGAACGAGATGGTTTGATAACAACAGGAAAACTGACATTTTCTATAATTTCTTCTAATGCGTGCAGAGTGTTAATATAATGACTTCTAGGGACTGGGACACCAATACGTTCAGCTAACGTGAAAGTTTTTGCTTTATCTGTGACCTGTTCTAGTGCTTTATTATCAGCTATTGCCAAACAACTTTTTAGTTCAATTCGCTCTCTTATTTTTGATAAAGGAAGGGTGGTTAGTTCTGTAACTGGAATAATGAGTGTATATTTTGCTTTAGATAATTGCTCGCAAACAACTTGGCAAAACCCTTCTACATCGACTAATGGGTTGGGATAGGTAAAGAAATTTGTTGTGAATTTAGAGTGGCGACAAATAGCATTGTTATCAGCAGCTGCGACTGTGATTTTAAGCCCTTTTCTGCCTAATGACCGAACTATAGCGAGAGAGGAATATTGCTCCCCATCAAGCACTAAAATATGATGCTGATTGATAGTTTGTGATGGCATTTAATAATTAATGGCTGAAAGTATGTGGCTAACAATTTAGTTGGCCTGATTATAGGCTTTTTTGGAGGATTGTTCAAAGCTAGATAGTGAATATTTATTTTATTTTAATGGTTTTTTTTGTTACGCTTTTTTATCTTGTTAATTGGAAAAATTTGAAATAACTATATTTGAATGGGTAAATGTCTTAATGAGTAAATGAAAAATATTATTGTATTAACAAGTGGTCTTTCAGGAAGTTCAGTGGTAACTAACCTGCTATCTAAAGCAGGATATTGGGCTGGGGATTCAACTTGTAAAAAAACTGATTACAACACCTATGAAAATAGTGACCTAGTGTATTTGAATGAGCTTTTATTGAAAGCTGTTGATTATGACAAGGGCTATAGTATTTCTGTTAAAGCTGAAAAAATTAGGCAGGTGGAGTTTTTATTTAATACAATTGATTTAGAGCCATTTAAAACTTTTATTGAGAAATGTGATGTGTTTGCGCCTTGGATCTGGAAAGACCCTAGATTATGGGTGACCATGCCATTTTGGATTCAGATGTTGAACAAAGACAATCTCCATATTGTTTTTATTGATCGATCTATTTCTCAGCGCTGGGTTTCTGAATTGTTGAGGAAAAATGTGCAAACTTTGGGCTACTGTCGGCAATATAATGCCCAGATAAAGGGATTAATAAAAAGCTTTATATTGAAACATAAGATAAAAAATGGTGCTGTATTATTTGATGATTTAATTCTAAAGCCTGAGCAGACATTGCTAGACTTAAATAATTCTTTAGGAATAGACTTAAAGGTTGAAGATTTACATGGTGTTTATAATAAACCTTTATATAAAAAAACAAGAGGAAAAAAAAGCTTATTAATAGCTGTTTTAATTTATTTAAAGAATTATAGGAGCAGGCTGAAATGAATAAATTATTTTATTTAATTGTCCTTTTGATTACTTATGGGTCCTTTTTTCCGTTTGAGTTTAGTACGAGTTTCTTTACTGATGAATTATGGGAGAAGTTCTGGAGGACTTGGAGCCTAGTTTCTAGTCGTGGGGACATTATTTCTAATATCGTTTTGTTTATACCTTATGGTGCAATAGGAATGATAAAAGGAGGAGATGAAAACAATGGGTTACAGCGGTTTTTAAAGCTCTTATTTAGCGGTGCAGTGTTTTCTTTATTATTACAAATTGGTCAATTCTGGCTGCCTGATAGAAGCCCTGAATTACAAGATGTATTTTGGAATGTTGCTGGAATCTTACTGGGAGGCTCTCTCTTAATTAATGGTGTTATTGCTCAATACATTAAAACATTCGAAGCAGACTTGGAATTATCCTTTCCTAAGTTTTTACTAGCTGCTTGGTTAGCTACTTTGTGGGTTCCTTTTGTTCCAACTTTAGACCTGCAATCAGTAAGAGATGCACTAAAACCTTTATTTTTAGAGCCAGAATTTGAGTTTTCTCACATATTATTTCAAATGAGTGCATGGTTGGTTTTTATTGGATTGTGGCAATCAATTAAACCAGCTGTGTTTGGTGTTAAAAATATTTATTGGTTTTTACCAGTAAGTTTAATAATTCAGTTGTTTTTAGTGGGTGGGCAATTGACCTTATCTGAAGTTATTGGTGGAATCTTAGCCCTAATAATTCAATGGATATGGAGGATTGAATACGTACATAAAAGTAAATTTTTATTAGCATTAATATTGTTTACTATTATGTTTGATGGTATCACCCCTTTGGTTGCTGGTTACAATGAATTTATATGGCTTCCTTTTGAGGGTTTTTTAACGGGCTCGATGTTAGTTAATGCAAGTGTTTTGAGCAAAAAATTCTTTTTGTATGGTTCAATATTGTGGCTAGGGTATTGTGCTGGGTATAGCTGGAGACGTGTTTGGTTGTTGTCTACTTGTTGGATTTTAATGATTGAATGCATTCAGAGTTTTCAAATTATGCACACGGCTGAAATTACCGATATTTTATACTTTCTGATAATTGCTTTGTATTTAAAGCCTAGATGGGTAGTTGCGGAGACTGAGCATAAGGTTACAAAAATACCAGCCAAGGTTAAGGGGAATAATTTTAATCATAGAGCAGTTTTGGATACTAAAAAAAGCAATGTGAACTTGCAAAATATACAAAGGGCTGTTTTTCCTGTCAAAAAAAGTCATAATCAACAAGCTATCATTTTACTTGTTGGTGGTGTTTTTTGTATATCTTTAGCAATTTTTTCAATACTTAAAATCCCAAACATTCCTTACAATGTAAAAGAAATGTTTTCAGGTAATGGCTCAATATTCTATATTATTTTTTTTGCCTTATCTTTAGCATGGAATGGGATTGGCTGCGCTTTTTTTTCCGTGTGGATAATTGGACGTTCAAACCTATTCTGGTCTATTCCTGTAGCTATTTTTGGCGTGAGTTTTATTAGTTATTTAATAACTATTATTGGATTAACGCATGAAACAATAATGGATGTAACGGGGTCAGCCAATATTAACTATCTTATGATGGGTAAAAAAATTTGGGGGGACTTGGGTGCGGCTATTTTTCATTTTATAAATTCTGATTTTGTTATTCTGGAAATTGAAAGACTTATAAGGTACATAGCTCTAACAGGTCCATTATTTTTATTTATAGTGATTACAATGTCTTCTTTTCATATATCCTGTCGTATGGGGAGCGGGGGAATAAAGTACTTTTTAAAATGTCTATTATATGCTGCTCCCTGGTTTCTTTTATTTAAATATATTGCATTTGATGCGTCGTCTACTGATAATCTCAATGAACTCATTGAGAGGCCGGGGGAGTTTGGCCTAGGAGGAGGAGGATATTTATATTTACTTGTTTTTATATTCTCCCTCAATGCAGTTCTTGTGGGAGGGCGCTGGATAAGTGTGGGAAGACAGTCTATAGTAAATGTTTTGTTTACAGTTGCTATGTTACCGTTGGGATGGTGGTTATTAAATCAAGGATTGGTGAGTTCTTTTACTAAATACAATACAACTTATTCTGGTGTGGATTTTTTACTAGGCCCTGATAGACTAACATCTTTAAGCTCAGATGTATTGATTTTACGATGGTGCATTTTGTATTTAGCAATGGTTATATCTATTGCATGGGGGATACGAATTTTTCAATTACAACACCCTGTAAATGCCTAGGCCTTATTTAAATTTACAACATGTAAAACACCTTAATATTGGATATGAGTTTAAAATACAAAAATGATTTTATATTAACAGAAGTTTATTTGGAAAATGAACTTACCAATGAATTAAAACACGAGCTCATTAATGGTGATGTGTATGCCATGGCTGGAGCAAGTACTAATCATAATCGTATTGTTAGTGAGTTAAGAAATTATTTAAAAGGTTCTCCATGTGAGCCCTTTGCCTCTGATATGAAAGTGCAGGTTAATTCTGATTTCTTTTATTCCGATACCATGGTTGTGTGTGATCATCAGGCAAATGAAAATGGCGTAACGGATTCGCCTTTATTTATTGTTGAAGTGCTATCAAAGTCTACTCGGCGTATTGACCAAACATTAAAACGAACAGTTTTCAAAGCTTACCCACTTTACAGGAGTATGTGGTTATTGAGCAGAATGTGGTTGATATTGAGGTCTGCCGTAACAGTAACCATTGGCAGTCAGAGCATTTTTTTTTAGGTGATGAGGTGTTTTTAAGTCTATTGATTTAAATTTATCTGTTGCTGAAATATATGAACGTGTTGAAAACGCTGATGTCCAACAATATTTAGAAACTTTGGCTTCTAAAAACTCTTGATACTTTAATTTAAATGAAAAAACTTCTTTATCTTGTTCATCGTTTACCTTATCCCCCTAACAAAGGGGATAAAATAGCATCATTTAATTTACTGAAATTCTTATCAACAAGATATGATATTTATTTAGGTTGTTTTATTGATGATGAAGTCGATTGGCAGTATGTTGACGAGCTTAAAAAATATTGTGTAGATAGCAGTGTTGTAGGGCTTAACCCTAAAATATCTAAAGTAATGAGCCTACGAGGGCTTTTAACTGGCGAACCGTTGTCTTTACCCTATTATAGAAACAAACAGTTACAGAACTGGGTTTATAATACTGTTCAGCAAGAAAAAATTGATTCTGTTCTTATTTTTTCAGGTGTGATGGCTCAATATGTTAGTCATAAGTTACCTCTACAAGGACATTCGGTACTTGATTTGGTGGATGTGGATTCTGATAAGTGGAGGTTATATGCAGAGGATCATATTTGGCCTTTAAGTTGGCTGTATCTGCGCGAATCTAAAAAATTATTAGCCTATGAAGCTGAAATGGCAACTAAATTTGATGCTACTGTTTTTGTATCAGAAAAAGAGGCTGATTTTTTTAAACAATTAGTACCTAGAGTAGCTAATAAAGTGGTTTTTAGAGTCCATGGGGTAGATAGTAAATATTTTGATCCATCTTTGGGGTATAAATCACCTTATCCTATAGATATCCCCGTTTTTGTTTTTGCTGGTGCAATGGATTATTGGCCAAATATTCATGCTGCTATTTGGTTTGCTGAAGAAATATTTCCGCTAATTAAACAAAAAGTGAACAATGCTTGTTTTTATATTGTAGGTATGAACCCAAGTGATGAGGTTCTAAAACTAGCAGAAATAACAGGCGTTTATGTGACAGGCAGTGTAGATGATATTCGTCCTTACATTGCTTGTGCGACAATCTCTGTTGCACCCTTAAGAATTGCTCGAGGGATTCAAAATAAAGTCCTCGAGGCGATGGCTATGGGAAAACCTATTTTGGCAACAAAAAATGCTTTAAATGGTATCCGTAGCTTTGACGAATTTTCTCCAGTTATTGCTGAAACTGTTGAGGAAATGGTTGACGGGGCTTTAACGTTGTTAAATAACACAGAAAGTAATCAGGCAAGACAATGTGTACTTGAACATTACAACTGGGATACTAATTTACGCCGTGTTGATGATTTATTAAAAAATGGCTTGTAAGACATATACTCTAGAAACTTTACCCATTTCTGCTATTAATTGTTTAAACTCAGAGCATAATAGTTTTTTTTGCTCTTTTTCTTGGTATGAAAATTTTGTAGATACCGTTTTAAATCGAGAAAATAACTGCTCAGCGCAATTTATAGTATATGATAAAAATAATGCTATTCATGCAGTTTTAGCACTTAAGGTTTTAACGACTTTAAAAAGGGGAGGAGGGTTAGCGTTTGAAAGTCTAGGTAATTATTATTCACCTTTTTTTCAATTGAATAAGCAATTTGATAACCTTGATGTATTAGATTTTTTTGTAAATTTTAAACAAATACATAAAAACTGGGAGACATTAGTTTTAAGAGGAATGGATAAGCAAGAAATTCTTAAGTTATCCTCTACTCTGAAAAAATCTAGTTTGCCAAGTATTCCTTTTTACTGTTTTGCAAACTGGTATTTAGAGGTAAATGATCGTTCATTTGATGAGTATTTTGCAGGGTTATCTTCAAAAGTTAGGAATACGGTGCTTAGGAAAACTAGGCAATTTAATCTAATTGAGGGGGCACGCATTGAAATTATCCATAAGGAAGATGAGTTAGAAACAGCTATTCAGGCATTTCAAGATGTTTACGCTTTAAGCTGGAAAAGTGAAGAAACTTTTCCTGATTTTATATCAGGTTTAATACGAATGGCTTCAAAACAAGGGACATTACGTTTAGGTATCGCTTATATAAATAATATTGCTATCGCTTCACAATTATGGATTGTGTCAGATGAAACGGCCTATATCTATAAGTTAGCTTATGATGAAAAATATAAGAAATTAACGACAGGAACCATTTTAACAGCAACTTTAATGCGCTATGCTATAGATGTTGATAAAGTAAAGTGTGTTGATTATTTAAGTGGCGATGATGCTTACAAAAAAGAATGGATGTCACATAGGCGAGAGCGCTGGGGAATAATGGTTTTTAATTGGCGAACATTGTCAGGCTGCTTGAAAATGATCAATCAATATACCCGGTTTTATTTTAAGAAGTTTTTTATAAAAAGAAAGTAATAATAAATTTAGGTATATATGTCAATATCAACAGACGTTAAAGGGATTTTAATCAGCATTTTGCAACTTAAAGGTGATAATGCATTGTTAAAAGATGACGCTCCATTGCTAGGTGCATTTCCTGAATTTGACTCTATGGCAGTTGTTTCTATTTTAACGGCACTGGAAAATAGATTTGGTTTTTTTGTTGAAGATGATGAAAT
>ENA-OSET01005386-OSET01005386.1-sediment-metagenome-genome-assembly--contig:-NODE-5386-length-10833-cov-2.984846_pt1 | contig 10833 bp, 7 predicted proteins | sample MGYA00237882_ERZ534229 | MGnify/ENA primary metagenome ERZ534229 (study PRJEB26408, sample SAMN06266212) | sediment metagenome | isolation source: Hudson Canyon methane seep mesocosm | place: USA:Hudson...
GTTGGTGACCATGTTGGGCGAGATTAACACCGTCGCGCCCAGCGACTTGTCGGTGCTGATTACCGGTGAGACCGGGGTGGGAAAGGAGTTAGTGGCTAAAAGCATTCATCAGCAATCCCAGCGAAATCAGGAGCCATTGGTACAGATTAACTGTGCGGCTCTACCTGAAAATATTGTGGAAAGCGAATTGTTTGGGCATTTAAAAGGCGCCTTTACGGGCGCAAATCGTGACCGAAGTGGTCGCTTTGAATTGGCGGACGGTGGATCTCTGTTCCTCGATGAGGTGGGTGAATTGCCACTGTCGGCCCAGGCCAAACTGTTGCGAGCCTTGCAGAGTGGGGAGATACAGCGGGTAGGTAGTGATAAAACGATTGCGGTTGATGTGCGAGTCATAGCCGCCACTAACCGAGACCTGGGGCACGAGGTTAAAGAGGGGCGTTTCCGTGCTGACCTCTATCATCGCTTAAGTGTTTATCCTCTGCCCGTGCCCCCACTGCGCGAGCGGGAAAAAGACTACCTGCTTCTGGCGGGGTACTTCCTGGAAAAAAGTCAGCATCAACTAGGCATTAACAAATTGAGGCTGAGTGCCGGTGCTGTTTCACAGCTGTCTGGTTACGACTGGCCCGGTAATGTTAGGGAATTGGAGCATGTGTTAAGCCGAGCAGGCCTGAAGGCTATTAAGGAGCAAGGCCGTCTCAGTTCAATTATTAGTATTGATAGTCACCATTTGGGTTTACAGGTGCAAGAGCCAAGTATTGTGAAAGGTGCCCTACCTGAGCCCAGGCCTTCAACTGAAGGCATGCAAACCCTCGAATTTCGTGATGCGGTTGATCGTTATCAGTCGATGTTGATAGAAGAGGCCCTGGATAAGGCGGGGGGGAAACTGTCCCAGGCGGCACGTTCCCTCAGTCTGGATAGGAGCAATTTGGTCCGGTTGATGAGGCGATTGAAGCTGGTAGGGGGCTAGGTAGCTTGTCAGCATTCAACAAGCCGCAAAATATCCTATACTGACAAACGGTAGATTTCCGTTTTCATAAATTGGAGTTCATGTGTTAATTCGGGGGACACAACGGCCGGTTTGCCCGTCTAAGCCCACTTCGGCGCCTTTCAGGCTGGCCTGCCTGTGTTTGTGCTTGTGGTTTTTCTCTTCGTGTCTCCAGGCACAGAAAGTCAGTCCTGAAGCTCTACAGTCCGCCGTATTATACAAGTTGGCTGACTATGTTGAATGGCCGAATGAATCGAGTTTGAGCCAGTTTCAATTGGGTGTCGTTGGGGTCGACAATGCGTTGCTGGCTGCACTGCGCAAAGACGCTCGTTTTTTTAAAATTCACGGCTTACCTGTTCAGGTGAATTTGATCAATCCCGAGACCGTAGAGGGAACGCAATTCCAGATAGTGTTTGTTGGAAGAAACGCTGAACACTCGCTGGTCAGTCTGGCGGGGCGCTTGCGCCGCACTGAGACCTTGCTGGTCAGTCAGGAAAGCAAGGCAAGACAAGATTTCATGATCAATTTTGTCCGCAAAGAAAACATGCTGAGTTTTGAATTGAACCGGCACAACGTGGTGTTTGAGCGCTTGAAAATGGACAAGGAGATTCTCCTGCTCGGCGGCACTGAGCTCGATGTTGCAGAACTGTTTCGAGAGACTGAGCAGCAGCTGAAGGAAATTAAAGAGGATCTGATAAAAAAACAGGACCTGTTAACGGAGAAAAATTCTGCTCTGGATATGCAGACTCAAAAATTTCAGCAGCAAGAGCAAAAGTTGAAACGTCAGACAGCCCAACTGGAGGAAAAAACAAGGTTGCTAAATGAGGGGGATAACAAACTTGCTGCATTGTCGAGTCAATATGCTAGCGCGGAAGGAGAGTTGCTGGAAAAACAAAGTAGCCTGAAGCAGACGATTACAACATTGGAGGAAAAGGGGCTGCGTGTTGACGAACTTTCCAGAACGATAGAGCACAATGCCGCCATTCTTGAGCAGCAGAAAAATGAGTTGATTCAGCAGCAGGGAGAGAACATTAAACAGGGCCTTACGATTGACACCCAAAGGAACTGGCTGCTCCTTTTAGGTGTTGGGCTCATGGTGCTGGTGGGTCTTACCACTGCAATCTTGTTTATCAATCAGGCTCGAAGGAAAACCAACCAGAAACTCATACGAGCGAGAGACGACCTGGCCTTGGCTAAAGAAGAAGCAGAGGCTTCAAGAGAAGAGGCGGAAGAGGCTAATCAGGCCAAAAGTCTGTTTTTAGCAAAAATGAGCCATGAGATTCGTACACCCATGAGTGGCGTGATCGGGATGTCAGAATTATTGTCGGATATGAATCTGAATGGCGAACAGAAAAAGTGTAATGAAGTTGTGCTCGCTTCAGGTCAGACCTTGCTGACCGTGATTAATGACATTCTGGACTACTCCAAGATTGAAGCTGGAAAAATGCAGCTGGAGTCGATTCCCATTAACTTGCAAAAGTTAATCTGGGAGGTGTTGAAGATGTTTCGCCTCAGTTCCAAAAAGCAGCACATTCCATTGATGTCAGATGTCTCGCCCGACCTGGCAAAATATGTTCTGGGTGACCCCACGCGCCTAAGGCAAATTCTCATTAATTTTGTTAGTAATGCCCTTAAGTTTACGGATCAGGGGCAGATCATCGTTACAGCAGAGCCTGTGCCAGGTACTAGTGATATGGTGAAGCTGTCGGTGACTGACTCGGGAGCGGGTATGAGTGAACAGCAGCAGAGCAAGTTGTTTTCTGCTTTTAGTCAGACGGATTCTTCGATTGCACGGGAGTACGGTGGCACGGGTTTGGGGCTGGCGATCTGTAAACAATTATCCGAAATTATGGGTGAAGGTATTGGTGTTGAAAGTGCAGAGGGTGAGGGCTCTACCTTCTGGGTTAAAGTCAGGCTTGCTAAAGATACTGCCAGTTCTGCGGAGCCAGACCTCACCGATCAGTACGTAATGGGTAAGAAAGTGCTGATTGTGGATGACAATGCCATCTACGGAGAGTTGCTGAAGAAATATGCTCTACGCCATGGCATGCACGCGGAATATGTAGAAACGATCGGCGAAGCCTTCCAGAAGCTAGAGGCCGCGCACCACGAGCAGAGGCCCTTTGATCTTTTGTTGTCCGACCTCAACATGCCCGATCAGGATGGCGTTCTTTTTGCCAAAAGATTAGCGGCAAAAGAATATGGACAGCTACCTTTTATTTTAATCACCGCATCAAGCATGCCTCCGGCCGGAGACGCCCTTGAGGGGACAAATATTATTCTCTCCACCGATAAGCCGCTGGTTGAATATGAGTGCCTGGAGATCATTACACGAGGCCTGGGTATTCGTTCTGGCACTTCATCTGACAATGGAGAAAACCCCCAGAGTGCAGCGACCGATGAGAGCAGTCGGCATTTGGCGCCGTTGAATATTCTGGTTGCCGAAGATAACCCTGTTGTACGTCAGGTAATGAAAGGCATGCTGGGTAAATGCAATCAGCAGCCTGTTTTTGCGGTCAATGGGCTAGAGGCGGTGGAGGCTGTGCGCAGCAGCTCGCTCCCCTATGATCTCATCTTTATGGATTGCGAAATGCCCGAAATGGACGGTCTAACGGCCAGCCGTGAAATTCGGGTGCTGGAAGCCAATGGGGACAATCCCCGCACCCCGATTATTGCGTTGACCGCACACGTAATGGAGGAGCAGATCAAACGTTGCAAGGAAAGTGGCATGGATGAATTTATGGTAAAGCCCGTTAATATTGACGTGCTTAGAAAAACCTTAATAGAGGCTGCTCGCAAAAAAATCAGCCTCGTAGGATAATCATTACCAAAATCAGTTAGCAGGGAAGAATATGCCGCAGTCGAACACACTACCTTATCGTTTGATGGTTTTACTCGCTCTAATTCAGGGTTTGGCGTTACTGCTTTTACATCAATCCATCGAGTTGGATTTCTGGCCCCACCGCGAGCCCCAGTGGCTGTTCGCCTTCTATAGTGCTGCTGTGGTTGCGCCCACTATGTTGTTGCTGGGCCTGGAAAGCACCCATCAAAGAGTAGTCTTTCGTTATTGTGGGGCTTTTACGGTTGTGGTTTGTTTACTGGCTTATTATGTCGGTAGTCAGGCAGCGCCGGTTGCTCATGTTCGGTATCAGTTGTTGTTAGCGATATTTGTAGCGTCAATCTGTGTCGCGAGTTTTAAGGCGCTGATGTATGCGCAACACTTTGCCTCAGGAAGAACGCTCAGTTATAGCCATCTGTTTCAGCTGTCATGGCGTAATTTTCTAACATTGTTATTGTCGCTGCTATTCACCCTATGTGTATGGGGAATATTAATGTTATGGGCTGGATTATTTAAGGCCATAAATATTGATTTTTTCTACGATCTGTTCACTGAGGTTTGGTTTTATTATCCCTGTTTGGCACTGGCCTTTGGTTTTGGTGTGATTATCTTTCGTCAATTATCGAGCGTAATCGATACCATCGCACGCATTCAGCAAGCATTAATGAAGTTTCTGCTGGTCATTCTGGTGTTTGTATCTGTGATTTTTCTTGCCGCACTGCCCTTTACCGGATTGGCGCCGCTGTGGGAGACGGGTGGCAGTCTGTTGATACTCTGGATGCAGGCGTTAATGTTATTTTTTGTGAATGCAGTTTATCAGGATGATCCGGAGATAAGGCCCTATCCCCTTTGGATGCACCGATTTATTTATCTGGGGATAGCTTTGCTGCCCTTGTATAGCATGGTCAGTTTTTATGGTTTGTCGCTTCGGGTTGAGCAATATGGCTGGACTCAGTCGCGCGCCTGGGCGTTTCTGTTGTGGGCGGTTTTTGCCTTATTTTCACTGGGCTATCTTGCGGGCATTGCGCGCTTGCGCGACCAGTGGTTGAGGCAATTAAGTTGGGTTAATGTTCGCATGGGCCTGGTTGTTCTCGCTCTGGCGTTATTGGTTAATTCTCCTTTGCTGGATTTTAGGAAGATCTCTGTGGCCAGCCAGTTAGCCAGGCTAGACACGGAGCAAGTGAGTTTAGTTAATTTTGATTACGCGTATTTCCGCTCGGATCTGGCGAAACCTGGATATGATGCCTTGATGCAATTGAAAGAAGAGGTGGGCGAAAAACACCCGGAAATACGTTTGCAAATTAATAATCTGTATGCGGATCCCTTTAATCGAGTGGTGGGTTCCACACAGCAGGAGCTGGCGTCGGCCATCACGGTGATTCAGGGTACGTTGTCAGAGGAACTCAAGACGGCCATTTACAAAATGTTGGGACAAAACCCCTGGCGAATGCGACAAAATACTGCTTATTACCTTACAACAATAGACTTGAATGATGATGGGCGGGAAGACTATCTATTAATAGAGGAGCAATTGCACCGACATCGCATGACGCTATTTTACAAAGAGGGCGACACTTGGTTTTATCGTCCGATGAGAGGTGCCGGTCAAGCGATCAATGCCAACACAGATTTTATAAAGGCTCTCAGAGAGGGGGACATGCTTACAGAGAACCCCAGCTGGAAGACCTTAACCATTGGTGGCCAAACGTTTCGGGTGCAGGACCACGCTATGAGTATTGACTTTGAAGGACGGGTCAATTTACAAGGTAGGAATTTTCAAAAATAGGGTATATATTGAGACTGTCGAGAGCAGGGATGCCGACAGGATGTAAAATCATTCATTGTATTACCCTTTGGCAGGCTTAAACGTTTATCGAGTGTTAATACTGACTTACTGTTCTTTTGGAACTTAAGTGACAACAGGGATATCTTATGGATAAGCGAGCACTTTCTTTTGCCACAATCATTCCATTGCGAAATGATATTGCAGAAGTGATTGTTGATGAAGGTGTTGAACTGGATTTGGATATGGTTCGGCAGTACCATCGGTATTTACTCGCAAATTTCAACAGCCCTTTTTCCTTGCTCATTAATAAAATTCACGCGTATACCTATACTTTCGAAGCCCAGCTTAACCTGGCCACTCTTGAAGAAATTAATGTGATGGCGGTGGTTGCCTACAACCGGGCAACAAAAGTGAGCACTGAGAATCTGGCCAATTCAATTCCGCGACAAATTGAATGGAACTTGAGAATTTTCAACGAGCGTTCTTCTGCGGTGTCATGGTTGGTAGAACAGCAGTCCGCATTGTCTGAAACATGAATCTGTTTGTGTCTGGTAGGGTATCAACAGGGCCTATGATTCAGTTGGCGGAAGATGGAGCTGAGCCAGCCGATCAATCTCCTTAAGATAGGCCGTGATGTCTTCGTTATCGAGAAAAGACCCTATAAAGCTGTTTTTGGCTAATTGGACTACCTGGTGTTTTTCCAGATCCAGTGCTTCGGTGAGCGCCTTGTAGTTATCGTTGACATAACCACCAAAATAAGAAGGGTCATCTGAATTAATGGTCACCAGCAATCCCTGATTTAGCATGTCCAGAGCTGGGTGTTGAGCCATGTCCTCAATCACCGCCAGCTTCAGGTTCGACAAGGGGCAAACGGTGAGTGCTATTTGCTCTTTCTTTAATCGTTCTATCAGGCCGGGGTCTTCCATGGCCCGGTTGCCATGATCGAGCCGGTTAATTTTTAACAGGTTCAAAGCCTGTTCAACGTAGTGTGGTGGTCCCTCTTCGCCTGCGTGTGCCACACATTTTAACTTCATCTTTTTAGCGGCGGTGAAAACGGCTTTAAATTTCTCGGGCGGATGACCAAGCTCGGACGAGTCCAGGCCTACACCATCTATCCAGGGTAGATAGTCTTTCGCTTGTTCAAGCGCTATAAACGCGTGCTCTTCACTTAAATGACGAAGAAAACACATGATTAGCCGATAAGACATTCCATGTTCGGATTGTGCGGCAAGCAAGGCTTTTTTTATGCCCGTTATTGCTACAGAAAATGGCAGGCCTCTTTCGGTATGTGCTTGAGGGTCAAAAAATACCTCCACGTGTTTGACATTATCTCCGCGGGCCTTCTCAAGGTAGGCCTGCGTTAATGCAAAAAAATCCTGTTCTGTTTGTAGTACGCTCATGCCTGCATAGTAGAGATCCAGAAACTCCTGCAGGTTATTGAAAGAATACGCTTTGCGAATTTCATCGACGGAAGAATAGGGTAGTGTTATCTGATTCCGTTCAGCCAGAGTAAACATAAGCTCTGGCTCCAGGCTGCCTTCCAGGTGCAGATGCAACTCTGCTTTAGGCAGTTGATCAATGAGTTTGTGTAAATCGGACATTTTTATTCCGCCGCAGTGTAAAAATTCCATTGATTTGAGAGTGAGACTACGCTGCTTGCTGGCCGAGTGCCATGATTCGGCGGTGATTTATCTTGAAACGCAGCGTATGCTGCCCTACGGGAAAGCTTTGGCTATACTCAGGTGAACCCCCACGATTCTATGGAGATAGATATGAGCAAGCCGACTCGTGCTTCTGACACACCCATTGCCGTTGAAGTTGAAGCCGGCACCTCGTATTTTTGGTGCGCCTGTGGCCTGAGCAAGAAACAGCCCTTCTGTGATGGCTCCCACAAAGACACCGACATTCGCCCTGTTGTTTTTAAGGCTGAAGAATCCAAAAAAGTGTTCTTTTGCGGGTGTAAGGCAACGGCCGCTCAGCCGCTATGCGACGGTAGCCATAAATCGACGTAAGGCTATCTGCCAGGCTCTTCTTGGGCGCCCAGTGGCCGTTCACGCTAGAATTGGACTGGCAGTGAACTCATTCTCAAGGATTCGGCACTGTTGGGTGTCATCATTCTCTGAGAGAGGGCCATATCCCTGTAGTGGGGGTCCAGCCAGCAGCGGGGCAATTCTTCGTCCGAGAGAAAAACCAAATCAGACTTTTGATAGAGCTCGGGATCCTGTTCCTCTTCACCACATTGTCCGCGGCACTGCATTTCCTCTGTGTAGGGGTCAAACAAATCATTAGCGTTTAACACGGCTAACAAGTGGCCCGTGGCTCTTTCTTTTAGAAACATAATCGTCACCAAATCAACAGGGAGTGTTATCAATAGTTTAGTGGAAGGTATTCAAACTAACGAGCATAAGCATGGGACAATATGGTCTAAATAATGAGAGGCTTAGATCGTAAATTAAGCGTGTAGAGTATAAACTTTCCGCCCTGCGCCTCAGGCACAATTAACGTAGACTCTAGTAGATGTAAATATCCCCATGGAAAATGAAACAAAAGGTATGTTGCTGGGCCTGCTAGGCGTTTCAGCATTCGGTTTAACCTTGCCGATTACAAAAATAATTGTCCCCTATCTCGATCCAATTTTCATTGGGCTGGGGCGAGCTGTGTTAGCTTCTTTTGTTGCAGCATCCCTGTTGCTAGTTACCCGTCAACGGTTGCCGAGCAGGCAGCAAATCCCGCAGCTGATGGTGGTTGTATTGGGAGTGATTGTGGGGTTTCCCGTTTTTTCTTCGTGGGCAATGCAACATGTGCCAGCCTCCCATGGCGGTGTGGTGTTGGGGATTCTGCCCCTGGCAACTGCCATTGTCGGGGTGTTTATTGGGCACGAACGACCCAGCATAGCATTTTGGCTTGTGAGTATTATGGGCAGTGCACTGGTCATTGCCTATGCCCTGATACAAGGGGCGGGAGAGTTTAACATTGCTGATCTCGCGCTGCTGGCGGCGGTATTGTTGGCGGCACTGGGCTACGCGGTGGGGGCCAAATTGACAAAAGACATGGGCGGCTGGCAGGTCATTTGTTGGGCTTTAGTTCTGTCTTTCCCTTTCATAATCATTCCCGCCATTAAAACGGCGCCACAGAGCTTGGCGGGTTTTTCCACTGAGGGTTATTTGTCGTTTTTATATCTGGCGCTTGTCAGCCAACTGTTTGCTTTTTTTGTTTGGTACAAGGGCTTGGCATTGGGCGGCATCGCGAGGGTTAGTCAGGCGCAACTCATTCAACCTTTTATTACCTTATTTGCCTCTGCGTTATTTCTAGGTGAAGTGATTGATGCTGCCACTCTGGTCTTTGTTGTCTTGATCGTGGCGTCGGTGTGGCTGGGTAAGATGATGCCTATCCGACGCAAAGGTGAGTGAAGTTACAGTTTATCAATGCGAAAAAATGCATGATATGTACGACCGCATGAGGCCCTTAAAGAACCCGGCTTAGCCGGCGCACCGCCTCCTGTAACATTTCAGGTTCGTTGTAACTGAAATTTAGCCGCAGTGCTGCCTGGGCCTGTGTTGGATCGGAATAGAATACGTCACCGGGCACCACCGCAACTCCCGCTTTCATAGCAGCCGCAGCAACAGGGGAGGGCTCGCCTCGGGGGAGTGTGAGCCATAGAAACATGCCGCCGTCTACTGCCTGAACTTTATAGTCAGGGGGTAGTTGATCGCTCAATGCAGAGACTAGTGCTTGATGCCGTATGGAGTAGTGTCGGCGCAGTTCGTCAATGTGCTGTGGGTATTCGGGGTGCTTGAGCACATGTAGCAACACTGCCTGCATTGGCACGCTGGAATGTAAGTCCGAGCACTGTTTAATTGTGATCAGAGGTGCAAGCCATTTTCGTAAGCCGGTCACAATGCCGACACGAATGCCTGGTGCGCATACCTTGGAGAAGGAGCGCAGTAAAAACGCTTGGTCGGGGCAAAAAGATGATACCAACGGGAGTGGCTTACCGGTGAAACGCAAGTCTCTATAAGGTGCGTCTTCTATGAGTAGCACTCTATATTGAATACACAACTGAGCGACTTTCTGCCTGGCCGCCAGGCTCCAGCACCGGCCAGTGGGGTTGTGAAAATCGGGCACCGCGTAAAACATTTTTATCGAGCCTGATGCAAACGCCGTTTCCAAGGCCTCCAGGTCCGGGCCTTCATCTAGTTGGGGAACTGACTCTAGACGTGCTTGCTGTAGCTCGAAAACCTGTAAAGCGCCCAGGTAAGTAGGGGCTTCCATCGCCACACCATCACCGGGGTTCAGATAGGCTCGCGCAATTAAATCAATTGCCTGTTGCGATCCGCTGCAGGCTAGTGCGCAGTGATCAGATGACAGTGAATAAACCTCCTCGCAGTATTCAAGTAGTGGCCCATAACCCTGTGTTTCGTCGTATTGAAATACGCCAGGTATTTGCGCTGAACAGGCCATTGCTTCACGGAGGATTTGTTGGGGGAATAAGTTGGGAGCCGGCAGCCCACCGGCGAGTGAAATAATGCCTTCTGCACGGGCATCGCTGAGGATTTCACGTATATAGGAAGGTTTGACGGCTTGCAGGTGATCGGCGATGTTCATGGGGTCTCCTTGTGGCCATATATGGTATATAGTCTTCGATAGTTTAATTTGTCGATATATGCGGTATTGTTTGTCGGTTTATGTGTAGTCCGTGGTGGGGAAATTGGAGGGGGGTATAGGTTTATGGCGGGTATAAGCAAGCAACAGACTTCTCGTATTAATGACGTATTACATCAAATTCATCGGGATATCGCTGGAGATTTAAACGGTAAAAAGTTGGCCGCGGTGGCAGCCTACTCTGAGCAACATTTTCACCGTGTGTTCAAAACCGTGCTTGGGGAAACGCTCAATGCCTATGTGCGGCGAACTCGTTTAGAGCAAGCGGCCAATCAATTGATGTTTGATCGTAGTAGCACTGTTTTGGAGGTGGCTGAAAAATGCGGCTTCATGTCGCTGGCTTCTTTTGGTCACGCGTTCAAAGCCTGGTTTGGTGTCAGTCCTGGACAGTGGTGGGCCTTGGATAGAGAGCAGTCGATACCGCCTTACCTTGCAGACAAGGAGATAACAAAGGCTTATCAACGGATTAAAAACACTGAATTGCCAGCTGTTGAATTACTTGATTTACCTCCCTTGACGGTCGCCTATGTTCGCCACCAGGGTTATGGTCGGAGTATACGG
>ENA-OSET01005390-OSET01005390.1-sediment-metagenome-genome-assembly--contig:-NODE-5390-length-10816-cov-4.275165_pt1 | contig 10816 bp, 12 predicted proteins | sample MGYA00237882_ERZ534229 | MGnify/ENA primary metagenome ERZ534229 (study PRJEB26408, sample SAMN06266212) | sediment metagenome | isolation source: Hudson Canyon methane seep mesocosm | place...
GGTAAAATTAATTTGGCTACAAATACCATTATTACAAGTGATGGACTTCGAATTTTTCTCGATTTGAATGATAATGGGAGTTACGATACAAATTCTACAGGTGGCATAGAACCTTCTATAATATCTAATGAGAATGACTCCTATGTATTTAGAAACTTATCTATTGGAACGTATAATTTAAGAATAGTTTTACCTGAAGGATTTAGAATTGTAGGAGGTGTTGATAATTTTTCTTCAATTCCGATTACTTTTGATGGAACTCCATTGAATGTTGATATTAATATTGAAACTTATTAAAAAGATGAAGAATAGAAAATTTATAGTTACGTTATTTTTGACATTAATAAGTGTTGTTTTTGTTGGTCAAAATTTAGTTGAGTTTGATAAATCATCTGCTGTTGAAAATGCACTTAAGGGTTTATCTACTGATATTTCAGAAAATTGGGCAGTCGTTGCTACGCCCCAAAGAGACATAAACGATAAAAAAAGTGTTGGAGGAGTGCTATTTTACCGATTAGCTGAAGGAAAATGGAATTTATTTCAAGAAATCTATCCAAATGATTTGAATGCTTTAAATAATTTTGGAACAAAAGTTTCTATAGACGGTAATACAGCAGTTATTTCATCTATTGGAGATCATGAAAATGGACTTTTCTCTGGAGCCGTTTATGTTTATGAGTTTAATTACGATGACCAAACTTGGGAAAGAATAGTTAAATTAAAAAGTTCGGATGCTGCTCTAGGAGACAAATTTGGTCAATCACTTGAAATTAAAAATGGAATTATTGTTGTTGGAGCTTTAAATAGTAACGGCGCTAATTTAAAAACCGGAGCAGCTTATGTTTTTGAGAAAGTAAATAATGAATGGATTGAATCTAGCAAAATTTATGCTGATACAGGTAAATCAAACAGTTTTTTTGGTTTTAGTATTTCTATTTTAGATAGCAAACATATCGCTGTTGGTGCATACAATGATGATGGAAATAAAGAAAGATCAGGAGCAGTTTATATTTTTAAGAAAAGCGATAATAGTTGGAATCAATCTGTTAAAATTTATGATGAAAATGGTTTTTCCAGTGATTTATTTGGTTATAGTTTAACTTCAATGCCTAGTCTTTTATTTAATAATAATTCATCAAAATTTGAAGGAATATTATATATTGGAGCTCCAGGTACAAATGATAATGATTTACAAACAGGGGCAGTCTATTTTTATAAAGAAACAAATTCGGGTTGGACAAATGGCTTAAAATTGATAGAAATTGATAGTAATCATAATGATCATTTTGGAGTCTCTGTCTCATCAAATGAATATGGTAAGTTACTTGTAGGTGCAAGCAGAGTGAATACAGATTCTAATTTGAATGCAGGTAAAGTATATCTATATGATACTTATGAGGGACAAGGAAATTCTGTTGCAAATGGAATAGAATTGACCAAAGATGCTGAAACAGCATATGATTATTATGGGGCAAAAGTGGTTATTGATGAAGAGAATATTTTAATTAGCTCTCCTTATTCTAATCAAAATTCTTTAATTAATTCTGGAGAAATATACTTTTACAAATTAGATATAGATAATATCGCATCTACTAACGAAGAACTTTTTACTTTTAAACAAAATATACCAAACTCTTTTAAAAACTCAACAACTTTAGAGTATACACTAAAAGTACAAGCTTACGTGAAAATTGAAGTATTTGATGCAACAGGAAGGTTAGAGCAAGTTTTAGTTGATGAGGTTAAAGATTTTGGCGTGTATAATCAAAAATTCAATTCAAAATCAAGTGGTTTATACATTTGTAAAATAACTATCGGATCTTTTACTAAAACTATAAAAATGCTTGCTATATAAAATTATTCAACCGGAAAATTAAAATATGTTTTTGGAAAAGGTTCATTTTTAAGCGTAAAGTGCCACCATTCATTTTCATAAGGTTTAAAATTATTTTTTAACATTAACCTTCTAAGTAACATCCTATTTCCTTTTTGTTTTTCTGTGATGTTCTTATAAGAGGGATGAGATTTTTCTCCAAAAAAATCATAGGCACTACCCATATCTATTTCCTTATTTGTTTTAATATCTACAATAGTTAAATCGACAGTGCTTCCTCTTGTGTGGCCAGATTTAGATGCAATAAAACCTCGTTTAAATAACTCTTTTTTTGGTACTTTTGGGTAATATTCCCTTTTCATTAAAGTATCGCTTAAAACTTTTGCCCATCTTACAAAATGATTTACTGCTTGCTGCGGTCTGTATGAATCAAATATTTTTAAACTATACCCTTGTTTTATTAAATTTTGTTGAACTAATTTCAACGCTTTTGCGGTCTCTTTAGTAACAATAACAACATTGTTTTTATAACCGTCAATTGGTTTGCCTATAAAGTTATTACTAGAAAAATATTGAAGGTCAGATTGTATCGTTTTATCAATATCAGATAAGTACACAAATCCTCTAGGTAAATTTTGAGAAAAAGTAGTTAAAGAAACGGAAAAGAGTAATAATAGTAACATTATTTTCATATCTATAAAAGTACTGAAAAGATTATAAATAATGATTAGTTTTGTATTATGGAACAATTAACGTTAACAACACCAGCCTTATTATTCTCTGCAATTTCATTGATAATGCTTGCTTATACCAATCGTTTTTTAGCTTATGCTTCTGTAATTAGAAATTTACACGATAAATATTTAAAAGAAAAAGACGATTCTTTATTACGACAAATAAATAATTTAAAATTAAGATTAAATTTAACAAGATGGATGCAGATTTTTGGTATTACAAGTTTGTTATTCTGCGTATTAACTATGTTCTTAATATACGTAAAATTAAATAGTCTAGCAGTTTGGGCTTTTGGTTTGGGCCTAATTTTGTTATTAATTTCTTTGCTACTCTTAATAAGAGAAATACAAATTTCATCTGAGGCTTTACAACATCATATTGCAGATATTGAAGAGTATTTAAAAGGAAATTGATGATTTTTTTATTACTAAATTGTGATTTATATTGGTAATAAATGGGGTAAGATTAGTCTATCATATTTATTTCAACTCCTTTTTTGCATATTGGTTTGGAGTAATTCCTTCATGTTTTTTAAATAAACGTATAAAATAATTAGAGCTAGAAAAACCCACTGCATATGCAGTTTCCTTTATGGATAGATCTTCATTATCTAATAATCTTTTAGCGATTTTCATTTTTTCACTAATTATTAGTTGTTTGGGAGAAATACCTAATTCATTAACGAATGCCCGATAAAAGGCGGATTTACTCATGTCAGCAATTTTTAATAAGTCTTTAATTTTAATTTCATCATAAATATTTTGATGAATAAAGTCAATTAACGCACTAAATGGTTTATCGTTAGTATTGAATTTGGCTTCTTCTTGCAAAATACTTTTGTTTTGCATTTTTAAGACACATAAAATTATTTCTTTAAGAAGTAATTTTATGTGTATTTCTTTAAATGAGTCTTTAGAACTAGCTATGCGACTAATTTTTCTATGGATATTGACTAATTCTTGATTGTTATTTAATAGTAAGGAATTGTCTAATAAAGTCCAATTTTTAATTAAAGTACCTTTATTAAAGTATTCATTGAGTTCATTCACCACATTATTTACAAAAGTATTGTCTATAGTTAGCGCTGAACATTGTGTTGGATTAATAAAAGAAGCTTTTGGAAAATCTATATTTAACTCAGTATTTGAGGGAGCTAGTATTGTGTTTCCTGGTAGGTAATTTTTAGAAATTCTATCTTTAAAACGAACTTTTTTAGCTCCTCTTAACATCGATGTAATGGTAAAACCACTAAAATTAAGAGGGAAATCTAAAACAACTTTCCTTGTTTCGTAAATGTTTAATTCGCAGACATTTAAATTAAAACCTCGTTTTTGTTCAACTAGGTTGCTTACTTGAGCAATAGGAATTAAGTCAGTAGGCTTTATTTTAAACATGAGTAGAAAGATAATAAAATAAAAATGACATAGCAACGTAGTTGGGAAAAATGTGCTATTTATAAATAATATTGTGACATTTTATATTCTTTATTATACTTTACTTAGCAAGTAGTAAGACTAAACTTTGTTATGAAATAGTAATTTAACCACTAAAAATAAATATTATGAATAAAAATGAAACAGCAATTCTTTTAATAGAATTTCAAAATGATTTTACATCAAAAGGAGGTATTTTTCATGATGCAGTAAAAAGTGTTGTACAGGAAACAAATATGATAGAAAATACAATATCTCTAGTTAAAGAGGCAAGGAGTCAAGGTGTTGAAGTTATTCATATTCCAATTTCTTTTACAGAAAATTATAATGAATTAACTAGATCACCTTACGGGATTTTAAAAGGTATTGTAGATAATAATGCTTTTCAGAAAACTTCTTGGGGAGTTGAATTTATTGAAGATCTTAAGCCTCAAAAAGGAGAGGTTGTTATAGAGGGTAAACGTGGACTTTGTGCTTTTCATAGTACTAATTTAGGATTTATCCTTAGAAGTAAAGGAATAAAAAATGTAGCGATTGGTGGTTTTTTAACGAATTGTTGTGTAGAATCTACAATGCGAACGGCATATGAAAACGGATATAATGTTATTACGCTTAAAGATTGTTGTGCAAGCCTAAGTAGCGAGGAACACCACAATGCAATTAATAATGATTTCCCAATGTTTAGTCAGCCAATGACAAGTCATGATTTTATGAAGGTGGTAGAAGGAAAAGACTCTTTAGTGCTAGAGGGCAAAGGTTATGAATAAATTTTATAATTTTTGATTGAATTTTATATTTATTACTAAAAAAGTAAGCGTCGTTTTTTACAAAACGACGTCTTACCAAGTAAACTAATAAAACCAAGTATTAGTAATTATATGAGAAGTTAGCTATTCTCATAAGTTTTTATTCAGTTGCATTTTTGTGGTCAAAACTTAAAACTCTTTTTAGTTTCCATTTATTGTGGTCTAAAACCCAAAGATGTATAAATTGTGCTGAACCTGTTTTTTCTTTTATGTTATTTATGTTCCTATAAAAATCGTGAGAACCTTTTTGTATAGCTCCATAAGTTTTGTCTTTACTTTTAAGTTGATGCACTTCTAAAGAACTTTCTATTAATTTTCTCGAAAAAGTTCCCGGTTTTTCACATAAATTATTTTTGATAGCATTTATAAATTCTTCTTTATTCTGAACACCATTAATATCATGGTAAAACTCAATATTTTCAGCTATAATTAATTCTAATTTTTCAACCTCACATTTATTAAAGGCTCTTTCAAAAATTATACTATCTTGAGATTTTAAAGTTTTAAATAACTCTGACTTTTTATCAACTTGTGCCATTGCTATCAAATTGAAAAACAAGAAAATAAATTTTAAATTTAAAGACTCTTTAAGAATTGTTATTAATAGGTTCATAATTTGGTTGTACTATTTCTTTTTTGAAAAGAGAATATAGATGAAATCTTGAGATTTTCTAAACTTCAAGTAGTCTATAGTATAGTTGGTAATTTAACTAAACTTATTTAGCAGATATACTTCCCCCAGAATTAGACTTCTTATTAATTTTTACAGGGCTTCCCTTAAAATCAATATCTCCGCCACTTGTTGCTCTAGCGTCTATACTTTCTGATGCATAAATATTTATATCTGCTCCGCTAGAAACTTTTACATTTACATTTTTACTATGCAAGTCATAAGCATCAATAGATGCGCCACTTGTAGCACTTGATGTATGTTGATTTGAAACTCCGGTTAATTCAATATCAGATCCACTTGTGGCGCTACTTTTTACCGAATTTGCATCTAAAGAAATTCTAATATCTGCGCCACTTGTAGCACTTACTGCAATATCATTTACTTGAAGCGTATTTTGACTATAAACATCAGAACCACTAGTAGCAGAAATACCATCTAAGGTTTTTAATGTAACATACACTTTTCTAGATTTTGCTTTCCAAATATTTTTTTCTGAATACACTTTTAAAACACCATTTTTAATTTCTGTAATAATTATGTCTTGTAAATTCTCATCAGCTTCCACTCTTATTTTTGGTCTTTCTCCCTGTAAAAGATATAAATCTAGTCCGGTGCTAACTTTTACTTTAGTAAAGTCTTCATTAACCTTTCTATTTTCAATTACTACGTTTTTGTTTCCATTAATTCTGTTAAAAATATCGACATTGCAAGAACTTAAAAATGTTGCCAAGAAGATTAAAATTGAAAGAAGTTTTTTGGTGATGATTTTCATGATATTAATTTTTATTTATGTTGCAAATTTCTTTAGATAGAGTCTTAAAACGAAATTTAGGTTACTCAATTGTTACTTTTTTATACTGAATTGTTTTATGACGTTATATTTACTTCAAAATTTTCGTCATTCGGCTCTTCTTCCTCATTTTCCTCATCTCTGCAATCTGTGCAACTTAAAGTTTTATCAGTCATTATAAAATGATGGTTACCCATATCTCTATCATAGATTTCCTGTACGTTATCTACGCTGTATAAAAAGCTTTTAATAGAATTATCAAAATAGATGGTAATATCTTCTGAGATGTAAAAGATGATATTTATTTCTTCATCTTTCCAGAAGTTTTTATATTCTGATAAATAAAAGGCATCTAAAATTATAGTATTGTCTATAATCTCGAAGTTGTATTGAATTTCATTTGCATTTTCCTTTGCTTTGCTTTTAGACTTTCCTTTTGATTCTTTCTGAATAATAAAATAGCTTTTGTTAGTTGTGCTTTTTCTAACATCAACTTTAATATTACTGGCATAAGTCATTGTTATTCCATCAACTTCAACTTCTTCTTTGTATGTACTTCTTCTCAAGTTATGACGATAATAGATGTTGTCATCATTAACCATTTTTAAAGTTAAAGTATCTTTTGGAAATAGATTTAACTCTGTTCTTTTTGTGGTATCTCCGTAGTTTGAATGAGATGTGCCAAAGTCTATACCCGTAAAAATTAATGCGAATAAACAAACTATCCAAATGCCCAATAGTGTTAGTGATGTTGGTTTGTTCATTTTACGAACGTTACTGGATAAAATTCTTAACCCTAAGATAAATAAAATCAAAAACGGAATTCCTACTAATAAGAATATAGATAAAGTTAGTAACCACCTTGGTAAAATGGTATCATACATAAATGGTGGATAATGTGTAAAAGAAGATGCAACTCCCAACCATTCTAAACTTCCCATAGAAAACCCTCCAATAATTAGAGATAAAATAACAGCAGCTGAAACGAATATGATAAGGATACCAATAAATTTACCGATAACCTTAAAAATGGCTAAAAGTATTTTACCTATTGTATCAAAAAAATCGCTTACTCCGTTATTTTTTTTTGTCTTTCCCGAGAAAGTTTTACTCATTTTATCAGAAAATTCATTAGCACCCTCTTTTATTTTTTCCGATGCTTGGTTGGCTACAACACTTACTTTTTCTGAAACTTCATTAAATTCCTTTCTAATTTTCTTTTCAATATTATCAATATTTACGGGTTCACCTTCCATTTGCAGTTTTTCTGCAGTTGTTTTTGCTTCAGGTAATAAAATCCAAAGTATTATATAAAGTAATATGCCAAAACCTGCACTAAAAAATAAAGCTAAAAGGCCTAAACGAATCCAGATTGTATCAATATCAAAATAATGTGCAATTCCTGAGGCAACACCACCTAAAAACTTATCATCTCCATCCCTAAATAATTTTTTACCAGCAGCGTTGTTTCTCTTGTAAGAATAGCTAGCGTCACTGTAAACTTCTTCAGCATCTGCATAATCTTCGGGTTGTCCCATAATTTTAATAACATCTTCAATATCAGCTTCATTTACAACCTGACGAACATCTGTAATTTTTTCAGTTAAAAGCTCACTTATTCTAGCCTCTATATCTGCAATAATTTCATTTTTTCCTTGAGGATCATCACTTAAAGATCTAGAGATAGATTCTAGATATCTTCGTAATTTTTGGTAGGCTATTTCATCAATATGGAAGAAAAATCCGCCTAAATTTATATTTATAGTCTTATTCATTTGTAGTTCTTTTTTTACTAGTTACTTGGTTTACTGAGTTGATTAGATTATTCCAGGTTTTACTTAATTCTTTTAGAAACATACCTCCATTTTCTGTTAAAACATAGTATTTTCTTGGTGGTCCAGAAGTTGATTCTTCCCATCTATAAGTTAATAATCCTGCATTTTTTAAACGCGTTAATAAGGGATAAATGGTTCCTTCAACCACAATCATTTCAGCACTTTTTAGCGTAGATAAAATTTCAGAAGTGTATGCATCTCCACTTTTTAGAATGGATAAGATACAGAATTCTAAAACACCTTTTCGCATTTGTGCTTTTGTGTTTTCAATCTTCATATATTGTGATTTATTTTATAAATTTTATAGTAAAAGGATATGTATAATTTTGGCCTTCTCTTGCTTTTATTGAAGCTATAATAACCAATGCAATTCCAATGATATAAATAATGCCTGCTAAAGAACCAAAACTTAAAAAACCAAACATATTATGCATGTCTAAGTCAAAATTAAAATTAAAATTATTCCAATTTATATAATTATTACGCCTGTTAAAAAATGATCCAATTGCAAATGGAACAAAAATTATAGAAATTAAAAATATATAAAGCGTATAACTAATATTAAAATTTACAGCTTCTTTGCCTTGTTCATCTAAAAATAGGCTTCTATCTTTTAATGTTTGCCATGCAATTAATGGGGTAATTATATTACCAAAAGGAAACATAAAACCTGCAAATGCAGAAATATGGATTAAAAATGCGTTCGTGTTCTCGTTATTTTTCTTCATTTTAAAATATATAATACTTTCTTATGCAAATATATATCTTAAAAAAGGTATTATGCAATACATAGTACTTTAATTAACATTTTATTAACATTTATTTTAATTCAAAAAATTTAAATTAAAAGCTTATAAGTACTGATTTTATTGAGTTTTACATATTTTTAGTTATATTGCTATTCTGTTATAGATAAGTAATAAATTGAGTTTTACCTGAGAATTTAAATCATATAAATGAAATTTACACCGGCAAAAGTTAACTTTTTCAACTTTTTTAAATTGCCATTAGCATTTTTTGGAGGAGTAAAAGTGAAATCAATCACAGATAATGAGGTTGTTGTTACTATTAAGCATAGGTGGATTAATCAAAATCCGTTTAAAAGTATGTTTTGGGCAGCTCAAGGCATGGCTGCAGAATTACCAACAGGACTTTTAGTTATGAAAGCTATTTATAATTCTAAACGAAAAGTGTCCATGTTAGTTACACACCAAGAAGCACAATTTTTTAAGAAAGCTACGGGTAGAATTACCTTTTCTTGTAAAGGTGGTAATGAAATTAAAAAAGCCATTCAAACATCTATAGAAACTGGTGAAGGTCAAAAATTATGGTTAAGTTCAGAAGGCATTAATGAAGATGGAGTAGTGGTTTCTAGTTTTAAATTCCAGTGGAGTTTAAGGGTTAAACCTTAATTTGTTTTTGATGTAATTTTGGTCTTTCTTCATTATAATCACAATCTTGAAAAATTCCACAAGATATATTAGTTCTTGCTAAAGACTTGGTTATTTCAAATTGCTTTGATAACGCTTCAATTTCTGGAGTTAAATATTTCAAAATAATCTTTATTTATTTCAAATTTATAATTTCTTTTTTAATTATCACCCTTAAAAATATAAAAGGAAGTTGGTTAATTTTAAAATATTAGAATTTTTGTGTAACAATTTCTTGATTTTTACATCTAATTATTGCAATCAAAATTTAAAAATATGTTTCAAGATAGATTATCAAATAATACTCAAAAATATAGTGGAGTAAACGCTCACGAAATTGATTACAAAATTTTTGGAGAGGAAATGCAGTTTGTAGAAATTGAATTAGATCCGCAAGAAGGTGTAATTGCTGAATCTGGTACCTTTATGATGATGGACGATCAGATTCGAATGAATACGATTTTTGGTGATGGGTCTAAACAAGAAAAAGGAATATTAGGTAAATTATTTAGTGCCGGAAAAAGAGTTTTAACAGGAGAAAGTTTATTTATGACTGTTTTTACAAATGATGGCTTTGGTAAAAAGCAAATTTCATTTGCATCTCCATATCCTGGGAAAATTATCCCAATAGATTTAACCGAATTTGGGGGTAAATTTATATGCCAAAAAGATGCTTTTTTATGCGCCGCAAAAGGTGTTTCTATTGGTATCGAGTTTTCTAAGAAATTAGGAAGAGGTTTGTTTGGAGGAGAGGGTTTTATTATGCAAAAGATTGAAGGTGATGGTTTAGGTTTTATTCATGCAGGAGGTACAATGGCGAAAAAAACATTACAACCAGGTGAGGTTTTAAAAGTGGATACAGGCTGTATTGTTGGTTTTACAAAAGAGGTAGAATATGATATTGAATTTGTTGGCGGTATTAAAAACTCTATTTTTGGTGGTGAAGGTTTATTCTTTGCAACTTTAAAAGGTCCAGGAACTGTTTATATTCAATCTTTACCGTTTAGTAGATTAGCAGGAAGAGTTTTGGCTATGGCTCCAAGAACCGGAAAAGGCAGTAAAGGAGAAGGTTCTATATTAGGCGGAATTGGAGATTTGTTAGATGGTGATAATAGTTTTTAGAATACAACATGAATAAAAAATTGTTCTAAACTTAAAAATTTAGGACGATTTCTAATAATATAAATTATGTAAAAAATATTTATTCTTGCATAGAATGGTATACATTCTGAACATCATCATCTTCTTCCAACCTTTCTAAAAGTTTATTTACATCAGCT
>ENA-OSET01005391-OSET01005391.1-sediment-metagenome-genome-assembly--contig:-NODE-5391-length-10811-cov-3.587945_pt1 | contig 10811 bp, 7 predicted proteins | sample MGYA00237882_ERZ534229 | MGnify/ENA primary metagenome ERZ534229 (study PRJEB26408, sample SAMN06266212) | sediment metagenome | isolation source: Hudson Canyon methane seep mesocosm | place: USA:Hudson...
CATTATTAATGGTAAAGGTTAAATTTTTAGTTAGATAGTTGTTAAAATAAATATCAACATCTTTTAATTCCTCTTTGGTTGTAAGATTTAAATTAACAGCATACTCTTTATTAATAGCAAGCTCTATATCATCCATAAAAACATTAATGATAACCTCTAAACTCTTTTGACTTTTATTGTACTCAATTTGTGTTAAACTTAGGTAGTATTTATGAGTTGTGAAAGCTAGCGAGATTAGTAAAAAGAAGGATGCTATTTTCTTTGCTAATGACATAAAGATTTATAGAATTAAATTATTCTTCATTTTTGTTTAAAAGCAATAAATAAGAGATGCTCTCTTTTTTTAACACATTAATTAATTCTATTTTTCTGTTTTGCTTAAATAAATCTTCTATTCCTAAAGGGTTGCAATATTCTAAAAAATTGTAATAATTATCTGTAGGTATTTTTAAATCATTTTCAAAAAAAGGTTCACCAAATTCACTTAATAACATAGCAGGAAAATTTGTTCTAAATTCAATATCTTTTCTTAGTGCCCATAACCTTTCTGAGTATTTAAAAGGAATGCTAACTCCTCCACCAGCCCCAGCAAACATTGCTGTTGGATCTACGTTATTTAAAGGTGGTTTCACATTCTGGTCTATATAATCACCATTGTAGATAATGTTCATATTTACGTTAGATAAATCCATTGTTCTTTTTAAAGCTTCAGCTTTTCTATCTTCAGGTGTTTTCTTTAAGTCTAGAGATAAAAAACCATCTAAATCATTTCTTTTCAGCACTACCTCGTCTAATTCATAGGTAGAACTAATCATGAAAACATCTAAAACTTCAGATCTGTATACAAAATTATTTACAATACGATAGATGGTTTTGTGTTGTACAGAGGAGAATTGTAGGGTATCACCAACAGAAACTATTATTTTATAATCTCCAAAATCATTTGAAAAAGTTCCTTTGTTAGTTTTTAAATTTATGATATTCGCATTTTTTACAACACTAGAAGAATCTTTTAACTTGCCGTAAAGCCAGAAATTATCTTTTTGTGCCAGTAGGGTAGATGAAGTTGTAAGTAAAAGTAAAAGCACTATTTTTTTCATCAAAAGATCAACAAATATTTTATATATTGACTTTCAAATTATTATGTTTTGAAACAAGAAAAGTTACTTGCTGTATTAAGGTTGCAAAAGTGTAAAGCAGTTGGTGATATTTTAGCTAAAAAACTAATTGTAAATGTTGGTGATGTAGAACAAATATTTAAAGAGAAATTATCAGTTTTAGAAAAAATAAATGGTATTGGAAGTCATGTTTTGAAGCATCTTTTTGATAAAAAAAACATTCAACTTGCAGAACAAGAATTAGTCTATATTCAAAAAAATAACATTGCTTATTCCTACTTTTTAGAAGATAGTTATCCGAGCAATTTACAGCATTGTATAGATTCTCCTATTTTACTTTTTAAAGATGGGAATATAGATTTTTCTAATCAAAAAATTATTTCGATTGTTGGTACAAGGAAAATCACTTCATATGGAAGAGATTTTTGTAATACACTAATAGAGGAGCTAGCAGAGTTCAACCCAATAATTGTTAGTGGTTTTGCTTATGGAGTTGATATTTGTGCCCATAAAGCTGCTATAAAAAACAAACTTCAAACGATTGCAGTTTTAGCTCACGGCTTAGAACAAATATATCCAAAAGTTCATAAAAAATATATAAATAAAGTAAATGGAAATGGTGGATTCTTAACTGAGTTTTGGCACGAAGAAACACCATTAAGAGAGAATTTTTTAAAAAGAAATAGAATTGTTGCAGGGATTTCTACGGCAACTATAATTATAGAATCTGCAGAAAAAGGTGGTTCTTTAGTAACTGCCGATATTGCAAATTCATATGACAGAGATGTGTTTGCTCTTGCTGGTAGAGCAACTGATTTATATAGCAAAGGATGTAATAACTTAATCAAAAATAATAAAGCATATTTACTGTCCACTTCTTCAGACATTGTAAAATTATTAAATTGGGATATTGCTAAAAAACCAACACACTTAATTCAGAAAGAATTATTCATTGCGTTAAATGAAAATGAACAAAAAATTTATGATTTCCTTCACCAAAAAGGACAGCAGCCTTTAGATACAATTTCTTTAGAATGTAATATTGCATCTTATCAATTATCATCAATATTATTACAAATGGAAATGAAAGAAGTTCTAAAACCTTTACCTGGAAAATTGTTTGAACTGATTTAAATATTCTTATTTTTGATAAAAACCAATAGAAATATGGCGTTAGAAAAAAAATTGATGTCAAAAAAAAAGCCAACATTTCCTGTAAACGAAATGCTAAATTCCTATTTAAAAAACTATAATAGAAACATTAGAATTTCAATTTTTTATGATGATTTATTGCGTTTTCAAGGATCTGTTACTGTTTTTGATAAAAATGATGAAGACACACTCTGGGTAAGAACATATTATTCTGAATTCGATAGAATTGACATTGATAAAAGTTTAAAAAAGATTTATACATTACTCCATTCAGATGGTAATGAAGATACAATTCCATTTTTAAATGTAGATGCTATTGATTACTGTACTTTTGGAAATTCGAAACCTTTTCGTGTAAAAATTAGAAATATTCTAAATGACAATTACACGTATTTTTATTTAAAAAAAGCAGATGCTTCAAGGATTTATGGTCTAGAATTAGAACATATTTTGTCTCCACATACAATTAATTTTTTAGTATATAAAACTACTTTAATAGAAGAACATATTTCAGGGATCCCTGGAGATGATTTTATCAAAGATTTTTTACCAAAATGTACTGAACCAGAAAAAGCTCAAATTGCCAAAGAGTTTGTGAAATTTAAAGAACGTTGTTTAGTTCGTCTCTTGGGAGATATGCGTTCTTACAATTATGTAATTATTCCAACACACGATTTCGATCAAATTATTTATAAAATTAGAGCTATAGATTTTGATCAACAGTCTTTTGAGGGCAATTTAAAAGTATACAACCTTCAGTTCATGAAGGAAAACTTTAAAATGACAGAGATGGTTGGTAAGAAACTTCAGAATAATTCTATTCAACAATATAAAATTGAAGAACGTTCTTTTATGGCCAAAAGGATAATTACATCTCCTAAAAGAATTACACGTTTAATAAAATGTATGAAAGCTGATACAATATCTTTTCCTGAGAATGTTACACTCTTAAAAAAGCATTTAATTCAATATGTTGGAGATGTAAAATTTAAAGATTGTAAAAATATGGGAGAAATTTTAGAAACTATTCTCGATTTTGTAAAGCGTAATTATATAGATATTTCTAATAAAGAGTTATTTTAATACCATGTATCTTTTTTTGTTATATTAATATACAACGAACTTTTATTACTGATTAAATAATTAGTATTTTTTAGTCCTAATACTTTCAATTACAACTGTTAATAGAATTAAGCCTCCGCCAAAAAAAGTATTTATAGTTGGTATTTCATTTAAGAAAAAGAATGCTAAAATAATTCCAAAAATAGGTTGTAAGCTACTAATAATTGTAGTTGTAGTAGCTGAAAAAAATTTTAATGAATGTAACATTAAACTGTGTCCGATTGCGGTAGTTAATAGAGCTAATAAAATTAAATAGGGAATTTGACTTTGCAATCCAGATAAATCCATGAAGAATAAAACTGGGACTAATAAAATTGTTATTAAAACAGTTTGATAAAACATTAACATGGTTCCATTGTAGTTTGCAACATGTTGTTTTAAAATTAAAATTCGTATTGCGTAACAGAGCGCAGAAAATATCCCAAAAAGAATTCCTTTTACTTGATCGCTTTCTAGACTTAGCTCAGGAACTAATATGTAAAGACCTAGTAAAACCATTAATCCTAAAAAGATATACATTGGATCAAATTTTACTTTTAAAAATAGAGGTTCTAATAAAGCTGTAATTATTGGAAACGTATAAAGAGACAAAACACCTAAAGCAACATTGGAAAGTTTTAAAGCATAAAAATAAGTTATCCAGTGTGCTGCCATAAAAATGCCACTGATAAAAAAAGGAAGGTACTCTTTAGAAGATTTTATTTGTAAGTCAATTTTTTTGTACCTGCAAAAAAAATATAAAAACACCATCGCTAAAGAGGCTCTAAACCAAATAATAACCTCAGTTGGCAGTGCAATGTATTTACCCAGAACACCTGAAGTACTTATAAAAAAGGTTGCCAACAATAATCCAGAAATATTTTTAATATGAGAATTTTCCATTAAACTTTTTGCAAAATTGTTAGTGCAGTTTTTACAGTATCAATTTTTATAAAAGTGATTAACAATCGCAAACCATTTTTTGTTTGCTTTTCTTTCATTACACAACTTTTAGAATTTTGTTGGACATATCTTAGTGTTTTAGAAAATGCTTCAGTTTGATAAAATTCACTTTGTTGATTAGAAACAAAGTAACCAACTATTCTTTTTTGTTTTAGAATAATCTTTTCTAGCCCCAACTCTTTAGCCAACCATTTTATTCTTACAGAGTCAAGTAAATCTTCAACTTGTGTTGGTATTTCACCAAAACGATCTATAATTTCAGTTTCAAAAATTTGTAATTCTGCTTCGGTTTTTAAACTTCCCAATTTATTATATAAGCTCAATCTTTCTGTTATTGAATTGATATAATCATCGGGGAATAAAATTTCAAAATCAGTATCGATAGTAACTTCTTTTACAAATTCTTTTGTTTTAGACTTGTCTTTAGGATAGAGCTCCTTAAACTCATTGTCCTTTAATTCATCTATTGCTTCTTGTAGAATTTTTTGATATGTATCAAATCCAATATCATTTATAAAACCACTTTGTTCTCCACCCAATAAATCTCCAGCTCCACGAATTTCCAAATCTTTCATGGCAATATTAATCCCACTTCCTAAGTCAGAAAACAAAACCAAAGCCTCTATGCGTTTTCTAGCATCATCAGTCATCATATGATAGGGCGGAGTTATAAAATAACAGAATGCTTTTTTATTAGAACGACCAACTCTACCTCGCATTTGGTGTAAATCTGAAAGTCCAAAATTATTTGCATTATTAATAAAAATAGTATTTGCATTAGGAACATCTAAACCACTCTCTACTATTGTTGTTGAAACTAAAACATCAAACTCGTTATTCATAAAACCGAGCATTAATCCCTCAAGTTTTTTACCTTCCATTTGACCGTGACCGATTCCTACCTTTGCAGAAGGAACTAATCTTTGTATTAACCCAGCAACTTCTTTTATATTCTCAATTCTATTGTGAATAAAGAAAACTTGTCCTCCTCTTGAAATTTCATAAGAAATGGCATTTCTAATTATTTCCTCAGAAAAACGAATCACATTACTCTCTATGGGATGTCTATTTTGAGGTGGTGTTTTTATTACAGAGAGGTCTCTTGCTGCCATTAAACTAAACTGCAATGTTCTAGGTATAGGAGTTGCTGTTAATGTTAAGGTATCTACATTTTCTTTCAATGTTTTTAATTTATCTTTCACAGCAACACCAAATTTTTGCTCTTCATCAATAATTAACAATCCTAAATCTTTGAATTTTAAACGTTGATTTGTCAGTTGATGTGTTCCAATAATAATATCTACAGAACCGTCATTTACACCATTTATGGCTTCTGTCTTTTGTTTTGAAGTTCTAAAACGGTTCAAATAATCTATTCTTACAGGAAAGTCTTTTAAGCGCTCGGTAAATGTTTTATAATGTTGAAAAGCTAAGATTGTTGTAGGTACTAGAACAGCAACTTGTTTTCCATTATCCACAGCTTTAAAAGCTGCCCTTACTGCAACTTCCGTTTTTCCAAAGCCAACATCACCACAAACCAATCTATCCATGGGTTGCTCTTTTTCCATATCATTTTTTACATCTTGTGTGGATGTAAATTGATCTGGGGTATCTTCATACATAAAACTACCTTCTAATTCATGCTGAATATGTGTATCTGGACCAAAAGCAAAACCTTTTTGAAGTTTTCTTTTTGCATATAGTTGAATTAAATTAAACGCAATATGTTTAACTCTGGCTTTTGTTTTTTGTTTGATTTTTTTCCAAGCTCCTGAGCCTAACTTATATACTTTAGGTGGCTTGCCATCTTTTCCATTAAATTTGGAAATTTTATGAAGAGAATGGATACTGACATATAAGATATCTCTTTCACCATAAACTAGCTTAATGGCTTCTTGTTTTTTTCCTTGAACATCAATTTTTTGTAAACCAGCAAATTTTCCAATTCCGTGATCCATGTGAGTAACATAGTCACCTTTTTCTAACTTATTTAGTTCTTGAAGAGTAATTGCTTGCTTTTTAGCATACCCGTTTTTTAAACGGAATTTATAATAACGTTCAAAAATTTGGTGATCTGTATAGCAAACTAATTTGTTTTCTACATCTACAAATCCCTGATAGAGAGGGAAAATTACAGTTTCATAATGAACCTCATGTTTGTTGTCATCAAAAATGTCATGAAAACGTTTTGCTTGTTGTTCGTTTGCACAAAAAATATAATTTGTAAATTTTGCTTTGTGATATTCTTCTAAGTTATCAATTAGTAAATCGAATTGTTTATTAAATGAAGGCTGAGGAACGGTATTAAATTTAATCTGTTGATTTTCTAATTTTTCTCTCCCAAAATTAACCAATTTAAATCCTTGTAATTCTTTTTTAATATAATCGCCACTACAAAATAATTCTTCTGGTTTTGCATGTTTTATTTCTCCAGATACTTCATGAAATGCTTCTTCTGATTTTTGAAAGAAGGTGTCTAGATTTCCAACTAATAAATCAATATTTTTTGCAAAAATCACTGTTTTAGATGAAATGTATTTTAAAAAACTTTCCCTGTTTTCTTTTAGAGTTTTGTTCTCTACATTCGGCATTATTGAAATTTTATTCAGCTTCTCTTTTGAAAGTTGTGTTTCTAAGTCAAAAGAACGAATGCTATCAATTTCATCACCAAAAAACTCTATTCTATAGGGTTCATCATTAGAAAAAGAAAATACATCTATGATTCCTCCACGAACAGAGAAATCTCCAGGTTCAGTTACAAAATCGACACGGTTAAATTTATATTCAAACAAAACTTCATTTACAAAATTGAGTGATAAACTTTCACCAACACCAACTTTTAAGGTGTTTTTTTCTAGTTCTTTTTTAGTAACAACTTTTTCAAATAAAGCGGAAGGATAGGTTACAATTATAGCTGCTTTTTTTCTAGAATTAATTCGATTTAAAACTTCAGAACGCAATAATACATTCGCATTGTCAGTTTCTTCAATTTGATAAGGTCTTCTGTATGATTCAGGGTAAAAAAGTACATTTTTATGACCTAAAAGTTGCTCTAGATCGTTTAAATAATAAGCTGCTTCTTCTTTATCATTAAAGATTAAAAGATAAGGTTTATCTACTTTTTTAAAACTCTCTGAAACGACAAAAGACAAAGAAGAGCCAACCAGATTGGATATCTGAAAATTGTTTTTATCTTTTATAATATGTGATACTATTTGTTTTACACAAGCAGAATCTTGATACTTATTTACAATGTTCTGGGTACTCAACGATACAGTTATTTGATACAAATATAAGCTTTGAACAAGCTATGGCTAAATGTTTTTATAATTTTTAGTAAAAATTATTTTTTCTTTTAAAATCATAAAAAGGTCTTCACAAATAATTTATTTTTAATTCTCACGTTTAACAATAGAAATAATATTTAAATGACAATTATTAAAATAAGATTCTTATTTTTAAAAATATTTTTTTACAACCCCTTCCTATGAAAAAATTTTTTCTTTTAATTGTGATGTTATCTTTTTCACACTCAATATTTTCTCAAAATAATGAGAATAAATGGACTTTTGGTTTAAGTTTAGCATCTGCAAAATATACTCCATCACAAGCAAAAGTTGTTGGAGGAGAATTTGTTTATCAGTCACCAAGAGTTAATATTTCTAGATATATGTTTTCTAATATTACTTTTGATGCTGGTTTTTCTACAGCCATTGGAGATACTCAAAAATATACCACTTTTGATGGAGCGATGCGTTATGATTTTGGCACTTCTAATAATAATGTTGTTCCTTATATTTTACTAAGTGGAAGTTTTATAAACGCGAATGCTTTTACACCTACATTGAACTTAGGAGCTGGAAATACTTTCTGGTTTTCACCAAAATATGGATTGAATTTACAGGGAATGTATAAGTTTTCTCAAGATAAATTCGAGAGCCAAACATCTCATATTTATATTTCTGTTGGGCTGGTTTATAGTTTTGGAATTAGATCTTTAGCACCAAGAATTTGGAATCAGAGTCATTAATTTGATGATAGCCTAGATAAAATTTTCTTCATTTCTTTTGCATTAGAGAATCCGTTTATTTGTAATTCTATTTCAAATTTTGAGTTTAATATTGTAGTTGTAGGGTAACTAATTCTTTTATTGATGCTTGCTAATTCGTTTGTCAATTCATGAACCCCAGTATTAGCACCAGTTGGTTTATAAACAAAAGTTTTACCCAAAAAAATAATATCTTTTTTTTCTTCACCATCTAATCTTACAAAGTAGAAGTTGTTATTTAAAAGTTGAATTACTTCTTTATTTTTAAAAGTAGTCTTTTTCATTCCAAAACAAATTTTACACCAATCTGTGTAGATGAAAATTGCTACAGGTTTTGGTTTTTGTTGCTGTAATTTCTCTACTTCAGAAAAAGTATATATTTTTAATTCTGTTTGTGAGAAGTTAGCAAAACCTCCAATAAAAATAAAAATTGATAATATTTTTCTTATCATATATTTAATTTAGAAAATAGTGTAGCGAACCCCTAAAAACATTCTAATCCCTTGGTTTGATGCGTATACATAACTAGGGTCAAAAGTAAGTGCATTTGGATTATTTGGTGTTGCCGTTGCTTGACCATTTGCATCAAAAGTTACTTCTTTGTCAAAAGGATCAAAAGAACGTGCTATACTATTAGATGTAGGAGTAAAGTTTAACAGATTTTTTACACCACCATAAATTTCAAAACTATTGGAGAATTTTTTAGTTAATTGAATATTCTGTATACTAAACCAAGGTGATTCTTCTGATCTTGGATCTGTGTCGCTAATTAAAGGTAAACGCATTGGTCCGTATAAATTTCCAGTATAATCAATTGTAAAGCTTCTGTTAAATTTATATGAAATAGACCAAACTCCACTAAAACTTTCTGTCAATAATTGCCTTCTTTTTATGCCATTTTCAGTGATAGAAACATCCATTAAGGTTGCGCCTAAATTAACGGATAAACCATTTGTAAATGTCATATCTGTATTTAAGGAAAGTCCTTTAGAAACTGAGAATCCCTCTAGGTTTGCATAAATAATTTTGTTTGTGTCAGTCTCATAATCAGGTAAAATTCGATTATTAAAATAGGTGTAAAAAGCACTTGCATCTATGGTAATAAAAGCATTTTCTGTGTTTATTTTCTTGACATAATTAATGTTTGTATTCCAAGAAATTTCTGGTTGTAATTCACCATCAAACTCAACTTCTCTTGCTCCTGTTAACGCTGCATGGTCTTCTGTGAAAACATTGGCAACTCTAAAGCCGTTCCCAATACTTAATCGTAAAATATTTGAGTTGTCTTTTGAGTTCCATTTGTAGTTTATTCTTGGCGAAAAAATACTTCCATGTACACTGTTATAATCCCATCTAGCTCCTAATAATAATTTATTTCTCTCGTTTAAACTTATTTCATCCTGAGCAAAAACTCCGGGTAAATGTGTTACTGATGGATTGTTAGTAATACCATCATTTTCAAAAGTAGCAAATGTATTATCATCATAAAACGTATATCTGTAAGCTACACCCAACAATACGTCGTGTGTGTCTGCAATTTGTTTATTGTATACAAATTGTCCAAAACCAATAAGTTGTTCTGCATCATACCCATCTGTTCCATAAAAAGAATCTTGATAATGGCCATTTGCACTAAATTGAAAATTAATATTTTCTGATGTTGGTAATTGATACGTTCCAAAAGTTTCCCATCTGTTTGTGTAAATACTTTCTCCGTACTTTATATCAGTTCCTCTGTATTTTTTTTCCCAATCCATTTCTCCTCCCCAACGATCTTCATATACATATCTACCTGCAATTGTAAAAACTTTATTACTTTTTCTATTAAAAGTAATTTTATTAAAAAGTGAAATTCTATTTTGAAGTGTTAAATCTGTAAAACCATCGTTATTGTTATCAATAGTATTCTGATAATTAAAATAATTAATACCTAAAAGACCTTGTGTTTTTTCTGATAATTTATATCGCAAACCAATATCTGTATTTACTTCTCCCCAAGAACTCGATAAAACATCTGTCGATAAAACAGGCGCATTTGTTGGCTTTTTAGTGATTATATTTATAATTCCTCCAACGGCTTCAGAGCCATATAATGTAGATGCTGGTCCTTTTACAACTTCTACCCTTTCTATTAATGCTTGTGGAATTCCTGTTAAGCCATACACTGTTGAAAGACCACTAACAATTGGCATTCCGTCAATTAAAACAAATGTATATGGGCCCTCTAAGCCATTAATGTGTATATCTCCAGTATTACAAACGTTGCAATTTAATTGAGGTCTAACACCATTTACATTTTGCAATGATTCAAAAACAGAAGGCGTAGGGTTTTTCTTAAAAAAAGTAGTACTATATACTTCTACGGGAACAGGACTATTAGATTTTGTAATTGGTTTTAAAGTTCCAGAAATAACAATTTCTTCTAAGGA
>ENA-OSET01005392-OSET01005392.1-sediment-metagenome-genome-assembly--contig:-NODE-5392-length-10804-cov-25.775240_pt1 | contig 10804 bp, 9 predicted proteins | sample MGYA00237882_ERZ534229 | MGnify/ENA primary metagenome ERZ534229 (study PRJEB26408, sample SAMN06266212) | sediment metagenome | isolation source: Hudson Canyon methane seep mesocosm | place...
TGCGACCGGAAAAAACATTCTTTTTACCTTTTTTCTCAACCGTTAACAGCCCTTTTTGAATCGCCATGTAGGGAATAGCATTGACTAAATCGCGCAAGGTAATCCCCGGCTGCATCTCCCCTGAAAAGCGCACCAGTACCGACTCGGGCATGTCCAACGGCATTACGCCAGTGGCCGCCGCAAAGGCGACTAAACCGGACCCTGCCGGAAATGAAATCCCTAACGGGAAACGGGTATGCGAATCCCCGCCGGTGCCGACCGTATCGGGCAATAACATTCTATTCATCCACGAATGAATGACCCCGTCGCCCGGACGCAGCGACACCCCGCCGCGGTTCATAATAAAGTCAGGCAAGGTATGTTGGGTTTGAATATCAATCGGCTTCGGGTAGGCTGCCGTATGGCAAAACGACTGCATCACCAAGTCGGCTGAAAAACCTAAACACGCTAAATCTTTTAATTCATCGCGGGTCATGGGTCCTGTAGTATCTTGAGAACCCACGGTCGTCATTTTAGGCTCACAATAGGTCCCGGGACGCACCCCTTTTACACCGCAGGCTTTACCGACCATTTTTTGCGCCAACGAATAACCTTGGCTCGACTCAGCCGCATCAGCCGGTGTTTTAAAAACCTCAGACACCGGTAGACCCAAAGCCTCTCGGGCACGGGCGGTCAATCCACGGCCGACAATCAGCGGAATACGCCCCCCGGCTCTGACTTCATCTAACAAGACATCGGTTTTAAAGCCAAAGGTACTGATGGTTTCGCCCGTTTCGTGACGTTTAATAACCCCTTCATACGGGTAAACATCAATCACATCTCCCATCGCAAGATCTTCAACATCACATTCGATCGGCAAAGCCCCTGAGTCTTCCATGGTATTAAAAAAGATCGGCGCAATTTTCCCGCCAATACAAACACCACCGCCCCGTTTATTAGGCACATAAGGAATATCATCCCCCATATGCCACAGTACCGAATTAGTCGCTGATTTTCGTGACGACCCTGTCCCTACCACATCGCCCACATAAGCCAGTGGAAACCCTTTAGCTTTTAAATCAACAATCTGTGTTAACGCATCGGTAATGCCATCTCTGGGGTTTTTAAGCATCGCTTGTGCATGCAGCGGAATATCAGGCCGCGACCAGGCATCGGGGGCTGGCGATAAATCATCGGTATTGGTTTCACCGGTGACCTTAAATACGGTTACGGTCATTAACGCCGGGACTTCGGGCTTTTCAGTAAACCATTCCGCATTCGCCCACGACTCAATGACCGCTTGCGCATACGCATTACCGCCATCGGCTTTATCTTTAACATCATAAAAAGCATCAAAAATCAACAAGGTATGGCTTAGTGCTTTCGCTGCAAGCGGTGCTAAAACCGCATTATCCAACAAGGCAATCAAAGGCGCTATGTTATAGCCACCGAGCATCGTGCCTAACAATTCAGTGGCACGTTCAGCTGTTAAAATGGGTGAGCGCGTCTCACTTTGAGCAATAGCCGCCAGAAACCCTGCCTTCACATAGGCGGCCTCATCAACGCCGGCCGGCACCCGGTGCTCCAGTAACTCTAATAAAAAGTCGCCCTCATTCGCTGGCGGATTTTCAATCAATTTAACTAAACCCGCGACTTGTTCAGCCGATAAGGGTTGAGGAACAATACCCTGCTCCGAACGTTCTTCTACATGTTGGCGATAATCATCTAACATTTACAACTCTCATTGGGAATTTGACAAAGACAGGCACTTTAAGTGCCCCTGATAGACAGGCATCAAACTAAAAAAACTGGCTGCACCAGAGTGTTAATTTGATATAAGTAACGGAAAATTATAGCAGAACAGCACCTTTTTTTAAAGATACAACGCGGGAAAAGCACTTATTGGAAATGTAAGAAAATAAGACACCCTTAAAGCCGGCAAGGCATTAAACGCAATACCTAACCGACCTTAAGCTGACCTGAAAAGAAGAAATAAACGGCTTAAAAGAATTATCCTAAAGCCATGGCATCACGGATCGCCTGACCCATCTCTGTGGTTCCCGCTCTGGAATTTGGATTTAAGTCAGGGGTCACAAAGGTGCCATCGAAAATAACTTTTTTAACCGCTCGCTCCACGCGGTCACTGGCGGCATCTTCTCCTAAATGCTTGAGCATCATCGCGCCCACCATAATGACCGCAGTCGGATTAGCCAGATTTTTACCGGTAATATCCGGCGCACTGCCATGAACCGCCTCAAACAAAGCCGCATCGGCGCCAATATTAGCACCCGGAATCAAGCCCAAACCGCCCACTAACCCTGCGGTTAGGTCCGATAAAATATCACCAAACAGATTAGTCGTCACGACGACATCAAATTGCGACGGATTCATCACCATGTGCATACACGCCGCATCAATAATTTTTTCATCGAACTCAATCGAAGGATAACTCGGTGCAATTTCACGCGCAACATCCAAAAACAAACCTTGGGTAAATTTTAAAATATTCGCCTTATGACAAACCGTTACTTTTTTACGGTTATTATCAACCGCATATTCAAAGGCATAACGAATAATTTTTTCAGAAGCATCTCGGGTCACCACCGCAAGACTTTCGGCAATATCTTTTTCCGGTGTTAAATAATGCTCAAGGCCGCAGTAAAGTCCCTGAGTATTTTCCCTGACCACGACAATATCCACATCTTCAAATCGAGTATTAACCCCGGGCCAAATTCTTGCGGGACGCACATTGGCATAAAGATTAAATTTTTGCCGAAGAACCACATTAATGCTTCGAAAGCCGCCACCCGAAAGCGTGGTCAAAGGGCCTTTAAAGGCGACTCGGTTACGGGTAAATGACGCAACGGTTTCATCGGGAATAGGGGTGCCGTATTTTTCATACGCTCCCATGCCGGCTTCGGCTTCTTCCCAGTTTATTTGAACGCCGGTGGCATCAATGACCTTAACCGCCTCTTCCATAATCGATGGACCAATGCCATCCCCTTTGATTAATGTCACGTTATACATAACTACTGTCCTAAATGGTAAAAAAAAGACTTCATGATACACCCTTTGTAAGATGATAAAAACCAGCGCTCTGAAATGATTTTCAAGGGTAATAACCTGCCGTTTAAAAAACCTGCATCAGGCTAAGCCACACGTTACGGCGTTCTTAAATACACTATTTTTTTTATCACTTGCGCTTGTGTCGGGCACGCAGGATGCTCAGCACCGAATAAATATGCCGACAACGCTAAGTCCTCCAGCGCCACTAAGGCTTCAAAGGCTAAACGCTCCTGATCAGATGCATTTTTATAATTCTGTTCTAAATAGGTCATAAGCAACCGATCTAACTCCAAAGACCCCCGCCGACAACGCCACTTGAGCTTAGCTAACCTCGCCATCGACTACCGCTGTACCAACATTTTTTTTATTTCCGCTATCGCCTTGGCAGGATTCAAACCCTTCGGACAGGTATCGGTGCAGTTCATAATGGTATGACAGCGATAGAGCTTAAAGGCATCGTCCAAGGCATCCAAACGCTGGTCTTTTTGATCATCTCGGCTATCCACCAACCACCGATACGCCTGCAACAAGACTGCTGGCCCTAAATAACGATCGCCATTCCACCAGTAACTGGGGCAACTCGCCGAACAACAGGCACACATCACACATTCATAAACGCCATCGAGCTGTTTGCGCTCATCTATAGATTGCAATTGCTCCCGGCCACCCGAGGCGACACTACCTTCAGCACCCCTAAGCGCTTCAGAATTATTTTGCTGCAACCACGGCTTGATCGAGGCGTATTGCTGATAAATCAGCGTCATATCGACCACCAGATCTTTAATCACCTTTAAATGCGGCAACGGATAAATACGAATAACCGCGGGGTAATCGGCGATAGCGGCCAAACAGGCCAAGGTGTTTTTACCGTTAATGTTCATCGCACAAGAACCACACACCCCTTCTCGACACGAACGCCTAAACGTCACCGTAGGGTCCAATTCATCTTTAATTTTAATAATAGCGTCCAAGACTTTACTGCCGCACTGGTCTAAATCAATTTGATATCGATCCAGCCGTGGATTTTGTGCATCTTCCGGTTCAAAACGGTAAATATGAATTTCTTTAACCCGCTTAACATCAGGGGGAGCTAACAGCCTCTTGCCCGCCTTAACCTTGGAATTTTTAGGGAGCCTCAATTCAACCATTTAGTACACTCGCCGCGCCGGTGGAATGACGTCCACATCGCCGCTTAAGGTATACAAATGAACCGGACGATAGCCTATTCTTACCTTTTCATTCTGTAACCAAATCACCGTATGTTTCAACCAGTTAACATCATCACGTTCCGGAAAGTCTTCCCGCGCATGACTGCCACGGCTTTCGGTGCGGTTATGGGCCGCATGCATGGTGACCTGCATTTGCGCCAATAAATTATCCAGCTCTAAGGTTTCCACTAAATCGGTATTCCAGATTAACGAGGTATCCGTGACGCGAACACGGTCAAAAGAACTGACGATTTCTTTCATATTGTTAACGCCTTGGCGCAGCAGTTCCCCCGTTCTAAACACTGGTGCACTTTTTTGCATTTCTTTTTGCATGGCCAGACGAATCTCACTCGGCAACAAATCCCCTTTCGAATAACGAATCCGATCAAAACGCGCCAACGCCGCCTCACAGGCATCTTGCTGCAGTGGTTTTAACTTTTGACCGGGCACCACAATTTCAGCACAACGATTCGCCGCTGCCCTGCCAAAAACAATTAAATCTAACAACGAATTGGAGCCTAAGCGATTGGCCCCATGAACGGAGACACAGGCTGCTTCGCCAATAGCCATTAATCCGGGTACCACCGCATCGGGATTGCCTTCAACTACCGTCACCACTTCAGCAAAACGATTCGTTGGAATGCCGCCCATACTGTAATGCACCGTCGGAATCACTGGAATCGACTCTTTCCTCACATCAACACCGGCAAAAACACGCGCGGTCTCAGTAATTCCAGGAAGCCGATCAGCCAACACTGAATCATCTAAATGCTCAATGTGTAACAAGACATGATCTTTATCAGGACCAACGCCTCGCCCTGCATTAATCTCTAGTGTAATCGCGCGGCTAACCACATCTCTGGATGCTAAATCACCGGCGGAAGGCGCATAGCGCGCCATAAAACGCTCTCCTTCTGAATTCGTCAGGTACCCACCTTCACCGCGCGCACCTTCTGAAATCAAACACCCTTCGCCATAAATGCCGGTGGGATGGAATTGGACAAACTCCATATCCTGTAGCGGCAAACCCGCTCTCAGCACCATCGCATTTCCATCGCCGGTCACGGTATGTGCTGAGGTACAAGAAAAATAGCCCCGACCATAACCGCCTGTGGCCATCACCGTCATTTGCGCGGTAAATAAATGCAGGGACCCGTCTTCTAAACACCAGGCTAAAACACCCCGGCATTCGCCCTGCTCCATAATCAAATCTAAAACGATGTATTCAATAAAGAATTCAGTCTGATGCTTTAACGCCTGTTGATACAAGGTATGTAAAATAGCGTGCCCGGTTGCATCGGCCGCCGCACAGGTGCGCTTGGCCTGACTTTTTCCAAAATGGGTGGTCATCCCGCCAAAGGCGCGCTGATAAATCTTACCCTCTGGCGTTCTAGAAAAAGGCACCCCATAACGTTCTAATTCAATAATAGCCGGAATCGCCTCTTTACACATATACTCAATAGCATCTTGATCGCCTAACCAATCAGAGCCTTTAACGGTATCGTACATATGGTAACGCCAGTCATCTTCCCCCATATTACCCAAAGCTGCACTCACGCCACCTTCTGCAGCTACGGTGTGACTTCGGGTCGGAAAAACCTTACTGATACACGCTGTTTTAAGCCCTTTTTCTGCCATCCCAAAAGCCGCCCGAAGTCCTGCACCTCCGGCACCGACCACGATAACGTCGTAACTGTGCTCAATGATTTTATACGCGAGCTTATACAAATCTTACACCCTAAAAAATAAAATAATGACCGCCCCTACTACACTAACCCCTAACAACCCAAAGCCCCACAAGGATGCGAGTATCAGTTGTTCCTGAAACTGTTGATCGGTAATATAATCCTCGATGATCACTTTTAATCCTAAATAGCTATGAGAAGCCACAACACCTAGAAAAATAAAAAGACAAGCCAAACTCAAAGGTCCCAACAACCATTCCCTGAACTCTGGGTAGGACGCTGTGAGACCATAATGAAAAAACACCCCTAACCAGACCACTAATGGCACCAAAAGAAGTGCTGTCACCCGTTGCAAGAGCCACTGATTTTTAAAAGACACCAGCGCTAGCTTATCTCCCAGCCGACTCATAAATCTTCTTATTTTCGCCCCCATAGCCGCTTTTTAAATCAACACAACAGCAACAACCGATACCACAAGCGTCAGCCACACTTCCCACAACGCATAAGTGTGCAGACGCGCACCTTCAAAACCAAAGCCAAGATCCCACAGTAAATGACGCAGTCCATGCACTAAATGAAATGACAACGCAAAGGCAAAACCTGCCAACACTATTTGCGCAGACCCTTGGTTTAAGAAATGTTGAACCGACAAAAACACCGCCTCGCCGCTAGCAAGTGCCACAAGAACGGTAAAGAAAACAAACACTCCGGCGATTAAAAAAACTCCGGTAAGACGATGGGTAATCGAGAGCACCGCCGTTAAAGGCCATTTGTAAATCGTTAAATGCGGTGTTAAGGGGTGATGGTTTTTAGGCATAAATCAAACATTCACGGTTAATTATTAACATCATCATACCTTTCAATCCTAACTCTGCATACCCTTCTCATGACGCGTAAAATCTTTATTTAAACACCCTCCCTATAATAAAGATAAATAGTCTAGTCATTACGTTTTATTTAACAATTTTTTGTTTTATAATTAGCCGCTTTTACCCCCTTTGAGAGAAACTTATGGAAAAACCATTTATCCTGCATATGCTTACGACTGCAAAAAATCTAAGCCCTTTTGACGTCAATATGGCATTGGATGCCGGCTGGATTTCAGCTATTCCTTACATTAATGTCGAACCCAGCGAGATTCGCGGCTTGGTACAGGATGCTATTTTCTCCCGCAGCCAAAAAAGTATGCAAAAAACCGGTATTTTCATTGGTGGCCGTGATACTAAACAAGCAATGGACATGCTTAAATCAGCTAAACACGCGATGGTCCCTCCTTTTGAAGTTTCTGTCTTTGCCGACCCAAGCGGCGCCTTTACCACCGCAGCCGGCATGGTCGCCTGTGTTGAGCGTGAACTCAAAGATAAATTTAATACTACACTGGACGGCAAAAACATTCTTGCTTTAGGCGGTACTGGGCCTGTCGGTCAAGCCGCTGCTGTTATCTCTGCTAAAGCCGGGGCTAACGTGACTATTGTGGGTCGCCAACTGGCAAAAGCACAACATATTGCCGAAATGTGCACCACTGAATTTGGCGATGGCCAAATTACCATTAACGGTGCTGCCGATGCTGACAAAGGTGTGATGATTAAAAACACCGATATTGTTTATGCAACTGCAGCGGCTGGCATTGAAGTCTTAAGCGCTGAACTAGTTGCCTCGGCTCCGGTCTTAAAAGTGGCTGCTGATGTGAATGCTGTACCGCCATCGGGTATTGCTGGCTTAGATGCTTTTCACAACGGTTCTCTGATTGAAGGCTCCACCAGCGGCGCTGTAGGCGTTGGCGCCTTAGCTATTGGCAATGTTAAGTACAAAGCCCAAAACCAACTGCTTAAACAAATGATTGAACATAGCACCGGTAGCCCACAATTTCTACACTTTGAACACGCTTTTGAGGTCGCCAGAGAATACATCAAATCGACTGGCTAATAATCACGCTATCGGTGTTATACCCTTAAAACTTTTCATTGCCGCCGACCTTTATAGGTATTAGCTATTTAAAGGCCAGCGGCTTTTACCGCTAAACAACAACTTAAGGACCCCAGCGCAATGTCGAAGAAAAGCATTCTTCATATGTTTGACCCCATGCCTCACAACAGCCCTTTTGATGTCAACATGGCTGTTGATGCTGGTTTTGATATCATCATGCCTTATAACAATGTTAACTTCGAAGACACCCAACGCTTAGTTCAAGATGCCATTTTTTCCAGAGGCCCTAAAGGCGTAAAACAAACGGCTATTTTTATCGGTGGCCGCGATATGAGCCTGGCTTACGACATGTTAACCGCTAGTAAACGCGCTATGGTTCCCCCTTTTGAAGTCTCTGTTCTGGCAGACCCTAGCGGCGCTTTTACTACCGCTGCAGCATTGGTTGCTTGTGTTGAAAAAGCACTGGCCGACACGACGACAAGAACCATGGCCGATTGTAATGTCGTTGTTTTTGGCGGCACTGGCCCTGTGGGTATTGCCAGCGGCGTGATTGCCTCACTCACGGGTGCTACCACTACCTTAGTGGATCACCTCAATATACATACGGCTCAAGATACGGCCCAAGAATACAACCGGCTCTTTAACTGCCAACTTCAAGGCGCTGTTGCCGGTAACCACGATGAAAAATCAGCCCTCCTGGCAGAGGCTGATATTATATTATGTGCCGCTAAAGCCGGCGTTCAAGTTATTAACCAAGCACTGCTCACAACCGCGACACAACTTAAAGTTGCCGGCGATGTGAACGCCGTACCGCCCGCCGGCATTGAAGGCATTAAATTAAAAGATTTTGGCCGACGATTCAATAATGGCTCATCCGCCGTAGGCGTCGGCCCCTTAGCCATTGGCGACATAAAATATAAAACACAACAGCGTTTACTCAGGCAACTCCTGACCACAGATAAGCCGGTTTACCTTGACTTTCGTGAGGCCTTCAGCGTTGCACGCCATTTAGTAAAGCTATCATAACACCCCGGGTAAATCAGGCCCCGCCCTTCCAATCGGTATAGTTATATTTAATCGCAAGATGCATCAATTCAATATCATTGTGGACACCCAGCTTTTTAAACACCCGATAACGATAAGTCACCACCGTTTTTTCCGTGATCTTTAATAATTCAGCAATGGTTCTAATAGCATGCCCTTGTAAGGTCAAATGCAGAACACTGGCTTCGCGACTAGAAAGCAAAGAAAAAGGATCTCCCCCTATTACGCCTAAATTTTTTAACGCAATATTTTGAGCAACCTTATCGCTTAAGTAGAAATTACCCGCCAACACTATCTGAATCGCACTCACCAACTGCTCAACACCCGTATCCTTACAAATAAAACCTGAGACACCCATCTGAACCAAATGCGCCGGTATAGGACCATCATCCAAAACAGATAAAACAATAATCTTAGTGGCTGTCTCTGCTTGTAATATTTTACGGGCTGTTTCAATGCCTCCGATTCCCGGCATATTAATATCCAGAAAAATAATATCCGGCGATAATGCTTTATACTGAGCCAAAGCCTCTTCACCGGATGCAGCCAAAAAACAAGTAACCTCCAAACTAGAGACTTCCTCTAATAAAGACTGTACACCGAGACGAATGAGCTCTTGGTCATCAACAATTAAAACCTTTATCAAAACCACTCCTTAAACAAACACCCAACTCGTAGCCAATGTTAACATGCTGCCGCCCTTAAATCGGCGTTCCTCTTTTTAAACTTTTCGGAACCATCATTGACACTGAATAATAACAGTAGGTAATTACCATGAAGAAATAACTGAAAACAAAACCAAGAAGAAAGTCAGATGAATTAATCTGAAAAGAAAAGAACAGAGAAGGAAGATAATGGCGGAGAGGCAGGGATTCTATGATGCACATCCATTAAAGCCTCTATATCGCTGCATTCCTAGCACTTAAGAACTACACTTGTAGTAACTCTTGTAGTAAACTATGTAGTAACTTAACAATCTCCGCCATAATGTATGCCTAATATTATACTACGAAACAATCACTATAGTGCAATCGTAATGATTCCTAAGGACCTGCAGTCTGTCTTTGGTAAATCTAGATTCAGTCAAGCACTAGGGACAGGAGACAAACGTAGAGCTGAAGCACGAGCTGCACCTTTAGTCGCTAAATGGAAAGCCGAAATCTCTCAAGCACGCGGCCATAATGGTGCGCTATCAAAAACTATCCAGGAATGGCGGTCTGCTTTCAAGCAACAAGATGAGTTAATTAGTCAGGACTCAGGTGACCCCGAGGATCATATGTCACTAAAATCTGGCGCCATAGAAGGCAAGGAAGTATTAAAGGATCTTTTCTACGACGACTTAGACAACAAGCCCAATGAAGAAGGTAAAATAATAAACAGCGTGGTACTGGGCAGCAACTCTCTTACTCTGGATCATTTTGACACATGGAAAAAGCAACTGACTTTAGCACCTAAGACAATTGACCAAATGAGTCGAGATGTTGGTGCTTTAGTTACTCGCTTTACTACACTTGATGAAATAAGCAATGAAGCAATATTCGATCTAGTCGCAGAGTTTCAGCGGGAAGGAAAAGGCGTTTCAACGATTAAGCGCGTAATTAGTGCTTATAAAAACTACTGGTATTATCTTCAAGACACGAGAATTGTTACCAGCGACACCAACCCCTTTGAACACCCATTTTTACATTCTAAGATTAGAAGAACCCATAAAAGTAAGCCAAAAAGGCAAGCCTTTACCGCACATGAGACTGTTGCGTTATGGCAAGCAGCCAAAGATAAGAATGATGAGCAACTTGCTGACTTAATCATGCTAGCTGCTTACACGGGAGCAAGGATAAATGAACTGTGTTCTATTCAACTAAAAGACGTTACGACTGACTTTATCCGCATACGTAA
>ENA-OSET01005393-OSET01005393.1-sediment-metagenome-genome-assembly--contig:-NODE-5393-length-10804-cov-5.379510_pt1 | contig 10804 bp, 6 predicted proteins | sample MGYA00237882_ERZ534229 | MGnify/ENA primary metagenome ERZ534229 (study PRJEB26408, sample SAMN06266212) | sediment metagenome | isolation source: Hudson Canyon methane seep mesocosm | place: USA:Hudson...
TGAATACCTGAGTTAGTTACATCGGAGTTACTGATGGTTGCAACCAAGGTACCTACTCCTGTCACTTTATCTATTCGATAAATCGTACCAAGGTTATCTGCCCCCCATAAAGTGCCACTTTCATCAAATGATAAACCATCAATGGTATCACCTATACCTGTACCGACTTCTGTCGCTGTTACACCCGTGGCTCCATTGTCAATTGAATATAGCTGAGAGCTCGATACAAAGAAGAAGCTATCTGTTGATACATCATAGGCCATTGAATCAATCGCTACGCCGCCATCTGTGAAACTAGATACTGGAGAGCCCAAATCACCTACACCACTGATTGAACTAACGTCAGCACTGGCAACCATATAAATCTCATCATCTATACCTATATACAAATCACCATTTGGGGCAAATGCCATACCTGAAGTACTGGTATTGAGCAGTGAATCACTAAATAATAACTCAGCTTCACCCGTTGCCGCATTAACTCGAGCAAACCCATTCAAATTACCTTGATCTGCCAGGCCATATAAGAATCCATCGTTAGGATTTAAGGTTAATGATGAAAACTGTGCTTTATCATTGCCATCAACTACGACTGCACCAATCTGGAAGGTTGCACCCGTTGCCAGATCAAGTCCATAAAGGAAAGCACCCGTACCACCACCACCGGCGATAGAATATGCCAAACCTGCTGGGAAGTCAGCATCTGCATCGAGAATATCGACAGTTGCAACTGTTTGACCACCGACAAGACCTACTGAACCATTATCAATAGACTCATTACTCAAAGTAGCAATAAGATCTTCTGGTCCTTCATCACTACCATCATCAAATACTTCAACAGCAAATGATAAGGATGAACTTAAAAATCCACTAGTAAACGTCAGCGTATTACCTAAAAGACTAACGCCGTCTGTACTACCCGCCACTGTGCTTAATGAGGCTAATGCTGCAGTAACAAAGTCGGCATCTTCCGACGTGCCCGTAAAGTTAATATCAACAGAAGCGGTATTAGCGCCTGTTAATGGTAACCCTGTAAGCAAAAGAGTAAATGTAGCCACATCATCAAGATCATTTTCTTCGGTTACTGTCGCCTGTTGAGTAGCAGTATCATCACCTACAACTTCAGAAATCACATTGATGGCAAAGGTAATTGCATTATCAATCTCAGTAATGTTAGTGGTGGTACTGGCGGTGGTGATCGTTGCCGTACCATTACTCACCGTCGCATTGCTTAAGTCACCAATAATGGTTTCAGTGCCTTCAACAGCCGTGTCATCTTTGGCATCTACCGTGAAGTTAAACACGCCATTGGAAGTGTCATCAAACGTGAGGACATTGGTGGTCGCGTTATAGGTCACCCCATTGGAACCGGCGGCTGCAATCACGGCCGCTTCAAAGGCATCATAGTCAGTGCTGTCTGTTGCACTACCGGCACCTAAATCAAGCTGGACGGACGCCGTTTCACCCACGGCTAGATCATTCACACCCGTTAAGGTCACGGTGAAGGTCGCAGTTTCTTCTAAGTCTTCACTGATGCTGCTTGTTGAATCAATCGCAAAGCTGACCGCGGCATCTTTCTCGGTAATGTTAACAGTATCTGATGGCACCGAAATACTTGCCGAGCCAAAAGTTACTACAGCATTACTCAACGTTGCAGTTACTGTTTCTGTACCTTCAACTTCACTATCATCTACTGCATCAAGGCTGTATACCAATGTATCAGCACTACCTGTAAAGGTTAATACACCTGTTCCACTGTTAAAACTTACTCCAGACGTTGCTAATGCTGCTGCAGCTATCGCATCGGCTAAAGTAGGATCGTAGTCACTACCATCTGTTGCACTACCACTACCAGCAACTGTAACTTTTGCTTCATTACCTGCTACCAACTCTCCACCTGTACGAGTGATAGTAAAGGTTGCTGTCTCAGCTAAATCTTCACTGATACTTTCGACATCTGCTGAAATAGCAAAGATTACAGGGTCATCATCAAAAATAGTTGTATCTACATGATCGGCTAATGGGTTGATGGTCGAGTTTGCACTAGATGAAATTAGGTTAATTGAATAATCTTCATCATTTTCAACAAGTAGATCATCAGTTGTTTGAACAAAAACAGTTACACTAGTTACACCTGTCCCACCTGTGAATACAACGGTTCCTGTACTTTCATCAAAGTCGACACCTTCAATGGCATCAAAATTCACTACTGTACCGCTTGCAGTGTCAAAGGTAACAGCAGCTTGTACTCCATCTGCTAAAACACCGTCATAACTAATGGTATAACTAGCAACATCGCCTTCGTCTACGAATGATTGTTGACCACCTTCTGAACCCGATAGTGCTTCAATTGAGAATTCAACCAAATCGTTATCTAGAATTGTGCCGACACCAGTTCCATCGGCAATAGTGGCATTGACTGGCGCACTTAAGGTTACAAAATATTGTTCTGTGATTTCAGTAACATTGTCACCAAAAATTTCAACTTGGATGGTTCCGCTTAAAGAACCAGCTGGAATAATTAATGTGCCTGATGTCGAACCATAGTCATTTTCAGCAACACCTGAACCACCTGATATCGCAGTACCATCGGCTGTAACAAAATCAACCATGACATCTACAGTAGAAGCTGAACTCAAACTGACGGTGAATTCGGCAAACGTACTATCTCCTGTCTGAAAACCACCATCGCCAATTATTATATTGTTTGAGCCAAATGCAACTGCCGCACCATTATCTTGACCAAATACAGAGTCACTATCTGCAACTTCAAATATGGTAAATAAACTGGTATCTACGCCGGTGTAATAACTATGCGTAGGATCGGCATCAACAATAGATTCAGATAAACCAATTGCTGAACCAGCGCCTGTTACCGCATAAACCCCTGTTCCACCCAAACTCGTATTGATGGTATCGCCAAATGATGGCACAAAGTTATACCATGATTGACCACCACCTTCATCGGTATGAATGTATAGCGCACCACCATTATTGATGTAATCTGTAAAGTCATCTGTTAATGCGATTAATTGGGTATTTAATGACGAATCATTGCCACTTTCCACCATCACGACATCAGCATTAAAGGCATCGGTAATATCTGGATCACCATCTATGTAGTATGTAACCGTCCAACCATCAGATTCCAAACCTGATACAAAGCTGTTCTGGCTACCATCGCCAATGACTGCAACGGTTTTTCCTGTTCGTTCACCGATACTTGCAGCCTGACCAAATAATAAATAATCCAATCCAGAACTCATATAATCGATATTTGAATGTTCATCTGAATCATGACCGGTAACAAAAATTCCGCCACCACCACCTGAGCCACTTTGCTGACCACTACCACCGTCTTCACCACTGTTTTCGCCATTTCCAGATGGTTCAAATACAGTGACATCATTAATAGATAAAGTAGGGATGTCATCTACAGGTGCAGGTAATTCCTCTTCAATTTCATCAAACTCAAAGGAGATGCCTGTGGTATCGAAACCTGATTCAGGAATAACGGAAGGGGCTAGATAATCAACGGTTACAAAATCACTACCTTCATTTCCGCTTCCGCCTGCGCCAGCACCTGCAGCAGTTGCTTCACCAATTTGAGTTGGGTCAGCACCTTCTAATAAAGCTTGTTGTAATGCATCAACTTCACTTTCTGCATCAGCCGGAGCTTCGGCCACATCTAAAGGATTAAAGGTTTCGGTATCTAATACAATTTGTGAGCTACGCCCCAGTGTCATCACTGAGCCATCAGTGAATTCAACTTCTACTGCACCAGCAGCACCTGTTGTGATAATTTCATCTTGAAAGACACGGTCGCCTGCTTGTAAGTTACGTTGCGAACCATCAGCAGCCGTTGCAACTGCTGTTCCGATAAGTGTTTTAATAATACCGATTTCTGTAGCCATGATTGGACACCTCAATTCAGAGAAAGAGAAGGGGGAGTCCTTTCCGACTTACAGCCATCATCTACCTCTACATATAGGCAGGTCTATTGTACTTCGGTACTAACTTTAAGGATATTTTGTGAGTTTTGTGACGCAGTTCACACTTTTTGATAATAAAAACGTTTTTTGACTTGTGAATTTCTTACATTTCCATTAAAGGGGCTGGTATTAATTCTTTAATTGTCTTTAAATAATCTTTGAGATAAATGTTCCAGTAGTATCACTTCTATAAAGCTCCGATGAAAAACGATTTAACATTCCTAGTATCATGATATCCATGGTTTTACGCTTAAGCAAAACTCAGGTTAAGGCTTCTTGAGAATCAAAGTTGTGAATAAAACAGCTTCTTAATCCTTTTTAAAGCATCTAACATTAAGAGAAAGCGTTGTTTACTTTGAGGCTATATTCAATCGTCAGACCATCAGCTTGTGACAAAATAGTTTTGTTGCTAACGGTAAGCCTGTCATAACTATCTTCGAGTATTGCATCTACCAACAGTTGCCCGAACCAGTTGCCGCTTTAACGCCTATACTGGTTAAAGAAAGCGTGCCACAACTATCGTTAGATTGCGCTCCTATTGGTGTTGCTTGCAGTGTATATGTTGCTCCTGACGTATCTGGTGCGATAGTATAATACTGCGAACTTATGGTTGTGGAAGCTCCAGTATAGGTCACATTTTCCGTATAATAACGTTCCATATAATTTGCATATTCTAATAATGCGGCTTGGGCATCAGAACGTCGCGCCTTTCGCACACTGTCTTGGTAGCTTGGCAAGGCTATTGAAGCGAGAACACCAACGATAACGATGACAATCATTAGCTCAATAAGAGTAAAGCCTGCATTTTTCAAGTTAATGACCTCCCTTTATTCATATAGCTAAGTCTATAGCTAAGTCACGCCATGATTGACGGCCGCCCCCACCATTTCCATAATCACTACCATCACCTTGTGTTTCTTCAGGTGAACCGGTACTAGGATCGATATGGCCCGCATCACCACCATCACCGCTATAAATGGTAACGGTTTCTTCTGTACCATCTCTATATGTTTGATGGACAGTGGTTGAGCCATCATCATTAGTGGTTTCAACCTTGGTGTAAGTTGAACCATCACTGTAGGTGGTCGTTGTAGTCGTTACTGAGCCATCGCCACTCTCCGTAGTTGTTGTACTAACTATGGCAAGACCAGCGGCAAAAACACCATCTTTCGGATCGGCTGATCCTGGCGCGGCTACTTTAGTCTGGGCATCTGATACAAAATCTTCCGGTGGGTCTGCAACCCAGTCAGCATCACCATAACATTGATGGTTTGGGTGATGCCAAAAGCTGGTGTATTCTGCTAAAACATAAGTAGAAAAATCAGCTTGTTTAACGCGCCAGCCATAGGTTACATTAGGCCCGTTAAGTTCTATCGCAGAACTAGGTGTGGTTGGCTTGATAAGTTGAACCGTTAAAGCACCATTAAAGCGCTCGCCATTAGGTCCTAATATCCCTTTGTTTCTACCTGTATCATTTTGCATAGAACCATCAGTGTTAACCTTATTTACACACCCTGTTTGAGTTGGGATCAGACCTGCACGAGCCGCTGAGCCATCTCCCCACCAGTCTTTAGATTTAAATGCATCAAGTGGTAAGTTATAAATTAAGGTGCCCACATTAGCTCGAGTATAGGTTGATAGGCCATTCAGCAGGGTTGTGGCATCTGTTTCACTGGATAAGTTTGCATAGGTTTTTACATTTTCATAGTCTGCTCCACCCACCGATAGTTTGGCGGCTGGATTAAGGTATTGGTTCATTACCAATACTTTAAATTGGGTTGAGGTATCAGCGATGGCGTTGACAAGATTAAAATTAGTCAGGCTGGCATTCAACATATTTACACCAGTTACATCATATTTATCATCATACTCATGTTCGTGTTTTTTATTTTTATAATCGCCAGCTGCTGCTGCACCGGTAGTATAAGTATTGCATGTTGCGTCAATATATTTCTTTTTACCGCCACATTTTTGTTTACTCACAATGTAGTCGGATAAAAAGTCATAACCTGGAGAAAAGTTATCAGTACAAATGGTTGTTGAAATACCATTGTATTGCTGTTGGGCTTTTTTAGGTTCTTCGCAAACGGTTTTTGTTTCAGTATCAGTTGTTGGTGTGGCCGTTACCGTTCCTGGATCATAATAGTAAATATCAAAATCAAAATGGCCACCGGAAACCCCTGGATCATCTGGTGGTGTTGGAACACCATCGGTGATTGGCAAGTCGGGATGAAAGGCATATAGCGTTGAGACTAGTCCTGCTGCCGCATTGACTAAGCGAGGTTGAGAAAAAATGCCATCACCTAAAAATTTGGAAACGGGGATATCGTTGTTAGCGGCTAAGTCTAGGTTGTCAAAACTACCATCTTGATTCAAATCAAAAATAGGGGAAGAAGGCGATCCACCCGTGTTGAATACTAATTCATTCAACCAATTTTCCCCCGTACCCACTGTGGGGTTGGTAGATAAAAAGTAAATACGGCCATTATTGTAGAAGGGTTTTTCACCAACAACGCGTTCTCCAGGAGGCAAGGCTATTTTCCAACCATAATCATTGCCACTTCCATCAGTCCAATTTGGTGTATTGCTTGTGACTGTCCTGACTGCACCAGTACCGTAAGTAGAGGATGAAAAAGTCTGTGTGAGTAGCGCGTTATTCGCAACGGGGGCACCATCCCAAATGCCATAAGCATAATGAACACTGGCATCAGATTCATCACCAGAGCTGAGAATGCGACCAGTCGCAAATACAACCATTTGACCGCCATTTGGATGAGCACGAACAACAGGGGCGCTAGTAATGGCTTGGGCCGGAGAGGTGGTGAAGAGTAGACTAGAACTGTAAGTCGTTAAATTAAATTTCCAAACATTGCCGTCGATATCTCCAGCGTAGGCAAAATCAGGCTTGCCGTCACCATTTGAATCATATACGGCTGGAGAAGATAGGCCATTGGGGCTTGCAGCTGAGCCGCTGCTGGTATCAATGGCATTGATTAATGCGCCGGTATTCGCATTGACAATATATAAAACAGCATGACCACTGCCGCTGTTCATATAACCATTGCCAATGATAACGGCAGGTTCACCACTATTGAGTCTGGCGAATATCGGGGTGCCATAGGTATGGCCCAAGTCAGCAAAGCTTCCTGTTGCAGTGATTTCCCAAAGCACTTTGCTTACTACTGCAGCTTCATCAGCAGCCGTAGGCGTGGTCACATCTAGTGCAAATAAGCCTTTTCCTCCGGCCCCTAAACCGCTAACTAAGATATCTTTATTGACGATAGGCGAAGTTGAAATATTCACTGTTGCTATGCTAATAGGGCCATCAACAAAATGGGTATGCACATAAGGTTTGTTTGCCAGTAGCTTCAAATCTGAAATAAGCATGGAGGGGATATAAGCAAAATTTTCGACACCGGTATTAGCATCAAAAGCATGCAACATACCGTCATTAGCCCCTACAAATAGAGTTTGGTTGGTGCCATTATCCCAATAAGTTATGTTTGAATGTAAGACATCGCCGAGTACAGATTCGCGTAGACGTAAAGACAGACCATTGGGCTCTTCGTTGGAGCGATCGCCTCGAACAAAATTGAATATTTCTTCAGATCCAATGGCCGTTTGTTGTGCTCCACTTAAGTTTGCCCAACGAAAAGCTATGCCCGATGTGGCAATTTTTCGACCTGAACTATAATTTGCACTGTCCAGTAAGGATGCCGCGGTGACCAGTGTTGGATCGACATTATCCCAGGGTCCTGTTGTTTGAATTCGGGCATTATTATTGACGTCTTTAGCAAGTACATTGCCTGCCCAAGTATCTTTACTATAATCAAGTTGATAAAAAGCCTCGGTTCCCGAAGACAGATCAAATAGTGTAACCGCAGGTTTAGAAAGCCATCCAGTCGGTTGAGAGCCTGGAGTGAATACAGGCGCGGCGATATTAAAATTAGAGAACAGTACTAATATGCTGCCGATAAATAAAGTGTGTTTAGTATTCATACTCTATACCTCTGATTAAGCCTTTTTAAAATAGCTCATATCTAGATAGTGATCGGTGATCGAAATTTTAGGCGATAAACTGTTTGTAGCTGTACCTTGCTTGTTGGGTTATCTCCCTCTCCCCAAGCACGAACCGTCACACGAAATAGGCCATATTGCGCTGAATCACTTTCATCACCATCATCTACTCCAATTAATTCGATGATAAATTTCGGTTGATATTCAGCCTCTATAACGGGAATCGAAACGATAGCAGTGGACATATCATTTGATGATACAGTCGAAAAATCAGTTATCAGCTCTAGATCATCACCACCGCCACATATACCTAGAGCTATAACACAATCATCACCAAAGAAGGGACCATTTAGACTTAGTGGGTTAAAAGCAGTTTCTCCCTCACTATTTAGATGGGACTCTGCATAACGTAAAGCACTTTCAGCAGCTTGAAAAGCAACATTGTGATTTCGGAAATTACCAGCCATTTTTTCTTCTAAGCTGGTTACTTGCATCGCTGTAACACCAATTAATGTCATCAGTAAAAGCATGATTAATCCGATAACAAGTACGATTCCGGATTGCTGTTTTTTAGCGTTAGTCATAGAGGTGCTCGTAATAACTACGGAAGACGATTGCGTAATGCAATGGTTGAGGTGAGGTCTCGCGTTAGCCGGCCGCCATCAAGAGCGATGTTGTCATCTAAAGTACGAGCGGTAAGTGTAACTCGTAGACTGATCACTTGTGACATGTCCGTCACACTTGCTGAGTTAACGTAAGAGTTAGGGACGTTATCTGCATTTGTGTCCTCGCCATAGGTTATTTGCATATTTTCAATGCCTTCTACTATTTCACCCCCCAAAACTTCTCCGTTAGCCTTAGTTATATTTCTGAAAAGTGCTGGGCTGCCGCCGGCGCCACTTGCAATGCTATAAATGGTGGTGGTTGGTAATGCAACACTTGCATCATCACAACCGTAGGGTTGCCATTTAAGAGTGAGGGTATCGGTATCACTGCCATTTTCGGAATTATCGTCACCCTCTATAGCATCATCAAGTAGATCACTTGTAACACATGCACGATAATCTGCCATCCTGAGATCTCGCGAGATAAAAGTCATGGCAAACTTAGCATTCTCTTGTAAACGAGACATATTTTCATTTACTCGGTAACTTTGTTTGGAGTTAACAAATATACTGATCATCGCTGCACTAATTAGAAGTCCCAATGTAATTGCAATCATCAGCTCAATAAGGCTGAGGCCTTGTTGTTGTTTTAAGAGCCTGTTATTCAAGGGTAAAACTCACATCAAAGCTAGTCGTCGGATTGCCATCCTTTCTGTTTTTTTCATCCCAAGTAATGCTAACCGTATATAGAACAGGATCCTTAGCCAGATCGGGGATTATTGTTCCAATACCATTTGGCAATTTACTGCTGAGTGCTGTATTCCATTCAAATAGATCATTTTGTGCCATTTTAGGTGTTGTGCACCCGCCTCCTGCAGTGGCACAATTTGCTTGTATTGCCGCTACTGCCGTAACGCAGCCTTGTCCATTACAATTTGCTAGTACTGTTGCTATTGCATGAGCACACCCACCGCAAGAGTCATGTGCAGTTGGCGTTGATGGAGGTAAATAATCATCTATAGAGACAGTATTTGCTCGTATTCTGTCAGTGAGATCATAGGCTAGAACGGTAGCTTGACTACGATGATAAGCCTTCTGATTGTTTTGTAACCCTGTTGCTTGCAATCCTGCTAAACCTAAAAGGCCAATGCTAACGATGACTACCGTAATCAGCACTTCTAGTAAAGAAAAGCCAGCGTGTACCGAGGCAAAAGTTATCAACGGTCTCCTGTGGATATTTTTTCTCAACATGCTGCTAAATCATCATTATCGGCAGCAATGGCATGACGTACTCGGCCGGTAGTTGAGACAACTAATCCTTTTTGCTTGCCGTTATGACCACCGCAGAGAGTGAATATTCCATCGGTAGCTCCATCCATTAAAGCTGTGCCTAAGTAAGTGATGTGAGAACCTCCTGCAAAGTTTAGCGTGTTTCCACCCGACAAAGCATCGTGAATACGGAGGATCGTTTCCTCATCGGAATCAAACTCATAGTTACTATTTAAATCTACAAAGACAATCCACCCTGCCTGCCAATTATTGCTCTGCTCGGTGCATTCATCTTTATCATCACTCGAACTTTGGCAGATGGTAACTGGACTATCTCTAGTTATAGCTTCACTTCTTGCAAAGCTTAAGTGGGCAAGCAATTCATTATATTGCGTGGTCATGCGATTATTTTGAATGATGCTCATGAAGCTGGGTGCAGCGATTGCCGCTAGAATTGCAATAACACTTAGCGTTATTGCTAGCTCTACTAAAGTAAAACCATGATACTTTTTTATTATTATTATAAACACGTTCAACTACCCCACAATTAGAGCGTCCCTATAATAGTCAAAGTCCATTTGGGAGGGATTGAATTAGGAGTCAGGCTAAATGAGAAGTGTGACGCATGTCAAGTTAATAAGTAAGATTGCAGCTGAATTTATGGTGTGTTGTTACAGCAACTGAACTAAGTTCCGTTGATTGGCGGCTTTGGGGTTTTTAAAGTTCTTTTTGAGCTAAATCATACAAATTGAACAACCTTGTAGCCGTTCTTAAGTTTCTTACACCTAACAGGGTTAATGTAGGCCAGTTAATTTATTTTCTATTAAAATGACAAGCTAAACCTGTCTTTATTAAACTAGATCACTACTATAAGATAAAGATGAAAATCGATTTAACATTTCGGCGACCAATGTTCTCGGT
>ENA-OSET01005394-OSET01005394.1-sediment-metagenome-genome-assembly--contig:-NODE-5394-length-10804-cov-3.192691_pt1 | contig 10804 bp, 8 predicted proteins | sample MGYA00237882_ERZ534229 | MGnify/ENA primary metagenome ERZ534229 (study PRJEB26408, sample SAMN06266212) | sediment metagenome | isolation source: Hudson Canyon methane seep mesocosm | place: USA:Hudson...
AATCAAGAATAGATGACATCAAGGCCTCTTTGTCTTCACAAACCTCTTCCCTGGAAGGGCTAATAAGGGATGTTGCTTCATTTCAAGACCCACTAAACAAACTTAATAGATACCTATCCGGAGGAACTTTGGCCGGTACCTTTGGGGAATGGTCCCTGGAAGCCATTATCACTGATATCTTCCCTGCAGATAAATTTGAAAGCAATTGTGAGGTTATTCCCGGATCCGGTCAGCGGGTTGAATTTGCCATTAAGTTGCCGGAAGGGTTAATGCCGATTGATGCCAAATTCCCTTCTGCCCTATATGACAATTATATGGATGCTTCAAGCCGAGGAGAGAAAGACTCTGTAAAAGCTGCCTTAACTGCTATCAAAAGGCATGTGATCAGTGATGCGAAGGACATTAAGGAAAAATATATGCAAGCGGGTAAAACAATAGATTTGGGAGTCATGTTTATTCCGAGCGAAAGTTTGATGCAACTTATCGATTCCATAGAAGATTTGAGAAAGATTATTTTCCGTGATAGCCGGGTTTTGGTGATGGGGCCAAACTCACTGGCTGCTTATTTAATTAGCATACATATGGGATTTAGAAATTTGGCTTTGAATGAGAGGGCGGAGGAGATCTTAGTGGAGTTTGGAAACCTGAAGAAAGAGTTTGAAAATTTTGAGAGTTCGACCGAAGATCTGGCTAAAAAAGCAGAGGCCATGCTAAAAGCGGTTGATCAGCATGAAACCCGCGAGAGGCAGATGAATAGAGCTTTAAAGAGAATGGAAGAGATTGGCGAAGACACTGAAGAGAAGGATTAATTAACTATTTCTAAGGATTCTGCACATGAAAGAATGGTGGCGAGGCGGGGTAATTTATCAAATTTATCCACGCTCTTATCAAGATAGCAACAATGACGGCATCGGTGACTTAGCGGGGATCACCAGTCGACTTGAGTACATCTCTGAACTCGGCGTTGACGGCATCTGGATATCTCCTATTTTTACATCACCGATGAAGGACATGGGCTATGACGTATCTGATTACAGGGATATTGATCCTCTGTTCGGAGATTTGAAAGACTTTGATAGGTTAGTTGAGAAGGCTCACTCTCTGGGTCTTAAAGTCATGATTGATCAAGTGTTGTCGCACAGCTCAGACCAACATCCTTTTTTTCAAGCAAGCAAGCAGGATAAACAGAATGATAAGGCCGATTGGTATGTCTGGGTTGACCCTTTGTCTAATGGGGCTCCTCCCAATAATTGGCTGTCCATTTTTGAAGGCATAGCCTGGGAGTGGGAATCAAGACGGAAACAATATTACCAACATAATTTTCTGGTGAGCCAGCCCGATTTCAATTTTCATAACCCGGAAGTTAGGGAATGGTTAAAGGAAAACGTTAAATTTTGGCTGGACAGAGGCGTTGATGGATTTAGGTTGGATACAGTGAATTATTATTTTCATGATACTCAGTTAAGAGACAATCCCCCTAGAAATTACGACAAAGACAATCCCCCGGTAAATCCTTATTACATGCAAGACCATGTTTACTCCATTAGCCAACCTGAGAATGTTGATTTTGTAGAGGAACTCAGGGAATTGCTAGATCAGTACGGTGAAACCGCCATGATCGGGGAAATCAGTAACTTAGATTTAATGGCGGAATACACTGCGGGCAACAATCGATTGCACCTGGCTTACAGTTTTGAATTATTAGGCCCCGTTTTTTCTGCTTCCCATATCAGGAAGACTGTAGAACATTTTTTTAAAATTGCTCCACAGGGTATTCCTTGTTGGAGTTTCTCAAATCATGATGTCATAAGGCATGTAAGCAGATGGGCTGCTCACGGAAGTTCACCCGAGGCCTTGGCAAAACAAACAGCGGCTCTTTTATTAAGTTTGGAAGGATCCATCTGTTTATTTCAAGGGGAAGAACTCGGTCAGCTTGAGACCGAAATGGAATTTTCTGAGCTAACCGACCCGTTTGGCATAAGATTTTGGCCTGAAAATAAAGGTAGGGATGGGTGTCGAACACCCATGAGCTGGGATTCTAATCTGGAAAACGCTGGCTTTAGTGAAGCTGACCCTTGGTTGCCTGTAAAAAACCCTCAGCTTGAAAGAGCAGTTGAACAACAGAAGAATAAAGATTCAGTGCTTTCTTTTTATCGGGAAATGCTTAAGTTTAGAAAAAATAGCTCAGCTCTTTCAGAAGGAAGAACGGTTTTTTATGATTCAGATGAACCTGTACTTTCCTTTTCAAGGAAGTCAGATGATCAGAATGTGGTTTGTGTTTTCAATCTTTCGAAGGAAGAAGTTTCTCTCCAAATTGAAGGCTTAAAAGACATCAACAATCATCCCCTTTTACATGCCAAGGCTGATGGGGAAGTTCTTTCTCTCGGTCCCAACGGCTTTTGTTTCTTTTTTGGAGATTTAGATAAAGATATAGTTATTCAATAACCTTAATTAGAATGTCAGCATGAATGAGAGCTTAAAAGCAGAAAAGTACAACAGACCTAAATTAGAGACTCCCAATGGAGAATCCAGTTTGTTGCTGCATAGTTGCTGTGCTCCCTGTGCAGGTGAAATTATGGAAGCAGTTGCCGCTTCTGAGATCAAAACCACAGTGTATTTCTATAATCCCAACATTCATCCCATTCAAGAGTACGAACTGAGGAAAGAGGAAAATAAGAGGTATTGTCAAAAGTTGGGCTTTAATTTTATAGATGCCGATTACGATAAAGATAATTGGTTTAAACGCATTAAAGGTCTTGAAAATGAGCCTGAAAGAGGGGAGCGATGCACCAAATGCTTTGATATGAGGTTTGAAAGATCTGCACTTTATGCCCATGAAAATAAATTTTCCCTGTTCGCAACTACCCTAGGCATATCAAGATGGAAAGACCTGGATCAAGTAAACAATTCAGGGTTGCGGGCAGCGGATAGATATTCAGGTCTGAACTTTTGGGATTTCAATTGGAGAAAGGCAGGAGGCTCCCCAAGGATGATAGAAATTTCCAAACGCGAAGAATTTTACCAGCAGGAATACTGTGGATGTGTTTATAGCCTTAGGGATACCAACAAGTGGAGAAAAGAAAATAACCGACCCCGGGTTATCAGGGGCCAGAAATATTACAGTTAATTTCTGTAATCTAAAGGAGGGTCCCGATCTCCGAGCAAAGGAAAATAATTAAAGTCCTCTCCAACTCTTTCAGACAATTCTTTTTTTGCTTTTTTGGCAATACTGGGGTCAAGGTAAATCTGTATGGCAGTATCTGAAAGAACTTGAACGGCTAATTTTTCTCCTTTCAACCCTATTGAAGTCCCACCGGAAGCCACTGCTTGCCAGGAATGCCCTGGAGTTCCTGGAACCCAGGAGGCAATTCTGGCTCCTGCCGTTGGAACCAACCAACTGATATCCCCAACATCGGTAGAACCGTATCCGTGTATGGTTTTATAGGGAAGAATTTTTTCCTGATCTCCTATACTGGCTTCAGGATTAAGGAGGGTTTTATAGATTTCCCCAGCAAATTCGTTTTCTTCTTTGTCATAGGTAACCCCACCCCTGTTTACTAATTGCTTGTGCATGACGGATTGCAATACTTCATTGGGCATGACCGAATAATTCCCATGCATAACTTCATAACTTAAGTCTGTTTCAGTTCCTTGTGCTGCTCCTTCCGCTGCTTTAACAACTCTTTGGAATAACTCTTCAACCATTCTCTCTTTAGGGTGTCTAACATAGTAATAAACTTGAGCTTCATCCGGGATAACATTTGGCGCTAATCCTCCTTTGGTTATCACATAGTGAATCCTTGATTCTTGAGGCACATGCTCTCTCATCATATTTACCATGAAATTCATGGATTCCACTCCATCCAAGGCCGATCTACCTTTATCGGGAGCACTCGCTGCGTGAGCTGAAAGTCCTTTAAATGTAAATTTAGCTGATTTATTTGCATTAGAAGTTCTTGGTCTTGCATGATTCACGCTTCCCGGATGCCAGTGAAGAACTGCGTCTACATCATCGAATAAACCTTCCCTAACCATATATACCTTTCCTGATCCCCCTTCTTCAGCAGGAGTGGCATAAAATCTTATAGTTCCAGATTTATTATTATTTGATAACCACTCTTTTATTGTGACCGCTGACCAAGCTGAGCCCGCTCCGAATAAATGGTGACCACAAGCGTGACCCGCAATATTGTTTTTATACTTTTCCTTAAAAGGGGAAGCGCTCTGCGAAACACCTGGAAGAGCATCAAATTCACCTAAAATAGCTATTACTGGCGACCCTTTTCCGTATTCAGCAACAAAAGCTGTTGGCATATAAGGTAGAGTCTCTATTCTGAAACCTTTATTTTTAAGGCTTTGTTGAAGAAGGTCTGAACTTTTATATTCCTGATATCCAACTTCTGCCAGATCCCAAATTTTTAGAGCTAATTGCTCATATTCTTGTTGATGAGAGTTGATAATTTCATCTAAAGAGTCCGCACTGTAAGATATTGGAATGTAAAGAACTTGGAGAGATAAGAGTACCCATTTAATTTTTGATTTCATCATTTCTATTTTTTCCCCTTAATCCACTTCGATTATACTTAGTTAAAAAACATGACAAAACAAATCATTGCCATAGGAGGAGGGGGGTTCGGAAGGGATCCAGGAAAAGGTATTATTGAAAACTACATTCTTGATCAGAGTGAAACCAAGAAACCAAACATTTGTTTTATACCTACTGCTACAGGTGATAATGAGGAATACAAGAAAAACTATTACTCAACCTTTTCAAAACTTAATTGCAATCCAACTCACTTAGATTTTTTTAAGAGAACTCCTGATTTAGAAAAACTTATAGAAGATCAGGATGTCATTTTTGTTGGAGGCGGTAACACCAAAAGTATGTTGGCAGTTTGGAAGGATTGGGGTCTGGATATTTATCTGAAGGAAGCCTACGAGAGAGGGGTTGTGATGAGCGGAGTAAGTGCTGGAGCTATTTGTTGGTTTGAAAAAGGCATTACCGACTCATGGTCAAATGATCTTCGTATTATGGACTGTTTGGGATTTGTTAAAGGAAACTGTTGTCCTCATTATGATGAAGAGGTTGATAGAAGACCCGCAGTAGCTAAATTTCTTTCTGGTCAATTATTAGATTCTTGTCTGGCTATCGAAGGGGAAAGCGCTCTTCATATGAAAGATGGCAAGGTATTCTCTTCAATAGCTTTCAGAAAAGGTAAAAGATCTTACCTAGTTAACATTGAAAATAAGGAAATAATAGAAATTCCGTTTGATTCTGTGGATATATCTTCAAATTAACTCTTTCTTGCAAGAAACTGCAGTTTGTCCACAAAAGTCCTGCTAGAATGCGAATCCTTGGACCGGTAGTTCAGCATGGTTAGAACGCCTGCCTGTCACGCAGGAGGTCGCGAGTTCAAATCTCGTCCGGTCCGCCAATTTTTGACTGAATGAACTCAAGCCACTAAACTAAAAAAACATGGATTTAAATTGGTATTACACAGAAGGTCAATTGACCTTGAAGGTCGATAGTGAAGAACATAAGTTCTCTCTTGAAGACCTCATCGCTAGTTCCTCTGTTTACAAGGAAAGAAAGAAAAAAATTCAAACGGTTTTCGTTATCGCCTTGTTATTAATAGGCGGCTTTCAATATTTTGGGGGCGGGTTGCCCTCTGGTCAGGACGTATACTTTTATGTCGGTTATATTGTTACGCCTGTATTTTTTGCTGGAGTAATTGCTTCTTTTTCCTTTTTTTACTTTAAATACTCGAAGAAGGAAATAATCAAACTGGATTCCATACTTAAAGAACATTTAAGCTCCTAGTAATAGCCTCTCGCAGAACCTCCATCTACCTGGATGGCTAAGCCAGTCATATAAGAAGCCCTTTCTGAAGCTAAGAAAGCTACAAGGGCAGCCAGTTCATGTGGCTCTCCTATTCTTTTAAGCGGAATGCTTTGAGCAGACATTTCTTCAATTTGCTCAAAAGTTTGACCTGTTTGTTTAGCTGTTTCTGAAAATAAGGAAGTTATCCTATTAGTTCGAGTACTACCAGGACATACTGTATTTACAGTAATACCATCCTTGCCCACTTCATCAGAAAGAGCTTTGGCCCAACCCAAAACACCCAGCCTTATGCTGTTGCTAAGGAATAAATTATTAACAGGGGTCTTTACTGATACTGAAGATATATTAATGATCCTTCCCCATTTTTTTTCTTTCATACTAGGCAAGACTAGTTTAGACATTCTTAAAACCGACATCATGGTTAAATTGATGGCACTCTGCCAGTCTTCATCTTTGAGTGTTTCAAAGGTGCCGGGAGGAGGCCCGCCTACATTATTTACCAGTACCTCAATGTCTCCCAGTTTCTTACTAACCTGATTATGTAATTCTATAATTTGTTCATGTTTAGTTAAGTCAGCCTGAAATATCTTAACTTCCGCACCAGTCTTTTTATGTATGTCTTCTTTTGCCATTAGAAGCTTTTCCATGCTTCTTGAGCATATAGCAACAGTCGATCCTTCTTTAGCTAATTCAATAGCTGATGCTTTCCCCAGACCTTCACTGGCAGCACATACCAATGAAACCTTGTTTTCAAGCCTTAGTTCCATGTTTTCCTTTTTTAATTATAAGGAGTTATTATGTCTAAAATAAAAGGAGTTAGGTGTAATAATGTCAAAAATTATTTATTCCAGAATTACATTTCTAATTCTTCTTCTTTTTGTGTCTTCAATAGGAGCTAAAACTCAAGACCTTCCTATTATTGATTACAGTTCCATTACCCATCCTGAAATAGGTACTGGGGGCATGGTTGTCAGTCAAAGAAAAATAGCCAGTGAAGTAGGGGCTCAGATTTTAAGAGAAGGTGGAAATGCTGTGGACGCTGCGGTTGCTACGGCTTTGGCTTTGGCAGTGGTGCTTCCTAGAGCAGGAAATCTTGGCGGTGGCGGTTTTATGCTTATTTACTCAGAAGAACTGAAGAAAACAGTTGCCATAGATTACCGGGAGATGGCTCCGCTTCAAGCTTCTAGAGACATGTTTTTGGATAGCAACGGAAATTACGATAGAAAGAAAGCTCAATTCTCTCTATTATCAGCAGGGGTTCCTGGCACGGTAGCTGGACTTCACTATGCTCTCAAAAAGTACGGAACTTTATCTTGGGAAGCGGTAATAGATCCGGCTATTACATTGGCAGAAAATGGTTTTGAGGTTCCTCATGATTTATCTTCTGTTCTTTCTAATTACAGAAATCGTTTAACGGCAAATGAAGCTACATCAAGAGCTTATTACAAAATAAACAAAGTTCCTTACAGAGCCGGTGAGATTATAAAACTTCCGGATCTCGCTTGGAGTTTAAAAGAACTTAAGAAGCAAGGTCCAGCTGCTTTTTATAAGGGGAAAATTGCCGAGAAGATAGTCGCTGAAATGGAGCGCAATGGTGGCCTTATTACATCTGAAGATTTAGCAAATTATAAAGTTAAGGAAAGAGTTCCTGTTAAGGGAACTTATAAAGGATATGAAATAGTTTCCATGCCACCTAGCAGTTCTGGTGGTGTTCATCTTATCCAGATGCTTAATATGTTAGAGCCTTTTTCATTAAAAGAGATGGGATTTGGTTCTGCTCAGTCTATTCATTTAATGTCAGAAGTTATGAAAAGAGCTTACGCTGACAGAAGCAGATATTTAGGTGATACGGATTTTGTATCTGTTCCGCTAAGGGGGTTAACCAATAAAGAATATGCAAAAGCACTATTAAAAGAAATTTCTTTAACTGAAGTATCCTCTTCAGCAGATATATCCAATGGCAATCCTTTGCCTTATGAAAGCCCTGATACGACTCATTTTTCTGTAATGGATGCTAAAGGAAATGTGGTAGCTAATACGTACACACTTAATTTTTCTTACGGTTCAGGAATAGTTATTCCTGGTACGGGAATTCTGATGAACAACGAAATGGATGATTTTTCATCTAAGAAAGGAGTACCAAATGCTTATGGTTTAGTAGGATTTGAAGCTAATGAAATTCAAGCCCAGAAAAGGCCTTTGAGTTCTATGACTCCTACAATTGTGTTTAAAGACCAAAAACCTTATCTGGTTTTGGGCAGTCCGGGTGGGAGTAGAATCATAACCACTGTGTTGCAAGTAGCCATTAATGTTTTAGAACACGATATGAATCTTAAGCAAGCAGTAATAAGTCCTCGGATACATCACCAGTGGTTGCCAGATGTACTTTTAATGGAAGAAGGGTTTAGTTCAGATACTATAGCCTTGCTTAAAGAAAAAGGTCATACCATCAGGCCATCAAGAACTATGGGAAGTGTTCAAGCTATTATTTCTAAAGACAAATACTTTTATGGAGCTGCAGATCCTAGACGCCCTGAGGCAGGAGCTGTTGTTGTTAGTCCTTAGGCAAATGAAAGACAGGTATTCTATCGTCTTTTTTTCTCTGCTTTTATGCTTAAGTAACAACACTTTATTTGCTCAAACTACCTTAGATTACGACAATCGAATTCATCCAGAATTGGCTCAAGATTATATGGTGGTAAGCCAAAACCATCATTCAACTGATGCGGGCTATCAAATACTAAAACAAGGTGGAAATGCGATTGACGCTGCTGTTGCTGTAGGTTTTGCCCTAGCAGTTACTCTCCCTCGAGCAGGGAATATAGGGGGCGGAGGCTTTATGTTAATTTACTCAGCAGATTCACAAGAAGTTTCTGCTATTGACTATAGGTCAGCCGCACCCGTAACCGCTACCAGTGAGATGTATCTCACAGAGTCAGGAGTAGTTAGATTCGGTCATCTTGTAAATGCCGTTCCTGGATCTGTTGCAGGTTTAATTAAAGCACATAAAGAATATGGGAAGCTCAGTCTAAAAGAAGTACTTAGGCCGGCTATACAATTAGCCAGAAAAGGTTTTCCAGTTTCTTACGACTTAAACTATGTTTTGGATTGGGGAAAAAACTCTATGCTTGCCAACAATGCTTCTAAGAAAAAGTTTTACAATCCTAAAGATAAACCGCTACCAGTTGCTTCTATTCTCAAGCAACCAAAATTAGCTAGAACTTTAAACATAATTGCCAATAAAGGAGATCAGGCTTTCTACGAAGGAGAAATTGCTGATTGGATAGTCGAGGATTCCTTAGCTAATGGAGGTTTAATAACAAAAGGAGATTTAGCCAATTACAGCGCTAAAGATCGCGTTCCAATCGAATCTTTCTATCGTGGTTACAAAATTGTCTCAATGCCCCCAGCAGCCAGTGGCGGAATAGTGTTATTACAAATTCTTAATATCCTAGAGAATTTTGATTTGACTAAATCAGGACATAATTCAGCATCTTCCATTCATCTACTTTCAGAAGCTATGTTGAGGGCTTATTCAGACAGGATGAAATACCATGGTGATCCAGATTACTTTAACGTACCTATTGATGGCTTGTTAGATAAGCACTATGCAAAGGAACGAGCTAAATCAATTAATTCTAAGGTAAAGACTCCTTCTGAAGACATCTTTCCAGGAAAAATTCCTTTTATAGATGAAAGTCCAGATACCACACATTTTTCGGTAATAGATTCTGATGGCAATGCAGTTTCTAATACATACACTCTTGGTTCTTCTTTTGGTTCGGGAGTCACCGTGCCTGAGGGGGGCTTTTTGCTAAATAACCAGATGCGAAATTTTTCCCATTTGTATGGTAAGTCAGATGAATTAAGTCTAAGTACTAGCTCAGCGAATAAGCTAGAACCAGGTAAAAGAATGATAAGTACACAGACACCAACCTTAGTTTTCAGTCCTGAGGGTGATTTAATGATGATTTTAGGATCTCCAGGGGGAGGCAGGATTCCCAATATACTTGCTCAAGTTATATCTAATGTGATTGATCACAAACTTGGCTTTGCTGAAGCAGTTATGGCTCCCAGAATAAATCAAAGAGTCGGAAAAAATCTAGAACTAGAATCTGGTTTCAGCCCCGATACTATTGAGCTTCTTAAAGTAATAGGACATCAACCTAAACCTTCTACGACCATGGGAAGTGTACAAGCTATTTTTCTCTCACAAGGTTATATTCACGGTGTCTCTGATACAAGAAGACCTGGAGCTAAAGCAAAAGGAAATTAAGTTATAACAAGATCGCTGGGACTAAGAAGACTGCAACAATAGAGACCAAAACAATACCTACCAAATTCAATAGAAATCCTGCCCTTGCCATTTGAGGTACTTTAATTAATCCAGAGCCAAAGACTATGGCATTTGGAGGAGTAGCTACAGGTAGCATAAAGGCACAACTAGCTGCTATTGCAACAGCAGCGGTAACCAGTAAAGGATCAAAATTAGATTGCAGAGCTATGGCAGCAACAACCGGTAAGAAAGTAGCAGTTGTGGCCATATTAGAAGTCAGTTCAGTTAAGAAAATAATCATAGTCACTACAAGAATTACTATAAGGACTATGCTGATACCCCCTGGGATCAGATTACCTAACCAAATAGCTAAACCAGTGCTTTGAACGGCATTAGCTAAACTTAATCCACCTCCAAATAAAACTAAAAGGCCCCAAGGGACATTTTCTTGAGCGTCTTTCCAATCAAGCAGAGACCCTTTCTTTTCTGAGTCACCGCTAGGCATCAGAAACAAAACCAAGGCAGAAATCATGGCAATTCCCGCATCGGACAGGTAAGTCAAACCCGGAATGTTGTCCAATGCACTTCGAGATAACCAAGCCAAAGCGGTAAGTAGAAAAACAATAAATACTCTGACTTCTGCGCCACTAAATTTACCCAAATCTTTTTTAAGGTCATGTAATAGA
>ENA-OSET01005396-OSET01005396.1-sediment-metagenome-genome-assembly--contig:-NODE-5396-length-10801-cov-4.595767_pt1 | contig 10801 bp, 13 predicted proteins | sample MGYA00237882_ERZ534229 | MGnify/ENA primary metagenome ERZ534229 (study PRJEB26408, sample SAMN06266212) | sediment metagenome | isolation source: Hudson Canyon methane seep mesocosm | place...
ACTTGATTGCCACGCTACAATAAAACCACCATCATTAAGATGGGTGACAGAGGGGGTACCTTGGTAGCCTGCTGTGGTGGTATTAACTAGGAACTCACCGCCTTGCACATTACCTTGCGCATCATAACGCTGACCATACACGCCATAACTACTACCATCTTGCCCAGAGGAGCCCCACACCATGATGTAACCACCATCGGCAAGATGTGAGATTGAAGGCGCTACTTGGTAGCCACCATGAGTATTGACTTTGAACTCACCGGCATCAGTCGTTGCAGGGGCAGAACTTAAGCTTTGCGGTACCTGTAGTTGAGTACCTAGCGTTAGACTTGGACTGCCCAGTGCAGCTTGCAAGGTAGAACCTGCTGCAGATTCACCATATAAAGCACCTGCAATGCTCGCCCATGTGTCTCCTGTTTGTACTTCGTAATAGTCCGGCACGCTTTGACTAGTAGTAAGCTGAGCTTCATCTAACGCATAATCAACATAGTTAGCTTGCGTTTGTGTATCAGTGAGCACGCTATTATCAGCTAAAACGATAACGGCTTTATCATGTTGATAATCCAGCGTGGTAACTTTGCCTTCACCGTCGGTAATCGTTTTTACTTTAAAACTGCCGTTGATATCAACATAGGTAAAGCTAGTATGTGTGGTATCCCCTGAGGTGATACTCGCTATGCGATTGCTATTGCCGTCATAGGTGTAGGTGGTAATAAAGGTATTACCGTCAGTAATGTCATTATCTTCTGGTGAAAGATCTACGGTGACTTGGCTAAGTCTGTTGTTAGTATCGTAGTCATAACGTATGCGTGTTTGTTCTACGCTGTTACTGATGGTTTTGATTTGTTCTAGGTTGTTACCTACATAAATAAATTCTGTAGTTTGACCTGAGCCATCGGTGATACTGGTTAGTAGGTCTCCGGTGTAGCTATAGGTTGATACTAGTCCGTCATTATCGGTATGGGTTAACAGTTGTCCTGTTAGGCCATCATAGGCTTCACTAATATTTGAGCTGCCGTCCGTCCATGTCCATTCATCTGCGGCTGCATCATAATTTAGGGTGTCATGGGCGCCTGCGCCATTGGTGGATATGTAATTACCTGATGCGGTATCAAAGGTATACGTTTGTTCGCTACCATCACCGTGAGTTTTAACAATGGTGGAGCCGGCTGTATTGACTGTTCCAGTAAGGTTTTCTACATGAACACGTTGGTGAACGTTTAAACGCCAGTTATCACCATTGTCATCACTAAATTGGCCTTGGCTGTTATAGGTGCGAATAAGGTTTTGGTCGATGCCGATGGATTTTAATAATTCATCTTGTTGTTGGACAACCAAATTACCGGTCTGCGCATTGGCATAAACAGTGTTACCTTGCTGGCCTATCTGACCCGAGCCTGCCTGGCCTGTTTGCGTCAAAGAGCTATGGTATACACCTAATGATTGCGATGTGATAACAGCCGTCATGTCTATTTTTCCCTAAATTCGATTTCAATTAACCGCACCACTCACATTTCCTTGGCGCTTCCTTAGCCATTTTTAAGTACTTTATTTTGGCTACTTCAAACATATATCCACTGATTGGAAATTTTGTTTAATGTTTTTAGGAATTAGTTTTATTTCGAGGGGAGATATTTATGGTGAAACACTGGTGCAATCTTCATTTATCTTATTTTCTACAAGTTTTAATGTTGTTTAAATTAAACAAATATTACATTTTGTGGATATACTTTTTAGTACGACAAAAATACTCTTCAACAGGATAAATCATGGTAGACAAAAACATCGATGCACAAGAATTTTTACATTTAGCTATTGAGTCCAGTAATAACAAAAATTCTGAAGATACACTCACCTATTTAAAGTCAGCACTTGAGCTTTCTCCTGACTTTGCAGAAGCCCGTTTATTGCTTGGTGCTACCTATGCTGATCTAGGCATGTTTGATCGAGCTGAAGAGCAAATCAAAACAGCTATTGAGTATGACAATGAGCTTAGTGTTGCTCATTTTCAACTTGGCCTGCTTTACATTACGAGTAATAGATTAGACGAAGCGGTGACTAGTTGGGCAGCATTAGACAGTCTAGATGAAGAAAACCCGTATTATTTGTTTAAGGTTGGTCTTTTAGCGCTTGCAAATGATAACTTCGAAGAATGCCTCAGTTATTTAGAGCGAGGTGTTGCCAATAATGTAGAAAATGCTCCCCTCAATATTAATATTCAAAATATTATTGAGTCTGTGAAATCGTCACAAACAGCTACGGGTAGTGAGTCTGAACCAAAATCAGCAACGCAACCAGTGAGCCTCTCTGCTTATGAAAGTGCTGATGATTAAGTCTTAAAATACATCACTAGAAATGGAAAAAGTAAACAAAATAAATCATGTTGTTGGCGCGCTTAGAAGCACGGTTGAATCACATAAAAACTCGGCAGAAAACAAAGTTGCTCAAAATAAAACTGGGTCACAGAACCCACTAAATCCTATTGGAACCAACAGCACTGAAACACTTAAGGCTGTATTAAAGAAAAGGCTTCGTGCGGTAGATGATAAAAGCAAGGATTATGACGAACAGGTGGCACAAGTCTATATCGCTGCAACATTAAGCCATGAGTTCGGTGACAATATTATTAATGATATTGCCTTTTCGGAGATGGTAGATGATATACGTGAGCAGATTGATAGTAAGCCCGATATAAAAGATAAACTACATTCGACAATAAAAACCTTAATCTCAGATTAATAACTAAGTTGAACCCTGAGTAGTTAGAAACTTATATCGATATTTTTTAACTCAGAACATGAATCTCTCAACATGAAAATCGCTTCTTTATGGAGCTGCGAAATTCGTCCTTTTGTAAGACCTAACAGATCACCTACCTTTTCAAAAGAAAGGTGACCTAGGTAGTGATAACGTATCACTTTATTATGATTATGAGGCAGTGACTCCAGCTGATTTAGTAGATTTTCTTTCAATTGAGTAAAGGCATATTCATGATAAGGGACATCTTCATTGTCTACACTTTGTCTCTCTTCAATAAGCGTATTATCAAGTACATATTGAATTGCTAAAGGAACGATAAGGTTATGCATCTCAAGAAATTCATCTTTATCATCTATAGTTAGTTCAGCTTCAACAATCGAGTTGAGTCGCTCTTCTTTTAATGACTTATTAAATTTTATCTGTGCTGATAGTTCACTATCCTTGGTTAATCCATTCAATATCGATCCCCTTATCCTGTAGGACGAATAGGTTTTGAACGATGCCGCTAGGTTAGGTTTAAACTTATCAACGGCTTCGATTAATCCTAACATTGCATATTGCACATAATCCTTATAATCAACATTACTTAATGTTCGAAGCTTAAAAGTGTTCGCTGCAATACTAGTTGCAAAATTCATATATTTGCTTATTAATTTTTCTCTTAACTGTGCATCATTAGAATTTTTGAAGGCAAGCCACAAGTTTAGCTCTTCATCAATATCTGTTTTCTGATGCTTAGTATTTTCCATACTGAAAACCAGCTAATGAAAACTGCCAACTAACGAAGCCACAACCAAATTCCAGCCATCGATTAATACAAACATCAATACTTTTATCGGTAAGGAGATCATCAAAGGAGGCACCATCAACATCCCCATCGACATCAATATGCTAGCAATAACAATATCAATAAGCAGGAAAGGTAAAAATATAACAAAACCAATTTGAAAGGCTGTTTTCAACTCACTGAGCATAAAGGCAGGAATGACCGTGATTAAGCTTATTTCCTCCATATTTTCTGGTGGCGTTGATTTTGAAATATCAATCATCAGTTCAAAATCTTCTTTATGAGTGTGCTTGATCATGAAGGTTTTCAAGTGCTTCAAGGAAATCGTCACCGCATCCTCAAACGTAATGCTCTCACTTTGAAGCGGTTCAAACGCCTCATCATTTATCTTTTCTAGTGTAGATGTCATCGTAAAAAAGGTGAGGAATATAGCTAACGAAATCAACACGGTATTAGGTGGTGTGGCCGGCATTCCAAATGCTTGTCGTAACATCGACAATACAACAATAATTCGCGTAAACGACGTCATCACGATTAATATTGCCGGTGCTAAACTCAGGATCGTGAACGTAATAAATAGCTTCATTGCTGCTGGCATGTCAACTGCGTCTGCATCGTCAATGCTGATATTTATGCCTGCAGATTCAAGCCCAAATGCAAACGAGTATTGTGAGAAACCCAACAATAACAATGAGGTGAAAAATGTAAAAAGTAGTTTATGTTTTTTCATTAAAATCTGTTCGCTTAAAATCCATGCTGACAACGTTATTATTGTTTTTGGCTAAGACTAAGTCTTCTCCATATACTTTTAATAAATAAATTTCTACGTTGCCTGGAAGCTTCTTATATTCAATCAAATCGACATTGCTTTTTGGTGTATTCGCTAAAATAGGCAGTTTGTTTTTATACTTTTTTACCAGTAATAAAACTCCAATACTGCCTGCCAGCAAAACCAACGTAACCAAAACAATATTTATAAATGTCGCTGCGATGTTTTTATTGCCATCGGGTTTAAATTCAATTTGATCGATGTATGTAGCTTGCGTAGTCACATCAGCTAAAGCATCACTTTCTGCTGCGTTCGCAACAAAGCTCATTGCAAAAATAATTAGGCAATATATAAAAAAACGCTTCATTATTTTTCAACAAATACTTCTTGAATTTTCACACCAAAATTATCGTCGATTGCTACAAGCTCACCTTTAGCAACGACCTTTCCTTGATACAAAACATCAACATAATCATCAGTTTGTCGATCTAGCTTTACTAGTGAGCCAACCTTATAGTTATATAACTCATCGACCGTAGTAGTGGCCTCACCAACTCGCAACGACAGTTGAATCTCTATATCTTTGATTAACTCAAAACTCTTATCTATCGCCAGCTGATCAGAAACTGTTTCATTTTCCATCGGTTGAAGCTCAATATCTTTAAGTGCTTCTTTTTTATTAGTTTTCATAAACTACCTTTCATTTTTAATTATTTGTATCGATTTTTGATTAGACTGCTGACATAAATACCCTGAAGCTACCGCTAACTTATCGATATAAATATTAACGGGCTCCTTAATCTTTGTTGTTGTGGTTAACGTATCGCCAACAGTTAAAGAATTCAGTGTGTTCAAATCAATTTTCAGACTATTAATACTAGCGGTTACTTTTACCTTTTCAGTGCCAAATAATGACTCTAAATTGTATTTTTTATTAATCGTTTTTGGTGTTTTTTCTGTATTAATAAGGCCACTTGAAATAAACATCGTCATATCTAGACCGATATAACTTATGGGACAACAAAGGTGGCCTTCACCTTTCTTAAAGCTCACGCCTTGTGGAAGCTCATTTTTCAACGTATATGATTGTTGTTCCTTCTCATATGCTTGTGAAGCTAATTGCGTCAGCTCTTTAAGAAAGCTCTTTACTAAATGACGTTCTAGTTGTGAACCTTGATCATCAGTAGCATTGCCATTTAAAAACAGCTTTTTATTCAATGTTTTTAAATCACTTTCATTATATTTAATGGCTACCCACTGCTCACTCTCATCGCCGTATACGATCCAGCTTTCACTGCTAGCACTTAGTGATGAGATATTTGAACTTGCTTGATAGGCATCTAGAAATTCAAATTTGAGCGCTGGCATATTTTTATTAACGCTCCAATCTTTGATTGCCTTATTCCATGCTAATTCAGCAGCCGTGTTAGCCTGAGTAACATCAGCATTGGTCCTCAGTCGATATGTTTTAAGCTTCACTTACCTACCCTTATTTAAATCTAATAATTCTTGAACCAACTCATTTGTTGCACTAATGATCTGTGAACTACCTTGGAAGCCCCTTTGCACAACAATCAGATCTGTAAACTCTTCTGTGAGGTCGACATTTGACAATTCAATCGATCCTGCAGAGATCGTCCCATTCAAACCTTCACTTGCTTTTGAAATAATCGGTGGATTTTTAGGCAGGTTTTTAAACAACGCACCACCAGATTGAACTAAGTCTTGAATATTACTAAACCAAGCTAACGCTAATGAATGAGACGTTACTGATTGAGCATTTGAATAACCAATCGTCATATCACCGCCTTCATCAAATGTTGTGCTCAAAATTGCCCCTGCAGCAATACCATTTTGATCATCAAAGGCCATTGACGATGTCGCACCTAAAGATAAGGAGGTTACGCCTGAGCTACTATCATTTGGCTCGCCAAAATTTAAGGTGACATTCGAAGCATAAGCTCCTGATGGCGCAAAAGAAAAAGTGTGTTTATTAAACCCTGTTTGCAAAGTCCCATCGGGATTAAAACGTATCTCACCATTTGATAGATTTGCACTATTATTATCTTTGACATCAAATAGCCAACTACCGGCTGTAGTCGCTGTATTGTTAGTAAAATCTAGTGACCACTCGTGTGATGTGCCTAAACTATCCACGACACTTAACCCAGAGACTGTGTGTGTCGTACTTCCTGTTGATAGGTTATTTTCAAATGTTAATTCTGTTGTTGATGTCGGAGAATTTATCTTAAGGTGTGAAATATTTATTGGGTCTAAACTGCCACCCGATCCAATGCCTAACACCTTAAATCCAGTCGTTGCATCAACTAGAAAATCATCACCATCGAAGTGAAAGTTTCCCGCTCGTGTGTAAAACTGTTCATTACCATCTTGCAGAATAAATAATCCATTGCCATCAACAGCGACATTTAAATCATTGCTCGTGCTTTGAATTTCACCTTGCTTAAAATCTAAACGTGTCGAACCTAGGCTAACACCGCTACCGAGCTGCAAGGAACTCTGGTTTTCTAACGATTGTGTGTTTTTATACACAAGATCATGAAAGCTAGCAGTACTAGACTTAAAGCCCTGCGTATTCATATTTGAAATATTATTACTAAGAACATTGAGGCCTTTCGAGAAATTAATTAAGCCCGATAAACTTGAATAAAATGATGAAAACATTGTGTTCTTCCTTATGGTTTATCTAACTAAAAATATCTGTGATAAATTCACATCGTCAATAACGGTAGTAGAACCAGTCAACACCACTGAAAGTAGTGGAGCCCCTTCCTGAAATCTAAGTGTTTTAACCGTGCCTGTTTGCGTGCCTGAATCTGTTGAAATCTCGACCTCTCGACCAATTAAACTTAAGGCCTGGTTTGCAGAGTTTAAAGCCAATAACCCATCCAATTTTTCATTAGTTGTTCGGTTAAACTCCAAGGTACTAAACTGTGCCAACTGTGCAATGAACTCTTGATTATCAACTGGCTCCAGAGGATCTTGAAACGATAGCTGGGCTAATAAGATTTTTAGAAACTCTTCCTGGCCTAAACCTAGTTGTCGTGTCGAACTGCTTTCACCACTTACAACAGCTCCAATACTTTCTATTTCCATATTATTTTCCAATAAGCCTTAATAACGTTTATCTAAAACGTTATCGTTTACAAACCCAAGTTCAACATTTTTTGCTGCCTGGCTAATAACTTTGCCATTAACAATAACTTTCGCTATATCAAGCCCACCATCATTCAAAATTGTTTTAATCTGTTTTATATAAGCTTCATCAATTTCAACCATCTTCATCGCTGAAATATTTAATGTCTTTGCATCATTGCTGTCATAAACCCTGATCGCTATCTCGTTGTTGTCTTTTATAAAGAGGTACTTATAAATAGGCGACATCACTAAATTCACCTTGCTAAAGCTGGTATACCTAACACTAGCGCCTTCAGCTCTTAGACTAGTTTGTGCGCTAGCCATATTTGCTTCTGCTTTATTAAGTTGAGCAACATTTTGGGGATTACTATCTACTGCCTTAGTCGCATTCAATGGCAAATTCGTAGTAGATACCAAATGTTGAGCCTTAAATTCATTTTTTAACAATGGATTTAGCGATCCCTTAACAAGCTCTTCACTAACTCTATTTAAACTAGCGTTATGGGTATTTTCATCAGCCTGGTGTTTCTGTGACTGATTTGAAACCCACCACTTAGATTCATTAAATTTTTTCAACCACAGTTGATTAAACATAGAATCATTTAGTTGACCGTTATTTTTAAAACCTAGGTCATTACGAATATTGTGTTGTGATGTTTCAATCATATTTATTCCATTACCACTAATTACGTGTGGTTAAAAACAGTTCGTCCATTCTTTTTTCATCACGTCCATTCTTTTGGAATTTCAGCTGTTTATAGAAAATATCTTTGCTATCGCTCAAACCTTTTTTCATTTTGATAAGCTTGAGCATATTTTCATCTATATTTGTAACCTCGTTGTGGCGTTTATCAATTTCAGCATTCGCTTTATTGATTACTTCACCTTTTCTAACAATATATTCTGAAGTGGCAAGGTATAAACTTGTATCAACTCGGCCTTTCAACATCCCTACCTGTTCAACTTGAGATGCCATTAACTCGTTTACATGCCGATCTTTAATTTTTTCTAGCCTGGTTATTTCAGCAGCAAGAGTCGCTTTGCTCCCCATAAACTGATCTATATCGAGCTGAGTTTTTTTCAAAACCACCTCTAATTTAAACCCTTTGTTTTTATGCTTTTTCATAACGACTATTTTGTTATACCAATATCTGTTTAAGGCTGTTCATGGTTTCAGATCGTGAAACTGACACTTTTTCATTTTGCTGAAATAAGCTCTCGATTTTTGGAAAAAGACTGATCGCATCATCCACCTTTTTATTTGCTCCCGGTTTATAAGCCCCCATATTGAGCATATCGATAACATCTTCATATAAACTAATGACCATCTTAGTTTTTTGTATCAACTCTTTTTCAGCGTCGCTTGTTAACTCAAGCAATAACCGACTTACACTTCTCAATATATCAATGGACGGATAATGCCCTTTATTCGCTAAGTCTTTAGATAAGCTTATGTGGCCATCTAATATCGATTTCATACAATCAATAACAGGGTTATCTTCATCATCACCCTCAACTAAAATCGTATACAGTGCTGTAATACTGCCTTTTCCAGCACTTGGTCCTGTACGTTCAAGTAAACTAGGAAGCGCTGCAAAAACAGATGGTGTATAGCCTCGTGCAGTCGGTGGCTCACCTACTGATAAGCCTATTTCTCTCAGTGCCATTGCATAGCGTGTTATCGAGTCCATCATCAACACAACATCATTACCTTCGCCGCTAAAATACTCGGCAATGGTAATCGCTGTATAGGCTGATAATCGTCTAACTAGTGGAGGCTGATCAGAAGTTGCAACAATAACAATAGAGCGTTTTAGACCTTCTTCACCCAGTACATCTTCAACAAAATGAGCAACTTCTCTTCCTCTTTCTCCAACAAGAGCTATAACATTCACATCTGATTTAATATTCCGAGCAATCATACCCAATAAAGTTGATTTTCCTACACCACTGCCAGCCAGAATTCCTAATCGTTGACCTTTACCCAATGTTGTCATGGCATCAATAGCCTTAACACCTGTTTCTAAAATACTATCTATCTTTGTTTTATTTAATGGGTTTTGAGGTTTAACATAAATTTCACTTTTCTCATGTGGTGAAATATCTAAAGGTTTTCCGTCAAGTGGGTTACCAAAGGCATCAATCACTCTACCGAGCAACTTATGACTAACAGGCACTTTTGCTACGACGCCTGTCGCTTTGACCTCCGAACCAAAATCAATACCGTAAATATCGCTATAAGGCATCAGTTGCACTTTTTTGTTTTTGATTCCCACTACTTCACACAAAATGGTGTCTTGAGTTAAATGTGATTTTATTTCACACAGCTCACCAACAAAGACATCCGGACCGATAGACTCAATCACAAGTCCATGCACATCAGAAACATAACCCGTTCTGGTTTTAAAATTACTTTTCTTTATAGCACTAAGTAAATGTTCCATTACGTGCCTTCAGAGTCTCTATGGTTTAACAATACTTCACGGAAATTCTGCAACATTTCGTCCGTTCTAGCATCAATATTTCCAACATCAGATGACGCAATATAACCAGACAGTACTTTGTCACTTGGCACAATTTCAAAATTACTTGGCAAATTCTTAATCACATTCGTTTCTTCGTTAAGATACTGATAATCCTTGCTGGACATCTCTAACTTATAATTCAGCTTGGTATTTTCCGAATTAATAAAACTTAAAACAGCTTCTTTGATGTGAGAGTCATCTTGAATGTTCTTCGTAACTATCTTGCAAACAGCTTCATATATAACATCGAGCAATACATCTTGATTTTTAGTTACAAACTCAGATTTTTGCCTTGATAATTCGCAAAACAAATCATTAAGTGCTTCTGCTTTTCCTTCTAGTTCTACCGCCATTTGATTATTGTTTTCAGAGGTTTTTTCTAGCTCTTTTTTAAACTTATCATTACTTTCTAAAACCTCTTTTTCAGCAGAAGCTTTACCTTCAATCAGTCCTGTTTCATGTCCTTTATCAAAACCTGCTTGATAACCTTTTTCAAGACCGTCGTCATAACCCTTGGTAAATGATTCATTATTACTATCTTCAGCTTTCAGTACTGCCTGTTCACTTTTATCGTCAGCTTGATCAGCAGCCACCTTTTCAATGCTTTCTGATTCATTAACTATTTTTTCTTCAACAACATCGGATGAAACAACCGTGTTAGCTTCAGTTAAAGTAGGTAATGTAACGATGTTTTCTGCTAATGAATTCTTCATAATATTGACTCGACTAGTTAATCTGCAGACTTAAACCTTCAACTAATGTTTCTTTCACCTTGTAGCTTAATGACGCTGGATTTTTCTC
>ENA-OSET01005397-OSET01005397.1-sediment-metagenome-genome-assembly--contig:-NODE-5397-length-10800-cov-33.295160_pt1 | contig 10800 bp, 7 predicted proteins | sample MGYA00237882_ERZ534229 | MGnify/ENA primary metagenome ERZ534229 (study PRJEB26408, sample SAMN06266212) | sediment metagenome | isolation source: Hudson Canyon methane seep mesocosm | place...
TTTGGTGACTGGACTTTACGAAGCGAAATCGCCTACGAAACTAACCGTTTTCACCGCAGCACTCAGGTGCTACCCGGCGTGATAAAAGCGAATCAATGGGCTTCGGTTATCGGGTTGGATTTTCAAGGTTGGACAAATCAGTTCATCTCATTCCAATGGTTTCAAACACGCATATTGGCAAACGAAGATCTACTGATAAAGTCCAAAACTGAAGACATCGTCAGCCTTTTATGGGAAACCAAATTCATGAACGACACACTTACCTTAAGCTGGTTAAATCTCTATTCACTCGATCACCGCGATGGGTTATTTCGCCCAAAGATAAGTTATAACCTGTTATCTAATCTGGACCTGACATTGGGGTTAGATCGATTCTATGGCAATAGTGAAGGACTGTTTGGACAATTCGATCAAACAGATCAGGTTAATATCGGGTTTGAATGGGGGATTAATTAATTTTGTGATTACTCCCGAGTTAGCACTACCCTTTTCTGCTAACCTTAACCAATGTACGTCCACTGAAAACAAATCCACTAAACATCAGGTTAAAGACTGATCAGCCTTTAACCTTCATTTAAAAACCGCACACTGATCATCAAGTGCCCTTTAATATTTTGCTCAATATTTATAAGGTGGCCAATCACTTTTTCAGTTAATACTGCATTTTTGTGTAACAGCAATATATCGTTGTCACTATAAATATCTTTATTGACAATCATGCCTTCTCGGAGTGAATATAGCGGCAACATCATTGCAGAAATTTCTTCAGATGAATCCACTTCTAGCGTTAGAGAGCTCAAGGCGGGTAATAGGCTAGGCTCATATCGATGATGATTTGTTTGAATCACCCCAATCACCGTTTCATGATTCAAAGCCTCGCCCGTTGTTATCCCAAAACGAAGCTCTGCATAGTCCAGTATCAACGAAAGAATTTTACCTAAATTAGAAATTTCCTTATTAGCAAGTCCGCTCGGATAACCACTACCATCTAAATATTCTTTTTGTTCAAATAAGACTTGGGCAACATCCTGAAATTCGAAATAAGACATCAAGGTACATGCACTATTAGCAGGATATTGACAATACAAAGAAAATTTCTCAGCCGTCATCATATCAGTAGGTAACACCAAAATATCATCAGGAATACCTATTTTACCAATACCATGTAAACGCGCAGCAGTGACTAAAACCTTTTGATCATTCTCAGAAAACCCTAAAACTTGAGCAAACTGATAGGCGATCCCAGCAACCTTATCTGCATACACCCTCTGCCCCTTGAGCTTAAGGTCTAATAAATTCAGAAGCATTTGCTCGGTCACATCACAACTATTTTTCAACTTTTGAAAAGCATGATCAACAAACTCAGCCGACTGCGCCATTTCCCTCTGCTTACGTGCGACATCTTCTCCCAATGCATCATTTTGTTTTTTAAATCGCTTAAGCGTGCGGTTTTTGAGCTTATTTTTATGAGTTTGATCCAACGCACTTTCAACTAATGAAAGAAGCTGATCAACATCCCAGGGCTTTGACATGTACCCGAATATTCCCCCATCATTAATAGCTTTGATAGTGGACTCCATATCAGAATAGCCTGTCAGCAAAATACGTTCTGTCAGTGGGTAAGCTTCTTTTACTGTTGTTAAAAATTCGGCACCATCCATTTGTGGCATGCGCATATCACTGATAATCAAATCGACGGGCTGTTTTTCTAGCAATGACAAACCCTCTTCACCACTTAATGCAGAGAACACTTCATAAGGTTTATTTCGAAACAGGCGCTTAAGCGTACTCAATACACTTGCCTCGTCATCAATGATCAATATGCGCTTATCCATCATGCTCTCCTATTAATAAGGTAAACCAAGCCTCTCACAACCTGTCATTCATGACAATTGTATTTTTTATCTATATATTACCAAATGTATCTAAACCTTTTTATAGCAAATCTATATAGGCAATAGCGTTAACAGCTTTTCAACTAGCGCCTCTGACTTAAAAGGCTTTTCAAGCACATCATCAACCCCAAGTTCCATGACCTCCAACATTTTCACCTTAGTCGCAGCGGATACAACTAACACTTTAATATCACGATAGTCGTCATTGATGCGTAGCGCCTCTAACACCTCAAAACCACTCATTCCGGGCATTTGCAGGTCAAGAGTAATCATCGCAGGCCGGAAGCGCTCAAGCTGAATCCCCGCTTCAATACCATTTGATGCAATTTGAACATCATAGCCTGCTCTTTTAATGGATCTAACCATCGACTGAGCCATTAACGCTTCATCTTCTATGACTAGTACCTTCGGCTTGCCAGAAGACATGACTGGATTTTTCTGAGTGGCGACCTCACCCTCTACTGACGCATCTAACAAGTCAGAAGGTATCGGCATATTATTTTTGTTCATGAAAGCTACCAAAGCATCAACCGGAATACGGTTATCCCCTCTTCCCGGTAGCTTATAGGCGTCAATATACCCTTTTTCAATCCATCGAATCACTGTTCGAAAATTAACGCCGCAGTATTTAGCCACATCACCAGTCGTTAACGCTTCTTTCATAAAATTACCTTTATCTCACTACCAATCAGTCATGCCTGTCTATACTTGAGCAAGCAATGACGAATTTACAAAGTTTATCAATGTCACAATTGACAGTATAGTCGATATATATCAAATTATAAGAATGTGTTCACAACTCAGCAATGTCATTATCCCGCTGTGCTTTTCAGCCGGAATCCATTGCTTTATACCTAAATAGCAATTCTGAGCATTTAGCGATAGGAATCGATATGGAACTCACAAGTGACCACCGCATTAGACTCATCCAGTCACTCTTCATCTGTTTTCTTTTGTGTTCTTTCGCGTGGGGCCATCATGCATACGCCGACACCTTTGAAAACAAGCCGTCTCCTTTTCGAATTTACCTCGATGCGGATCAAACCAATAGCGTCAGTTCAGGGAAATCAATTGAACTAGGAATTCGCGCAGCATTATCAGAATCCAACGGGTTATTAGCTGGTCATGAAGTAGAACTGGTGATCAAAGACCATCATGGCAGCACACCAAGAAGTAGACACCACCTCGAACAGTTTTTAGCTGACCCTCACGCACTCGCCGTATTTGGTGGTTTGCACTCCCCTCCTCTAATTGCTGCTCGCGATTATATTAATAACAACCAGGTTCTTACCTTTGTCCCTTGGGCAGCGGCCACACCTATTACCCGATCAAAAACTTCAGAGAACTGGATTTTTCGTTTATCGATCGATGACAGTAAAGCAGGCAAGGTCATTATCAACGACACGATTCAACACTCTGGATTCAAGCAACCCTACCTATTACTGGAAGATACGGGCTGGGGGAAAGCGAATAAAAACACCATGACAAAAGCACTCTCAGACCTTGGTTATCAGGCAAATGGTATTCATTTTTTTCAATGGGGAATCGGTCAGCACGAAGCACGAACAATTTTAGAAAATGCAGTTTCTAATGGCGCTGATAGTTTTGTGCTTGTGGCTAATGCACCGGAAGGCATCACCTTTGCAAAAGCGATGCTGTCCCTTGATAAACCCCGCCAACGTTCTATTCGTAGCCACTGGGGTATTACAGGAGGAACATTCTTTCAGTCATTAGGTGCAAGTGCCGTCAATCAACTAGACCTGAGATTCATTCAAACTCGATTCTCTTTGTTACAAGAACCATTGTCTTCAGAAGGCGAGAAAGCAATGGCTGCAGCATCAACCGTTTCAAATAGCACACTTTCTCCTACTGATATCAAAGCACCAAGCGGTTTCATTCATGCGTATGACTTAACACGAATTCTAATCGCAGCCTCTGAACAAAGCCCTATTCCTGATGACCCTAAACAAGCCCGTCAAATAATAAAAACAAATTTGGAAAACCTAAGAAAAAAAATCCCCGGTCTGGTTAAGTATTATAAACAGCCTTTCTCAAGCGACGTTGAAACTAATTTTGATGCGCACGAAGCACTTGGCTTGGATGATTTTGTCATGGCTCGCTTTGATCGACACGGTAATATCCGCTTGACTGAACAATCTCCAAGCAATATGGGTGAAGCAAATCATGGGAATTAAAACAGCACTTTCATCGGGATTACATAATCTCATTTCTAACCGGCCACCTAAAACCGAACGTTTGTTATCGCTATTCCTAATCACCGTTATTTCACTTATGAGTCTGGCGATGCTCAGCGTTATGACCCAAGGCTTAAAGTCTGACCTAACGAAACATTATCTGCACTCAAATGAGCAAAAATCGATCAATCTGGCACATCAAGTTGACCGTTTTCTCGACACAAGAAGAATTCAACTCGAAGCACAAACTCACAGTGCTGTGGTAAAACAAACCGTTATGCAACCAGACTCTAACAAAGGTCTGATAAGTGACTATTTTCTATCCCAAAGTATTATAGGCAAACAATACATCCAACAACTTTATGATTTTAAAGGTGAAAAAATATTTACCAGTGCCAGCATTCATAAACAGCACCAGTCATTTTCTCTTCAAAAACGCGACGACGCCCATATTCGAGAACACTTTAACGCATTATATGAACGTACTAAGAACTTCGAAATAAACCTAAGTGAAGACCTTAATTTTTGGCAAATCTCTTTACCTATTAAATATGGTGATTCAATCGAGGGAATTTTATCCACACACATTCCGATGAGAGAAATGGTCGAGGCATTAAATCTGAATAATATCATTGATATAAAACTTCAAGCGACCACATCAAATAATATTTCAGCTCAATGGGGCACTAAAAACGTCTTTGCAAATACTACACTGGATGCTTCACCGTCTGGTATTCGACTGTCATATGGCATTGATGTTTCTTCACTCAATCAGTCCTTCTCAAATGCAAAAGAACGACTGATATTGAGCGCCATTATTATTGCCATTCTATCAACCGGTCTAGCGATTATTATGGGTCGCTGGTTCTTTGTTAAACCATTAGAGCGTTTACAGGTATTCGCCACCGAGCTTAGTGAAGGAGCCGACCCTCACCTTGAAAAAAACAAACGGATTACCATAGAAGTTCAACGTTTATCTGACAAAATCACAGATATGGCAAAGAAAATACACCTCCGAGAGCAGGATCTTATTAAAAGCAATAAAGCATTAAGACACAACCAGAACACCCTCGTTCATTCCGAAAAAATGGCAGGTTTAGGACAAGTGACTGCTGGCGTAGCACACGAGATCAATAACCCTATCGGTTTTATCATGAATAACCTGACCATGCTTCAGGAGTATCATGACTTTCTCAAAACACTACTCTCCCAGCTATTGTCTATGAAAGAAAAGCTCTCACCAGAAGAACAAAAAAGTCTTAAACCTGAACTCGATGCCATTGCCCACACATTAACACTAGAAGACCTAGATTTTGTCATTAACGACCTGGATTGCATCACGAGCGAGTCAATCACGGGAACAGAACGCGTGAAGGATATTACCCAAGGTTTAAAAGGTTATGCCTATTCGGGAGAGCAAACCACATTAACCGATATAAACGAATGTATTGAGTCCACCTTAAAAATGGTCTGGAGTGAGCTGAAATACCATTGCACAGTTGATAAGTCTCTAGCTAAGCTACCTAAAGCTGAGTGTATGGGTGGTCAGATTAATCAAGTTTTTATGAACCTGTTCATTAATGCCGCTCACGCAATGACAGGCTCGAACGGCCAACTTTACATCGAATCAAAACATGTAGATGACTATATCCAAATTTCTGTATCTGACAACGGTTGTGGCATTGAGGAAGAACACCTAAAACATATTTTTGACCCCTTTTTCACCACCAAACAAGTGGGCGAAGGTACCGGTTTAGGCATGTCTATTTGTTATGACATCATTAAAAAACATGGCGGAGATATTGCTTTAAATAGTGAACTAGGCGTAGGCACTACCGTCAAAATCAAAATACCTTTGCGTCAAAATACTGTTTAAATGTTACTACCCTACCCAAGAAGTAAAGAGGATGCATTATGGAACAAACATCATCAATCAAAACTGCCAACATACTCTTTGTGGATGACGAACAAAGTATTTTAGAAACCATTAAACGGTTTATGCGTAACAGTGAATACCAATGTTTCTATGCAAATAGCGGACGTGAAGCTCTTGACACTCTTGAACAAGAAGTTATCGACGTCGTTGTTTCAGACATGAAAATGCCAGAAATGACAGGAGATGAACTACTTCGAGAAGTGTCTAATAAATATCCGGAAACTATTCGTATTGTGCTCAGTGCTTACTCTGAAGATGAGCTTATAATGGCAGCGATTAATGATGGCCATATATGGGGGTTCATTCATAAACCCTGGAATAATAGTGAGCTATCTCAAGCAATAGACCAAGCCGTTTTCACTCAACAAGTTGTAGCAGAACGCGCACTACTAAAACGTACACTCAACCAATACCAAAGCCAGCAGAAAGATCAATTTCAAGGTTTCATCGGTAACTCTGTATGTATGCAATTTATTTACAACGCAATTGAAAAAGCTGCTCCCAGTAATGCTTCTGTCATGATTACCGGCGAGAGTGGCACCGGCAAGGAAGTTGCAGCAAAAGCGCTTCATGATCTTAGCAAGCGCTCTGAAGGCCCATTTATCGCAATCAATTGCGCAGCGATACCCAGTGAATTAATGGAGTCTGAAATTTTCGGACATATTAAAGGCGCTTTTTCTGGTGCATTAAATCAGCGAGATGGCGCTGCAACCCTAGCCAAGGGCGGCACACTATTTTTGGATGAACTTTCAGAAATGGATATCAACCTGCAATCCAAGCTCTTGCGGTTTATCCAAACGGGCACCTTTCAACGGGTGGGTAGCAGCCATACTGAAACAGTAGATATTCGCTTTATCTGTGCAACTAACCGTGACCCGATAGATGCCATCAATGACAAAAAACTTCGAGAAGATCTGTACTATCGTCTAAATGTTATCTCGTTGAACCTGCCTCCTCTAAGACAAAGAGATAACGACGCCTTCCTGCTAGCCCAAGCATTCCTTACAAAATTCACCAATATGGAAGATAAAATTGTTGTAGGCTTCTCGTCCGATGCCGAAAAACTTATTCTGTCATACGAATGGCCAGGAAACGTTAGACAATTAGAAAATGCAATCCATAGCACTGTTGTCATGTCGAGTGGGCCACTCATCACCGATCAGTGTCTAGCCAGTGCATTAAGGCTTCGTCTGGACGACCTTAACAAAGCCAGCCAAACCAACAAGCCAAGATTAGTTTCTTCAGAGCCCGACACTACGTCTAGCCTATCGACCTTCGACAGACGCCAAACTGAGCGTTTAAGCGAAACAAGTGACTCGACCCAAGTTGAACCATTATCTAAAATCGAAGAACAAGCCATAAAACAAGCCATTAACTTTTGTGACGGAAATGTCGTACGCGCAGCAAGTCTGCTTCAAGTCAGTCCTTCAACACTTTACCGGAAGATACAAACTTGGGAGCAGCCCTAGCAATAATTTAAAAGCACTAGGTTGCGAATTTTTCTCATTTTGCAATTCGCATTCTGCAAATTTATTGATCTGATCGATCTGTTCTCATACCACGAAGCCATTTCATCCTTGGCGTAATCTTTGCTGATACCTATAGAGTATTCCTTTATCAGCATTAATTAATCAAGGAGAATGGTTTATGTACCTCATTACGAAGTATTTCACTCTGTGTACTGCAAGTTTAATATTTTCAATGGGCGTCACCTACGCCAATGAACAAGTTTCCAATGAACTGACATTTGGTTTATACCAGTCAGACAAAGCGACTGAAATGCACCGAAAATTCAAACCACTCGTTGACTACCTCTCTGAAAAGGTTACTCGCTTATCTAAATCACCAACTGAGTTTAAACTAAAAATTTTCAAGTCCTATCAAGGGGCGAATGATGCACTAGTCACCGGCGAAGTTGATTTTGTTCGCTTTGGGCCAGCCTCATACATTTTGGCCAAAAACAAACAACCAAATATCCAACTATTAGCCATGGAAGAAAAAAAAGGAAAAACACGTTTTAAAGGGTTAATCGTTGTGTCGAGAACCAGTCCTATTCAGACATTGTCAGACTTAAAAGGGCGCAGCTTTGCCTTCGGTAATATCAACTCTACGATCGGGCGTTACCTCGCCCAATCAGAATTAATCAAAGTCGGTGTCACCTCATCATCATTATCTAAGCTGGCATTTCTTGGGCGCCACGACAAAGTATTTAAAGCCGTTGAACTCGGTGATTATGACGCCGGGTCGTTAAAAGAATCAACGTTCAAAAAAATGAACAAAAAAGATGAGTTAAGAGTTTTACATAGCTTTGAAAATGTCACCAAACCCTGGATTGCCAGTTCTAAACTACCGCCCAAAATGTTTAAAGCCTTATCCACAGCTTTAATTGAGTTATCAGACCCTAGCATTTTAAAAAAATACAAGGTGTCTGGCTTTGTGGCTGTCAATGATAATGACTACCAATATGTGCGAGAAGGCATTCAGAAGGCAAAATTGTTTTGAGTGCTCATAAGCCCGGCAATTGGAGAGAGCGTATTGCCCCAGGACTTGCGATTCAAGTCTTGGGCGTATTACTGTTTTTATTTGCCTTCGCCTTAACGATCAATACTTACTATACCATCAAGGGTGAACGATATATTTTACTTCAACAGTTAGACCACGAAGGCAACAACCTCGCACAGGCATCTTCAATTTTTGCAACTGAATCGCTCCTTATCGAAGACTACCCTGTAATTGGAACCTACACAGACAGTTTAGTTGATCGCTACCCTGACCTGACTTATATACTGATTAAACGACTCGACCAGAAAATAGTAGCAAAGGCTTCTCGTAAAGTTCAAAACAACCAAAACATTAAACGTTATTTCTCAAATGTTCGTGTTGATGATAATTTTATTGGCAGTATTGAAATTGGCATATCAACCGAAAACAGAGATGCGTTCATAGCCAGTCACCTAAAGAGAATGATTATTCAATCGCTTTTGGTTTTTCTGGCTCTCGTTGTATCGCTATTCGTTTGCTTTAGAAAAATGATCACTGACCCCGTACATAATTTAGTCGACCAAGCACGAAACCTAAACTCAGGAAATTTAAACAAACCAATAGATTTAAAAGCAAATGGAGAGCTGTCTCAACTATCCTTAGCACTAAACAATATGCGGATAAGGCTTAAAAAGTCATATGATGAAATAACCCATCAAAACCGTCTTTTAGATCAACGTGTCGCTGAACGTACAAAAGAACTAAGCGAAACAAACAAGAAGCTAGTCGAGACACACTCCCAACTACTTCAGTCAGAAAAAATGGCGGCAATTGGCCAACTTTCAGCCGGTGTGGCACATGAAATCAACAACCCAGTTAGCTTTGTAAACTCAAATATTTCAATATTGTCTCAGTGGTGCCAGACCTTAACTCAAGTGATTGATGAGTATGACAATCAAATAGAAGAAAACACCCTACCTCTAACCCCTTTTCATACAATTAAAACCGATAAGGATTTTGACTATATAAAAGAAGAGTTGCCCCTTCTAATAAAAGAAACACAAGGAGGCTTAAATCGAGTAAGTACCATTGTTGCTGACTTAAAAAACTTTGCTCACTCTGACGATAAGGTTTGGCAAGATGCTGACCTGTGTGCCGGATTGAATTCCACCCTAAACATAGTAAGGAATGAAATAAAGTACAAAGCTGACATCAAACTTGATGCGAAGAATATTCCAATGGTTGAATGCTTACCCGCTCAAATTAACCAAGTTTTTATGAACATCATTGTCAATGCAGCACAAGCAATTGATAGTAAAGGAAAAATCACAATCAGCCTGACACATATAGACCAGTGGGTATGCATCAATATTCGGGACACAGGTAAAGGCATTCCCGAAAAAGACCTGAATCGAATCATGGAGCCATTCTTTACAACCAAGCCTGTTGGATTAGGAACAGGTCTAGGTTTAAGTATCTCTTACGGCATTATAAAAACACACCATGGTCGAATCGATATTGAGAGCATAGTTGGGGAAGGTAGTACTTTTAAAATATGGCTCCCCGCAAAACAACCTAAAACGACTCCCCGCATAAACTCAATGCAAGCTCAGTAAAACACTGCTATGGAATTTCATGAAGCGATTTGAACTGCGCTTGCGAAACCAAAATAACACCGTAATACAAAACCTGATAACCCCCCAAAACCCCCAAAACCCCAAATTGATTCGCACCCCGCTAATCATTTTTTGCAATGCGATAAAGAATCACATACCCCACACAGACACTCATTCTATCCAATTGTTTTTATTACACTTTATCAAACACAAACAAGTGGCACGTTTCCCGCAACTGTTAATCTGACACAACCACAAACACCGTTGTTCTCATTAAGATTAAGGAGTTTTTCATGTCGTATCCATTGACTCAATATTTTAAAAGATATCTATTATCTATTGGTATATTTTTTAGCATTGCATCTTATTCCGTGCATGCCACTAATTTACAAAACGGAGAATACGTTTGGAATTTCTTAAGTGGGCAAGCTTGGCCTAACGGTTATGATCAAAACACAGGGAAACCAGATAATTTAATCTATGCTCGTGATTCGTATCCAGCAGACTTTTTCTCACGTATTTCCAACGCATTGCCAGAATCTCATGTCAATGAAGCCTTTTTAACTGATGACAGCGGATCAAACATCACACTTAAAGAAGAAGGAGAAGTCTTTGTCACCTTTATTCATGAAGGGGCAGGTTACAAAAATTCATTTGGTTTTTTTACTTTTGACAAA
>ENA-OSET01005399-OSET01005399.1-sediment-metagenome-genome-assembly--contig:-NODE-5399-length-10796-cov-5.521877_pt1 | contig 10796 bp, 8 predicted proteins | sample MGYA00237882_ERZ534229 | MGnify/ENA primary metagenome ERZ534229 (study PRJEB26408, sample SAMN06266212) | sediment metagenome | isolation source: Hudson Canyon methane seep mesocosm | place: USA:Hudson...
CGTTAAGGGCGGATATATTAAACGATTTTCCTTTGTAACCAATGGATTCTAGTAATTGACTAGTGCACTCTTCGCGCCTTTCTTCGGCAATTAAGTCAACTTTATTGATGGCCAATATTCTTGGTTTTTGGAAAAGGCCTTCGTCAAATTTTGCAAGCTCTTGCTCGATGGTTAAATAATTGTCAACCGGATTAGAACCATCTGCCGGCAAAATATCAACAACATGAAGCAGCACTCTTGCTCTTGATAGATGCTTTAAGAATTCAAAACCAAGGCCTGCGCCCTCGCTAGCCCTTTCGATTAAGCCAGGAATGTCCGCCATGACAAAATGTTTCGTGCCCGCCCTAACAACACCCAAATTCGGATGCAGGGTTGTAAAAGGATAATCGGCAACTTTAGGTCTTGCGCCGGATATTTGTCTAATTAAACTTGACTTGCCAGCATTTGGCATCCCAAGAAGGCCAACATCTGCCATTACACTCATTTCTAAACCAATTTCTCTCACCTCACCCGGTGTGCCAGGTGAGGTTTGTCGTGGTGCGCGATTAATAGAAGACTTAAAGCGAGCGTTACCTAGTCCATGAAAGCCGCCCTTTGCAACCAACAAATTCTGGCCCTCCATAGTGATTTCACCAATCAACTCGTCGGTTTCAAGATCAAATATTTGCGTGCCAAGAGGAACCTCAACGTAAAGATCCACAGCTGACTTGCCGCGCTTATCTCGACCCGAGCCAGGTTGACCATTTTTAGCCCTAAATAGGCGCTTATAGCGAAACTCACTTAAGGTGTTTAAGCCTTCTTGACCGCAAAAAAAGACACTGCCGCCGTCACCGCCGTCACCGCCGTCAGGGCCACCGTCGGGAATATATTTTTCTCTGCGAAAACTAAGGCAACCACTGCCACCTTTACCTGCTTCAATTCGAATAGTTGCTGAGTCTACAAACTTCATAAAATAACGCTAAAATAGTATCTAAACTATTATACCTTTTCCGACAATCTTTAGCCACACTGATGAATAGAACTCTTTACTCTTTACTGCTTTGGCTGCGCTTACCTTTTGAAATATTCAAACTCTACAAACTTGAGAAGAATACAGGTACATGGAAAGCCAATTTTACTCAACGAATTGGCGTAGTTAAAGACACCCCTAAAGGGTTAGTTTGGTTTCATTGCTCATCTCTTGGCGAGTTCAATACTGCTAGCACCCTTATATCGGAACTTCTCAAAGATCACAAGCTACTGGTAACAACGACAACAGCGACAGGCGCCGAGGCTGTGAAACAAGCCTTTGCTGACAATGTTGTGCATTGTTATTTTCCTTTTGACTGCAGATCTTTTGTTAAACGTTTTTTAGCCAATATCAAGCCAAAAGTTTGTATTTTGATGGAAACCGAGATTTGGCCAAACCTAGTTCATGAGTTAGCCAAACAGAAAACACCTATAGTTTTGATTAACGCGCGACTCTCACAAAGATCAGTGGATGGTTACTTAAAATACGCTCCTAAACTTATTCGCAATACTCTCTCGCATTACGCGTTTATTGCCACACAAGACCAAATAGCCCACGAAAGGTTTTTATCAATTGGTGCGCCAAAAAAATCTCTATACCTTGCCGGCAACATTAAATACGGTATCGGCCAAACACCTTCGATAAACACCATCCATGAAATAAAGAGCGTGATTAACAACAGAACATCTGTGGTTTTTGCCAGTACGCACCTAAAAGAAGAGCTTGAAATAATTACAAGCTTTATCAAATACCAAGATCAACTTAACGGGCTAATTATCATTGTGCCAAGAAAGCCTGAACGTTTTGACGAAGTTTATGCCAGAATAAAAAAAATAGGCCTCGCAGTCACTAGGCGCTCCTACAATCAACCTTGTTCTGATGAAACACAAATTCTTCTTGGTGATAGTATGGGCGAATTATCAGTCTATCTTGAAGAATCGAGTGTTGCATTTATTGGCGGCAGTTTGGATAATACGGGAGGCCACAACATGCTGGAGGCTGCCGAGCATTCAAAACCTATTATTTTCGGACCCAACGTTGATAATTTTGCAGAAATCTCTCAATCTTTATTGAATGATAACGCCGCAATACAGGTTCAAAATGCCGATGAACTGTTTGAAAAAATTATCGATTTACTCGGGGATAAGGAAAGGCGCAATCAACTAGGTGAAAACGCCCATACAAACCTTACGAAATACAGAGGTACCGTAGATAGATTACTGAAATTATTAAGTCAACTTAATCATTGGTGGGGGCGCATTTTATTAAGCACCCTCTTTCATATATATCTCACTGTCATTCTCAAGGAATTGCTCGGATTTTTTATCCATTTCAATCTGAATTTCTTGAATCTTGGCCACTTGCACATCATCAAGGCTATTGATTTCTTGAGAGATTTTCATTGAACAAAACTTTGGCCCGCACATTGAACAAAAATGCGCAGTTTTTGCAGCTTGTTTTGGCAGTGTTTCATCGTGAAACTTTCTCGCCGTATCCGGGTCAAGTGACAGATTAAATTGATCCTCCCAGCGAAATTCAAAACGCGCCTTAGAAAGCGCGTTGTCACGAATTTGCGCCCCTGGATGACCCTTTGCAAGATCAGCAGCATGAGCGGCAATCTTGTAAGTAATAATGCCCGTTTTAACATCGTCTTGATTGGGTAGGCCTAAGTGCTCCTTCGGTGTCACGTAGCACAGCATCGCACAACCGTACCAACCTATTTGAGCAGCACCAATCGCAGAAGTAATGTGATCATAACCCGGTGCAATGTCGGTGGTTAAAGGACCCAATGTATAAAATGGCGCCTCTCCACATTCTTCAAGCTGCTTTTCCATATTGTGTTTAATCATGTGCATCGGTACGTGGCCAGGACCTTCAATAAAAGTCTGTACATCATGTTTCCAAGCAATTTTTGTGAGTTCGCCTAATGTCTCAAGCTCGCCAAATTGTGCCGCATCGTTAGCATCAGCAATGCAACCTGGACGCAGACCATCACCCAAAGAAAAGGTGACATCGTATTGCTTCATTATGAGACAAATATCTTCAAAGTGCGTGTAGATAAAACTCTCTGTATGGTGAGCTAGACACCACTTTGCCATAATTGATCCACCACGAGAAACAATTCCTGTTACTCTGTTTATTGTCAATGGCACATGCTTTAAACGCACACCTGCATGAATAGTAAAGTAGTCCACACCCTGCTCAGCTTGCTCAATTAACGTATCTCTAAATACTTCCCAAGTTAGGTCCTCTGCCACACCATTTACTTTTTCAAGAGCTTGATAAATTGGTACCGTACCAACTGGCACCGGTGAGTTTCTAATAATCCATTCGCGGGTTTCGTGGATATTTTTACCGGTAGATAAATCCATGATGGTGTCAGCACCCCAACGGATACCCCAAACCATTTTTCCTACCTCTTCGTCAATTGAAGAGCCTAGGGCTGAATTACCAATATTACCATTAATTTTTACTAAGAAATTTCGACCGACAATCATCGGTTCAGTTTCTGGGTGATTAATATTATTAGGAATAATTGCACGTCCTCGTGCCACTTCATCTCTAACAAATTCAGGTGTAATTATAGGAGGGATTGAGGCGCCAAAATCCTCACCTTTGTGTTGGCCGATTTGATCTTTGTATTCTTGCCAAAGGCAATTTTCTCGAATCGCAATAAATTCCATTTCAGGCGTAATAATGCCTTGTTTTGCATAATGCATTTGAGTAACGTTTTGCCCTGTTTTGGCTCGCCTTGGTGCGCGTGTATGTTCAAATCTTAATTCGTCAAGACTTTTATCCTGCAAACGCTGATTACAAAAACTTGAGCTAAAATTTTCAAGCTCTTCGGTGTCTCCACGTTCTGCTATCCACTCAGATCTAATTCGTTCAACACCCTTTCTCAAGTTGATGGATTTGCTTGGGTCAGTGTAAGGCCCCGAGGTGTCATAGACATGAATGGGATCATTCACTTCAGCTAAGTCACCAATGGTATTGGTGAGCTTTATTTCGCGCATCGGTACTTGGATATCGGGGCGAGGGCCTTCAACAAAAATTTTGGTCGAATTAGGTAACGGCTCTATAAAAGCTTGGTTAACATTGGACAAACGAGTATGAGTTTCGGAAGTTTGGTTCATTATTGTATAATTTAGGTTAAATTGTTAGGATAAATCGAAATGCCCATTTTAACGCATAGACCGCGCAGAATGAGAAAAGACAGCAGCACTCGCTCATTGATGCGCGAAAATATACTGACGGTTGATGACCTCATTTACCCAATGTTTATTATTGAAGGAAAAAACACTCGAGAGGGCATTAACTCAATGCCGGGAATTGAGAGGTTAAGTATTGACCAATTACTTAGTGAGGCAAGTGAAATAGAGGCATTGGGTATTTCAGCAATCGCCCTTTTTCCTGTCATTTCTGATGAAAAAAAATCACTGGAAGCCGAAGAATCGTATAATTCAGATGGCCTTGTACAAAGAGCTGTCCGTGAATTAAAACGTAATTTTCCGAAACTCTGTGTTATCACTGATGTAGCACTGGACCCATTTACAAGTCATGGTCAAGATGGCCTTATTAATGACAAGGGCTATGTTATCAATGACGAAACAGTAGAGGTACTGGTAAAGCAAGCACTTTCTCACGCTAAGGCTGGCGCAGATATTGTCGCACCGTCCGACATGATGGATGGCAGAATTGTTGCAATTAGAGAGGCTCTAGAGAATGAAAGATATATTCATACTAAAATTCTTGCCTATTCAGCAAAATACGCGTCATCGTTCTACGGCCCGTTCAGGGAGGCTGTGGGATCTGGGGGCAATCTTGGTTCGGCCGATAAAAACACTTATCAAATGGATCCTGCCAATAGTAATGAGGCTATTAGAGAAGTAGAAATGGACATCTTGGAGGGTGCCGACATAGTGATGATCAAGCCAGGACTACCATACCTTGACATTGTATCAAGCATTAAACAAACCTTCGGCATGCCAACTTTTGCCTACCACGTTAGTGGCGAATACGCGATGTTAAAAGCTGCTGGAAAAAACGGCTGGATTGACGAAAAAGCAGTCACTTTAGAAACACTGCTTTGCTTTAAAAGAGCAGGTGCTGACGCCATCCTTACCTATTGCGCCAAGGAAATTGCACAATGGCTTAAAACAGACTAATATGTCGTATAAAATAAGCACAGATTAAAATTTTTAAATCTCATTACACAATCGGAGAAACTAAATGGAACAAAAAGCAAACATTGCTTCAGTGGTACTAATCATTGCACTAATTGCAAGCTATTTTTTCTTTCAGAATAAAATTGATACACTTGAGTCACAATTAGGTTCGCCAGATGTTGAAGAAGTTGATGGCTCTAGTTACTCCTCTTCAGATGACAGTCCTCTTGAGTCACAACTTGATGACTTGAACAGCCAGCTAATTGCCACTAGAGGCGAGTTGCAAGCCGTTCAACAAAAATTAATTCTTTCAACAAGTAAATCTCAGGTGTTAGAAGATGAAGTAGCACAAATGAAAGACGCCCGCCCAGAGGTCCAGACCCTTAAAACACAACTTGCAGCCACAGAGGAGCAATTAGTAACGGAAGGTAAAGTGGCACAAGTTAGCCAAGAAAAGTATGATGCATTAGCTGCCGCCCTAGCTAAACAAAATCTTAATGTTGCCGTTCGAAACACAAATCGAATTGCCAACCTTAAAGAAACTACAAGTGCATCTTCAATTACTGCCGTAGCTGTACCATTGCTTAGTATTGCCACCTTAATTGACTACACGCGAAGTGAGATAAAAAATTACTGTTCAGATATTGAAGAAATGCTTACCCTTGAAAACGAAGCACTCGGTGAAATCAGATCAATTACTGGTATGGTTATGGAGAAATTTGAGGCGCAATGTCGCTAATTAACCTCTACTAATACAAAAAAAAGAGCGGCAATAGCCGCTCTTTTTTTGACTTCTGTTAAATTCGATTATCGATTAAATCTTCAATTACAGAAGGGTCAGCTAGGGTAGAGGTGTCGCCTAAGTTCGAAAAGTCATTTTCAGCAATCTTCCTCAATATTCGACGCATGATTTTTCCAGAACGTGTTTTTGGCAATCCGAGGGAAAATTGAATCTTATCAATGGTTGCAATAGGTCCAATTTCTTTACGCACCAAAGCCACTAACGCATCGCGTAAAGAGTTGTCACTTTCAACACCACTCATTAAAGAAACATAAGCGTAAATACCCTGCCCTTTGACGTCATGCGGCATACCAACAACGGCCGCCTCACTAACCGATTCGTGCAACACCAGCGCTGACTCTATCTCAGCCGTACCCAAACGATGACCTGAAATATTCAATACATCATCCACTCTACCGGTTATCCAATAATAACCATCGGCGTCCCTCTTAACACCATCACCCGCAAAATATTTACCGGGATAAGTTAAAAAATAAGCCTCCATAAAACGCTTGTGATTATTGTATAAGGTGCGCATCTGTCCAGGCCAAGAACGCGCCAGAACCAATACACCTTCTGCCTCGCCCTCCATCACCTCGCCCTTTTCGTTTAAAACTTGTGGCACAATGCCAAAAAAAGGCTTTGAGGCCGATCCTGGTTTTAATTCGGTTGCAAAGGGCATCGGAGTAATCATATGACCGCCGGTTTCTGTTTGCCACCATGTATCAACGACCGGGCATTTACCCTTACCAATAACATTGAAATACCACTCCCAAGCCTCGGGGTTAATCGGCTCACCAACAGTGCCTAAAATCTTTAAACTTGATCTGTCCGTTTTCTCAACAAATTCATCACCTGCACCCATCAATGCTCGTATCGCCGTTGGTGCTGTATAAAAAGTATTCACTTGATGTTTGTCGACAATTTGCCAAAAACGGGAAGCGTCGGGGTAATTTGGCACGCCTTCAAACATTAGCGTGGTTGCGCCATTTGCCAAGGGGCCGTAAACAATATACGAGTGGCCTGTTACCCAGCCTACATCGGCAGTACACCAATACACATCGCCTTGTTGATAATCGAAGGTATATTTGTGCGTTATTGCCGCGTAAAGCAAGTAGCCACCCGAGGTGTGTAACACACCCTTTGGTTTGCCAGTTGAGCCTGAGGTGTAGAGAATAAATAAAGGTGTTTCAGCATCAAACATTTCACACGGACAATCAATTGATGCGTCCGCCACCAAAGAGTGATACCAAACATCGCGCCCACCCCAAGACACTTGGCCGCCTGTTCGTTCAATTACTACAATTGCACTAACGCAATCACACTGAGCAACAGCCTCGTCAACATTAGCTTTTAGTGGAATAGGCTTGCCACCTCGAATACCTTCATCGGCGGTAATAACAATCTTGCACTCAGAATCCAGGATTCGGTCTCTTAGGGCGTCGGGGGAAAATCCACCAAAAACAACAGAGTGAATGGCGCCAATTCTCGCACAAGCCAACATCGCAATAGAGGCCTCAACAATCATTGGCATATACAGGCAAACTCGGTCACCCCTGACAACGCCGAGACTTTTCAAGCCATTGGCAAACTTGCAAACCTTTTCATGCAGCTCGTTGTAAGTAATCGACTCACTATCATTAGGATCATCACCTTCCCAAATAATCGCCACCTTCTGACCACGTTCAGCCAAGTGTCGATCTAGACAGTTGTAAGCAACATTCAAGCTTGCCCCTTCAAACCAAGCAATCTTACCCTGAGAGTAATCGACATTAGAAACGCAATCCCACTCCTTTTCCCAATCAAGGAAAACTCTGGCCTGCTCCGCCCAAAATGCATCCGGCTCCTCAATGGATTGCTGATACATTAACTCATATTTCTCTGGCGTTATAAGAGGCGCTCTATCTGATGGAATAATCGAGTAAGTCATTACTGTTTGCTGATAATATTCAATTTAGATTCATGTTACCAAAATCACTCGCGTAAACCTTGATAATACGGAATTTTCGTTGGACGAAAAAAAATGACGCTTTCGCGTCATTTTGATTATGAATGACTAATGAAACCTATTCTTCGTCAACAGCTAAGTCATCACTTTCGGTGTCAAGCGCTGTTACAGAAAGCTCTTCTGCAACTTCACCCATTTTTTCCTCAGAGATGCGTTTGTCATGGGCCGTTAACTCTTCTTCCATTGCGTACTCTTCAGTCAAGATAGAGGCGTCAATCAAACCTGCTTCAATCTCTCTCAAAGCCAATACTGTTGGCTTGTCTTTAGCACTATCCAACGTAGATCTATAACCACCCGAATTCAACTGATGGGCGCGCTTTGCCGCAACCAAAACCAATTCAAATCTATTCTCGACATGCTCTAAGCATTCTTCAACTGTTACTCTTGCCATAATCTTAAAAAACCTTAATTACTGAGATGATAAAATGAAGCAATTTTACGCGAAATCACCTAATATGGAAAGGCTTATTGTTCTTGATACCGAGACCACTGGTATCGAACCCTCAGAAGGTCATCGAATCATCGAAGTCGGCGCTGTGCAAATTCTTGATAGAGAAATTACCGAACTAGAGTTTCACCGCTATTTACAACCCAATCGTAATGTTGGTGAATCCGTCAATATTCATGGCATTAGTGATAAATTTTTGAAAGACAAACCACAATTTAGTGCCATTGCCGAAGACTTTATCACTTTTGTTGAGGGTGCTACTTTAGTTATTCATAACGCCCCTTTTGACCTCGGATTTCTCAATAACGAGCTAAGATTGATTGGCTTTAAGAAAAAGATCGAAGATATTTGTGACATTATTGACACATTGGAGCTGTCTAAAGAGCAGCGCCCTGGAACAATGCATAATTTAGATGCGCTTTGTCGTCGCTTTGAAATTGACGCAAGCGCCCGCACTATCCACGGTGCTTTGCTCGACGCGCAAATTCTTGCTCAGGTTTACTTGGCAATGACGGGTGGACAATCAAACTTATTCCAAGAGGCCAACCCTGCCGAAACAGAAGGAAAAATTGCCGCACCGATAAAAACAATGAGTGCCGACAAAAATAAAATCAAAATCGTTTATGCGAATGATGATGAAATCAAAGCACACGAAAATTACTTCCAACACTCATAGGCTGGAGCCACAATGCAATATCAAGATTTAAGAGAATTTATTGACGCGCTTGAAATTCAGGGCGAACTTGTAAGAATCAAGACACCAGTCGATGCCAATCTAGAAATAACGGAAATTTGCAGACGCACTTTAGATAAAGAAGGTCCTGCGTTATTGTTCGAGAATGTCAACGGCGCCACCATGCCCGTTCTTGCTAATCTTTTTGGTACTACAAAAAGAGTGGCGATGGCGATGGGTCAAGCCGACCTAGGCGCATTACGTGAATTGGGAAAAGTGCTTGCACAACTGAAGCAACCCGAGCCCCCTAAAGGCCTTAAAGACGCCTTAGATAAGCTCCCTTTATTTAAACAGGCCCTTAATATGCCAGTTAAGGTTTTGAATAAAGGCCAATGCCAAAAAAACATCATTGAGGGTGACGATGTTGATCTCAACAAACTCCCAATACAAACCTGCTGGCCCAAAGATATTGCGCCGCTCATTACTTGGGGCTTGGTAATTACCAGAGGCCCAAATCGAGACAGGCAAAATCTTGGTATTTACAGACAACAATTACTTGGCAAAAATAAACTGATTATGCGCTGGCTTTCTCAACGCGGCGGTGCGTTGGACTTCAAAGACTGGTGTGAACAAAATCCTGGCAAACCTTTCCCAATTTCTGTTGCTCTTGGCGCGGATCCCGCAACAACACTGGCGGCAGTTACCCCTATTCCTGATAGCTTAAGTGAATACGCTTTTGCAGGCCTTCTAAGGGGTAAGAAAACTAAAGTGTGTAAATGCCTAGGTAATGATTTACAAGTACCAGAAAACGCCGAAATTATTCTAGAGGGTGTTATCCATCCTGGCGAGATTGCTGAGGAAGGGCCTTACGGTGATCATACTGGGTACTACAACGAAGTTGAAACCTTCCCAGTATTTACTGTGGAAAAAATCACCCATAGAAATAACCCAATTTATCACTCCACTTATACTGGCAAACCAATTGATGAGCCAGCCATATTAGGAGTCGCCTTAAACGAAGTCTTTGTACCTTTATTACAGCAGCAATTCAGTGAAATTGTTGACTTTTACCTGCCGCCAGAGGCCTGCTCCTATCGCATGGCGATTGTTAGCATGAAGAAACAATACCCCGGTCACGCTAAACGCGTGATGATGGGCGTTTGGTCATTCTTACGGCAGTTTATGTACACTAAATTTGTAATTGTTGTTGACGACGATATAAACATCAGAGACTGGAAAGAAGTTATTTGGGCACTCTCAACGCGAGTCGACCCATCGCGCGACACCTCTCTTATTAACAACACGCCAATCGACTATTTAGACTTTGCCTCCCCCGTCTCTGGGCTTGGCTCAAAGATGGGTATTGACGCCACAAACAAGCATCTTGGAGAGACCGACAGAGAATGGGGTGACCCCATTGTGATGAGTGATGAAGTAATTGCCAAAATTGATAGCATCTGGAGTGAATTAGGCATTGACTAGGCAGACTATCAAAGTATAATTGTGCCTTTTTCGGAGTGTAGCGCAGTTTGGTAGCGTATCTGGTTTGGGACCAGAGGGTCGGGGGTTCAAGTCCCTCCACTCCGACCAAAATTTTGTAAAGTGTTACTAGCCTTGATTTAGAACACAGTTTTTTGCGCCCATAGCTCAGCTGGATAGAGCAACGGCCTTCTAAGCCGTAGGTCATACGTTCGAATCGTATTGGGCGCAC